>QWCE01005519.1_pt1 | contig 11530 bp, 8 predicted proteins | sample 1972531 | NCBI WGS metagenome assembly QWCE01 (sample SAMN09866716, study PRJNA288562) | Human gut metagenome isolate term4_stool, whole genome shotgun sequencing... | reverse complement strand
TTGCGGATCACCGCCAGAGCGTGGGCCAGGACGGCCACCTGATGACTGTGCTCCTGGACGTTCTCCGGCGCGGTGTTGCGCATCAGGGCCCACCGCTGGATGAACCGCATCCGGGAGATGTAGGCAAAGAAATGGCTCTTCATGTCAGTCCTCCAAAAGCTCACCCAGCAGGGATGCTCCGTCAGTGCCGGTGACTTTCACATTCCGCACCTGGTTATGCAGGTCCGTCCCGTCCGCCAGCACCTCCATATAGTTGGGTGCGTGGCCGAAATACCTGCCGTCCTTGGGCTGTTCAAAGAGGACGGGATACACCGCTCCCACACAGGCCGCGAGATAGTTCCGGTGGAGCGCCTCCGCCACCGCCGCCGCCTGGCGGGCCCGCTCTTCCTTCACGGCCTTCGGCACCTGACGCATCTTGGCCGCCGGGGTGCCGGGCCGGACGGAGTAGGGGAAAATGTGCATCTGGGCAAAGCCGCACCGGCGGATGAAGTCCAGCGTCTGGGCAAATTCCTCCTCCGTCTCCTCCGGAAACCCGGTGATGAGGTCCGTGGTGACAGCGGGGTGGTCAAAATATTGATTTAAAAGTGCAACGGACTGCGCATATCGAGTGGTATCGTATTTCCGGTTCATTCGCTTCAGGGTGTCGTCGCATCCGGACTGCATAGACAAGTGGAACTGGGGGCAGAGGTTCGGCAGGGCGGCCGCCCGGCGGCAGAACTCCTCTGTGATGGTCCGGGGCTCCAGGCTCCCCAGCCGGATGCGGACAGCCGGTGCGGCGGTGCAGACAGCCTCCAGTAGGTCGATCAGGGTCTCTCCGTTCTTCAGGTCCTGGCCCCAGGAGGAGATCTCGATGCCCGTCACCACGATCTCCCGGTAGCCCTCTGCCGCCAGGGCCCGAGTCTGCTCCACGGCAGTGGGGACGGGCAGGGACCGCACCCGTCCCCGGGCGTATGGAATGATGCAGTAGGTACAGAAGTTGACGCACCCGTCCTCCACCTTCAGCATGGCCCGGGTGCGGCCCCCCAGGCCGCCGGCGGGCAGGACCTCGAACACCCGCCGCTCAAAAGGCTGGTCGATGGCCTCGATCTGCCGCTTCTCCGCCGCGGCCTCTTCCAGAAGGCGGATAAAACCCGTCCGGTCGCCGGTGCCGGAGATCAGGTCCACCCCCAGCTTCCGCACGTCATCCGCGTGGGTCTGGGGATAGCAGCCGCACACCGCCACCACGGCGCCGGGGTGCTTCCGCTGGACGCCGTGGATCACCTGCCGGGACTTCTGGTCGCTGACTGCCGTGACGGAGCAGGTGTTCACAATATAGGCATCCGCCTCATCGGAAAACTCCGTGAGCGTGTGCCCCCTTGCCAGCAGCTCCTGCTCCATGGCCTGGGTCTCATATTGGTTCACCTTGCAGCCCAAGGTATAGATGGCAACTTTCATGGAATCTCCTTGCACTTTCCGCAAAACCTTTATATAATAACTTGATGCGTTTCGATTATACTGTAATTTTTACTGTTGGGCAAGGCCCAACTGCAAGGAGATCGTTTTTCATGATTTATCTGGACCACGCCGCCACTACGCCCGTTCCCCGGGCGGTGGCGGATGCCATGTATGAGGTGCTAACCGAACAGTTCGGCAACCCCAGCTCCCAGTACCCCATGGGGCTGGAGATGAAGCGCCGGGTGGAAGTCTGGCGGAAGACCGTGGCGGACGCACTGGGCTGTGGGGCCAAGCAGCTGTTCTTCACCTCCTGCGGCACAGAGGCGGACAACTGGGCTGTCACCGCCGCCTGCTGGCAGAACCGCCACCTGGGCCGCCACATCGTTACCACCGCAGTGGAGCACAGCGCCGTGCTGGAAGCCTGCCGCTGGATGGAGCGGCAGGGATACGAGGGGACGTATCTTGTCCCGGCTCAGGACGGCTCCCTCTCTGCGGAGCAGGTCCTCGCCGCCGTCCGGCAGGACACGGCGCTGGTGTCCTGCATGCTGGTGAACAACGAGCTGGGAAACATCTATCCCATCGCTGAGATCGCCCGGGGCCTGGCGGTGAAGAACCCACAGACGTTGCTGCACACCGACGCGGTCCAAGGCTTTTTGAAGGTCCCATGCTCCGCAAAAACGCTGGGGGCGGACTTCCTCACCATCTCCGCCCACAAGATCGGCGGGCCCAAGGGCATCGGCGCTCTGTACATCGGTCCCCGGGTCCGGAATCCAAAGCCGCTGCTGGCCGGCGGCGGGCAGGAGGGCGGCCTCCGGGCCGGCACCGAAGCCACGGCCCAGATCGCGGGCTTTGCCAGGGCTGTGGAGCTGCGGCGGGAAAATTTGGAGGAGAAACTCCTCTGCATGGCGAAAATCCGGGACTATGCCGCAGAGCGGCTGTCTGCCATCCCCGACTTGAAAATCCTCTCCGCTCCCGGCGGCGCGCCCCATATCCTCTCCATCTCTCTCGTGGGCTGGCCCAGCCAAAATATTGTCAATGACCTGGGCAGCCAGGGCGTCTGCATCTCCGCCGGCTCCGCCTGCCATCAGGGCAAGCCCAGTCACGTGATCGCGGCCTTGAAGCTATCCAAGAAGGTCTCCGGCGGGGTGATCCGCCTGAGCTTCGGCCCGGAGACTGACAAGGGCGACATCGACGCCTGTGCGGACGCCCTGCGGCGCCACCACGACACGCGGATGCCCATGCTGTAAGGCAATTTTACTTTTCAGTTTCAAGAGGTTTCGTCTTTTATGTTTCGTCATCTTCATCGGGAGCCCGGCTTCTACAAGCGGCTGTTCTTGCTGGCTCTGCCGCTGATCCTGCAGAATCTCATCACCACTTCCCTGGGATTTGTGGACACCTTCATGGTGGGTATGCTGGGGCAGAATGAGCTGTGCGCTGTCACTGCCGCCAACACGCCCATCTACCTGCTCCAGATCATCATCCTGGGCCTGCTCAGCGGACTCTCCGTCCTGGCCAGCCAGTACTGGGGCAAGGGGGACACCGACAGCATCAACCGCTGTATGGGCGTCAGCCTTTACGCCGGGCTCATCATTGCGGTTTCCGTGGCCGCTGTGCTGTTCTTCTTCCCCCTCCATGTGATGGCTCTGGTGACCAACAACGACCTGCTCATTGAGTTGGGCGCCCCCTATCTCCGGATTGTTGGCCTCAGCTATATCTTCAACACCATCAGCTCCGTCTACATCGGCATGCAGCGCAGCACGGAGAATCCCGCCATGGGCATGATCGTCTTCGGCATCTCCATGCTGACCAACACGGGCTTGAACTACATTCTTATTTTCGGCAAGTTCGGCGCGCCTGCGCTGGGGATCACCGGTGCTGCCATTGCCACCCTGACCTCCCGGGTGCTGGAGTTCGTGATCGTCGCGGTCTATGCCCCCCGCTACCGCCGAGTGCCCCTGATGCTCCGCCTGCTGCTGCGGCCCGGCGGGGCCATGGCGCGGAGCTTCCTGAAATACGCCACCCCCGTTCTGGTGAACGAGGTGCTGTGGGGTCTGGGCGTCAGCGTTATGACCGCCGTCATGGGCCACATGGCCATCAGCACGGATATGCTGGCGGCCCACGCCATCATGGGCAACATCGACAAGTTCTCCACTGTGGCCTGCTTCGGCATCGCAGGCGCCACCGCCGTGATTGTGGGCAAGCGGATCGGTGAGGGCGCCGGCCGGGAGGAGGTCTACTCTCTGGGCTGCTGCCTGCTGACGGTCTCCTTCGGAGTGGGTCTCGTGGTGTCGGTGTGCCTGGCGGTCCTCCTGCCTACGGTGTTCATCCCCTATCTCTATCCTCTGTTCCATTTGGAGGGGCTGGCGCTGGAGATCGCCATCACCATGTGCGTCGTATATCTCTTCATGCTGCCGCTGAAGGCCTTTGACATCACCAACATCACCGGCCTGCTTCGGGCGGGCGGCGACTCCCGCATGGCCTCCATCATCGACCTGAGCTGCCAGTGGGTCATCGCTGTACCTCTGACCTTCCTGACTGCCCTGGTGTTCAACGCCCCGGTAGCGGTGGTGTGCCTATGCATCCAGTCGGAAAATGTGTGCAAGTGCCCCTGGGGTATCCTGCGGCTGCGGAGCCGGAAGTGGATCAACGATGTGACGGGCGAGGACACGTGATGGAAAGTCTTTTCCGCTGCCCCGTCTGCGGGGCGCCGCTGGACCGCGGAGACCGGGCCTATCGCTGCCCGGCCGGACACAGTTATGACATCGCCCGGGAGGGCTACGCCTATCTGCTGCCCCCCAATCAAAAGCACTCCGCCGATCCGGGAGATGACCGGGATATGGCCGCCGCACGGCGGGATTTCCTCTCCAAGGGGTATTATGATCCACTTCTCAATACGCTCTGTTGTCAGATTTTGTCTCTTTCCGGCGAATCGCCGGTGATCTGGGACGTGGGCTGCGGCGAGGGATTCTACACCTCCGGCATCTTCCGGACCCTGGCCGCCGCGGGAAAATCCCCCCGGATGGCGGGAACCGACATTTCCAAGCCCATTCTCCGATCCGCCGCCAAGCGGGAGAAAGGCATTGCGTGGGCTGTGGCCTCCTCCTTCCACCTGCCGGCGGCGGACGGCGCGGCGGACATTCTGCTGGACTGCTTCTCCCCCCTGGCGCTGGAGGAATTCCGGCGAGTGCTGAGGCCGGGCGGGCACTTCCTCTACGTGGTGCCCGGACCGGACCACCTCTGGGAGCTGAAGCAGGTCCTCTACGACCGTCCCTATCCCAATGAGGAAAAGGAGACCCCCTATGAGGGGTTCGCCTATCAGTCTATCGTGCCGGTGGAGGGCACCATCACCCTCCCCTGCCAGGCAGACATCCGCGCCCTGTTCCAGATGACGCCCTATTACTGGAAGACCCCCAAGACAGGTGCAAAGCGTCTGGCGGACCTGGAGTCTCTCACCACCCGTATCTCCTTTCGCATCCATATTTTTCAAAAACTCTGACAGGAGGTTCTGCTGATGAAACCCAATCCCACCCGCTCCGCCCTGCTGGTCATCGATATGGAAAACGGCTTTGTTCATCCGGAGGGCGGACACTGGATCCGCTTCGCCCAGTCCATGGTCCCCAACTGCGTCCGGGCCGTGGAGCTGGCCCGGGCCAAGGGCATTCCGGTATTCTTTGTCAAGCGGCTCTACCGCGCTGACGGCAGCGATGTGGAGCTGACCCGTTACCCCGGCTGGGTCGCTGGCGGCCGGGCCTGCCGCCCCGCCTCCACCGGTCCCAACAGCGCCCAGGCACCGGAGGGCCTGCGCCCCCAGCCCGGGGACTACACCATCATCAAGCCCAGGTGGAGCGCCTTTTTCCAGACGGAGCTGGACCTGATCCTCCGGCGGCTGGACGTGCGGACGGTGATCCTCACCGGCACCACCACCCCCAACTGCATCCGCACCACCTGCTATGACGCCATCGCTCTGGAGTACAACACCGTGGTGCTGACGGACTGCTGCTCCTCCCATACCGAGGAGATCCAGCGGGTGAATCTGGAGGACATGGCCCGGGCGGGCGCCATTTTGATGGACTCGGCGTCCTTTGCCGACTACGGCCCCGGCACAGTGGAGGACCTCTCCGCCGCCATCCGGGCCCGGATGCTGGAAGAGGACACGGTGCCCGAGCCCTTCCGGTCGGAGGACGGCCAGGTATTCTGGCCCGACCTCTGGTAATCACAAAGGAAAACGGACGCCCTCCGCACAACTGCGGAGGGCGTCTTCTTGTTTCGAGTCATTCCCTCTGGATCCGGATGCGCCGGGTGGCGATCTCGTCGCAGAAGCGGGCGTCGTGCTCCACGAACAGCAGGGTCGGCCGACAGGCCAGCAGCAGATCCTCCACCTGCATCCGGGAGATGACGTCGATAAAGTTCAGCGGCTCATCCCACACGTACAGGTGTGCCTGTGTGCAGAGGCTTGCGGCCAGCAGCACCTTTTTCTTCTGGCCGCTGCTGTAATCTGCCAGGTCCTTCTCAAACTGCTCCCGTGGAACATCCAGCTTCCGCAGGATGGTCCGGAACCGGCTGCCGTCCAGACCCTGGGTCCGGACAAACTCCGTCAGGCTGCCCCGCAGGTGGTCCGTATTCTGGCTGACATAGGACACCACCAGGCCGCTCATGGTCTCCACCGTGCCGCTGTGGGGGATCTCCTCCCCCAGCAGCAGCTTCAGCAGGCTGGACTTGCCGCAGCCGTTTGCGCCCTGGAGGGCGATCCGCTCCCCCGCCAGCACCTCGAAGGTGATCTCCCGGCAGACCCTGCGACCGTTGTAGCACACGGCTACGTCCCGGAACTCCGCCAGCCGCGCACCCGTCCGGCAGGGCAGGGGCGTAACCGCCAGCGCCTCCTGCCGCTCCAGGTTCTGCAGCAGCTGCTTCTTCTCCTCCACTGCCTCCTCCCGGCGGCGCTGGATGGATTTGGACCGCTGCATCAGCTTGGCCGCCTTGTGGCCCACAAAGCCCCGGTCCGCTGCCTTGGCCCCGGTCTTGTCCACACCGAACTTGCTCTTCTCCGTCCGGTCCGACCAGCCGGAGGCACGGCGGGCGGACTCCGTCAGCCGCCCGATGTCCTTCTGCAGCTTCTCCTGCCGGGCCAGTTCAAAGGCGTCCTGCCTCCGGCGGTTCTCCCACCAGGAGGAGAAATTCCCCCGCTGGATCTCAATATTGGTCCGGTTGATGGCCAGAATATGGTCCACACACTGGTCCAGGAACGCCCGGTCATGGGATACCAGCAGAAATCCCCGCTTCCGGGCCAGATAGCTCCCCAGCTTCCGCCGTCCCTCCAGGTCCAGATGGTTGGTGGGCTCGTCGATCAGCAAGAAGGCATTCTCCTTCAAAAACATGGCCGCCAGCAGCACCTTGGTCCGCTCCCCGTTGGAGAGGCTGGAAAAGGGCAGCTCCAGTGATCTCTCTGCCAGGTCCAGAAGCCCCAGCTCCCGCTGGATCTCCCAGTCCTCCGCCTCCGGCGCGATCTCCCGCACCACCTCCAGGCCCGTCCGGGACAGGTTCGCCACCTCGTAGGGGAAGTACTCAAATTCCACAGAGGCGGAGATGGTGCCGCTGTACGGGTACTCCCCCTGGAGCAGCCGCAGGAAGGTGGTCTTTCCCCGGCCGTTCCGCCCGGTAAAGCCCAATTTCCAGCCGCTATCGATCTGAAAGCCCACATGGTCAAAGATGAGCTCCGGACTGCCCTCGTATCCAAATGTCAGATTCGAGACGTCGATCATGGACATATCGCATTCCTCCTTTGCGCAGACCCTCATGTGCGGTCTGGCGCACCGCAGACTTCGGCAAATGCCGCGCACATGAGCGTCTCATCCGTCATTTCCGATTCGCCGTGCTTTTGCGCAGCAAAAAACGGCCGCGGGAGAGCAGACCTCTCCCGCGGCCGGGCATACGGCATTCACCCCGCATCCGGGGCTGTGCGATACCTGGGTGAGATCAGCGGTCTGCCTTCCCTGCAATGGCATGGAAAAAGACGCTGCGTCTTCGCCGCAGCAACCCTCTATGCCAAAACACGAAGGTCAGATCCGCATCTTCACACCCCTCCAATCATTCATCAATCTCCGGTTATCCTAGCACACTTCCGCCGGGATTGCAAGCCCCCCCTCATGCTCCCGCCTTCGGAAAGGTAAGCGTAAAGGTGCTGCCGTGGCCCGGTTCGCTGTGGAGCTCCACCTGGGCACCCAGATAGGCCGCCCCGTGCTTGACGATGGAGAGCCCCAGTCCCGTGCCGCCGGAGGAATGGCTCTTGTCCACCCGGTAAAACCGCTCGAATACCCGGCCCTGGGCCTCCCGGGGAATGCCGATGCCGGTGTCCGCCACCGTGATCCGGGGGCCGAAGGCGGTATTTTCCACCGTGACGGTGACGCTGCCGTTCGCCCGGTTGTAGGCGATGGCGTTGTCGCAGAGGTTGTAGACGATCTCCTCCACGATCTGGGGTACGCCCCGCACCAGAGCCTCGCCGCCCTGGAGCCGGGTGGTCACCTGTTTCCGCTGGGCCGCCGGAGCCAGCTGCTCCAGGACGGCTCGCGCCTCCTCGTACAGATCCACGGTCTCCCACTGGCCCAGGCCGCCGCCCTCGTCCAGGCGGGACAGCTTGATGATGTCGTTCACCAGCCCGATGAGCCGCTCCGTCTCCCGGTGGATGTTCCCGGCGAAGTGGGGGACGTCCTCCGGCTTCACCAACCCGTTCTGCAGGATCTCCGCCGTACCCAGGATGGAGGTCAAGGGCGTCTTCAGCTCGTGGGAGACGTTGGCGGTGAACTCCCGCCGTAGCCGCTCCCGCTGCTCCTTCTCCGTCACATCCAGGATCACCAGCACCGCACCCGCGATCTGGCCGTCCTGTTCCACAGGACTGGCGATGATCTGGCGGCAATCATCGTCCTTTTCCAGCAGCTGCTCACACCGCCGACCGGCCAGAGCCTCCTCCACGCAGCGGCGGAAGCCCGCCTCCCGGTTCAGGGCGTAGACGCTCTCTCCCTCCTCTGTGGGGACCTGCGCGTAGAGCAGCCGCAGCACGGCGGAATTGTAAGTCAGCACCCGCGTCTCCTGGTCGATCACCAGGAAGCCCTCGCTCATGTTCTCCGTGATGGCGGTGAACTCCTCCTGCCGGCGCTTTAAATCCCGCATCTGCCGCTGGATCTGCCTCTGCTGGCTGCGGAGCTTGGACAGCAGGGGCGTCAGCTCCTCATAGGTCTCGCTGCCGGCGGGGTCATTGAGGTCGATGGCGTTGATGGGCTCCACCAGCTGCCGCGCCACCCGGGAAGCCAGCGCCATGGCCAGGATGAAGGCCAGCAGCATCATCAGCGCCACCGGCTGCAGCGCCTGCAGTACCAGGACCCAGACGGAATACTGGGCGCTGGACACCCGCAGCACCGTTCCGTCAGCAAGCCGCTGGGCCGCATACAGCGTCTGCTGGGAAAGCGTGTCCGAATAGCGGACCGCATGTCCCTTCCCCAGGATCAGCGCCTCCCGGATCTCCTCCCGCTGGGCGTGGTTCCCCATCTCCTCCGGGTCCTGCCGGTTGTCGAAGAGCACGGTGCCGTCCGCATCCACCCAGGTAATCCGGTAGCTGCCGGGCAGATCCTCTGTGAGATAGTCCGTGCCATTCTCCTCTACCCCATGGGCGATGTACTCTGCCAGACTCTCCAGCTCACCGGAGACCCGATCCTGGAAATAACCGTGGAGCACGCCCACGATCAGCACCAGGCTGGCCAGCAGCACTGCCAGGGACACGCCCAGGATGGAGCGAAAGATCCGTTTCGTCATGTCTCTCCAGCCCTCCTGTCAGTTCACAGGGCTGATCTTGTAGCCATAGCCCCGGACCGTCTCGATGTAAGCGCCCGCCTCTCCCAGCTTCTGGCGGAGGGTCCGCACGTGGACGTCCACGGTCCGGCTCTCGCCGGTAAAGGCGTAGCCCCAGACGTTCTCGATCAGCTGCTCCCGGGAAAGCACCTGGCCGGGGTTGCGCAGCAGCAGGCACAGCACTTCAAACTCCTTCTGGGTCAGGATGGTCTCCTGTCCCCGGACCCGGACGATGTGCTGCCCCGGATCCACCTCCAGAATGCCGCAGCGGAGGGTGCCGTTCTCCGTCTCCGTCCGCCGCAGCAGCGCCCGGATGCGGGAGAGCAGCTCCATCATGCCGAAGGGCTTGGCCACATAGTCATCGGCGCCGCCGTCCAGACCCACCACCTTGTCGTACTCCGTGCCCTTGGCCGTCAGCATGATGACCGGCAGCTTGGCCGTGCGGGGCGTGGCCCGGAGCTTTTTCAGGACGCTGAGTCCATCCTCCTCCGGCAGCATGATATCCAGCAGCACCAGGGCAGGCATCTGCTCTCCCACGGCCTGCCAGAACAGGGAGGGCAGCGGAAAGCCCCTGGCCTCCATACCCTGGCTGTTCAATGTATAGATCACAAAATCCCGGATACTGTCGTCATCCTCCAGCAGATAGATCACAGATATCCCTCCCCATTCAATCTCTCCGCCCCGCTGGAGGGACGGAGGGTGTCTCCCTCCGGCGGCCGGTCAGATCAGCTGCTGCTCGTTAATCATCAGCTTGAACTGCAGGCCCAGCTTCTCCGCTGCCTTTCGACAGAGGAGCATCCGGCCCATGAAGATCTCAAAATAGTCCATGACAGAGCCGTACTTCGTGTCCACGGACAGCTTCAGCTTGATGAGCGTGTGCTCCTCGTTGATCTTCAGGACGGACTTCTTCACCGAGTAGTTCACCCGGTCATGGATGTCGAAGCTGGCCATATCCGGATTCCGGACCCGGCTGCGGCGGACGTCGGACTTGTCCGCCAGGATCAGTGCCGCCGCCACGGCGTTCACCGGCATGCCGGTGCCCTCGTCGTGGTTGCCGATGGCGGTGACGATGGTGGCGATCTCCTCCGGAGGACAATCCATGTTGTCCAGAATGCGGAAGGCCATGACCGCACCGGACTGGGAGTGATCCACCCGGTTCACCAGGTTGCCGATGTCGTGAAGAAACCCGGCGATCTTTGCCAGCTCCACCGTCCGCTCCGGATACCCCAGGGTGGAGAGGATATAGGCGGCGTTTTCCGCCACCGCCGTCACGTGGGCAAAGCTGTGCTCCGTATAGCCCAGAGCGGTCAGAGACTCGTCCGCCCTCTGGATATAGGTCCGGACCGCAGAATTGTTTTTCACATCCTCATTTGGCACAACTAAAGCACAATAGTGTCTTTCACCAATAGATTCTAGCAGCTTATGCAAATCTTGTTGTTGAAAATTCAAAACAGCTGGCCTATCTCCTTTTCTTATAGCTTCCTGCTCATAATCATAACTAGTTTTACCTAAAATTTGTATACGCTCCTTAGTGATATCATTAATAAAATCTATAATACCTGTAGTTGACCTATAGTTTCTACTAATTGAAAATTCAACTAATTCCTCACCCTTATTAAAATACATAGATTTAATACTTGAGTAACTAAACAGAGTCGGTAAAATAACCTGATTAACATCTCCTGCCCAAATAATATATCCTGTTTCTTTCACAAGTTCATTAAGAAAATAAATCTGTTTATCACTTAAGTCCTGCACCTCATCAACTATAACCCAGTCATAAGTCTTCCTAATGTTTTTTGCCATAAAACTTTTTTCTATCAGTTGATTTTCATCAATTAAATTATTATCATTAAGCCATTTAACATAAGCCTTAGCCATGTTAAACATGTCCCTTTTCTCTTCTTCTTGAAATGAATAAACACTTCTTGTGAGGTTTAAATACTGCTTAAACTCAAGAGTGCCAACATAATCTCCTACTATGCCTTTATTTTGCTTCTCACTTGATTGAAGTCCTAACTGTTCTATGCAACCTAATAATACTCCATTAAGTTCAACTGCTATTTCAAAGGTATCTTTGTCCCTTAACGCCTTAAATTTATTCTTATTATCCTTAACCCACTGTATAAGCTCTTCATGTGTAATTACCCTTTTCTCACTTTGCCCATAACACTCATTCTCTAACTGTCTCACTGTATAAAAATCACAGTTTTCTAGCTTCTCATCCACAAATTTTTCATATACCTTCCTAGTAGAA
>QWCE01005513.1_pt1 | contig 11542 bp, 6 predicted proteins | sample 1972531 | NCBI WGS metagenome assembly QWCE01 (sample SAMN09866716, study PRJNA288562) | Human gut metagenome isolate term4_stool, whole genome shotgun sequencing... | reverse complement strand
TGGTTCTTCTGCAAGGCTCTTAAGTTTCTCAATCGCAAGATTCAGTGAAGAAAGTGCTCCGACATTCTCTTCCGGAGAATAAGCAGCAAGTCTGTCATATTCTTCAGTCAGTTCTTTCATCCATCTGTCAAGTCTGTCATTGATATCCGGTACATAGTCTGTAATCTTAATACTTCTGTACTTATCTGTTGTACTTGACACTTTTGATACTTCCAGTGACAAATCACTTACTTCGCTGGAAATCTGATCTACAACCTGAAGTGTCTGACGAAGAACGTCATTTGAAATCGTAGTTGTAATAGTATGTTCTCCTGCCGAGAAGTAGATTGCCATCTTCTTTCCATCCTTGTCCGTAATGGTTTCATTCTGGAAAGACTTTGTGTAATCAAATGCATAAGATGTTAAAGCATCATTTGTTGCTGCATTATCATCGTCTGTTATAAACAGCTGCTGATCTATAACAATGTTGGCAAATACCGGCATATCGGTCTTATCTGCCTGACGGTAATGATATGCAAGATAATAATATCCTTCTTTTTCTACATTAAACTTGTATGTAAGACTCTGTCCTGCTCCTGAGAATGAAGCACTGTCAATAATATTGAGCACCTTTGTCTTTGCATCATAAGGATCCAGGTCAGGGTCATACTCACAGGTAGCTCTGATTGCAGAATCATTCTTGTAATCTGGTTCTGCGGCCTGTGCTGTAATTATGTTACTTCCTTCTGCTGAAGTTCCTGTCTTAACTTCATTCAGTTCCGGTTCTGCTTCCAGATAAACATTTCCAATCATAAGTGAGCCTTCTGTCAGGGTAAGTCCAATCTCATTCTCTCCCTGTTTTAACTCAAGCATTAATGGAGTTGAGTATCTGTAGCTGGCATCCATAATATATTTCTTCTGCCATTTCATTACTTTTTCCGGGCTTGCAACGATCTGATTTCCATAACGGTCAGTTTCCTTAACCGCCTTTCCGGTATCTTCATCAATTGCCGGTGCCCAGTAATTCTCATATATTAATCTGTTACACTCATAAAATGGAACCTCGCCATTTAATGATAATGAAAGTTCCGGGACAAGTATGGAATCTTCGTCATTTGTAATATAATCAAAAGCGACTGCATATACACCTGCTTTTTCTACATTTAATTTTAACTTAGCAACTTTACCCGGAAGCGCATTTCCACTTTCATCAACAGCTCCCTCATCATTCAAACCCAATTCTACGGCTGATGCACCATAGTCATGTGTTTCTTTTTTATCAGTTACCAATAAGGCTGAACTTGATTCTGCATCAAAAACATCTTCTGCAGAATACACAATCGATTCGCCAGTATAGACAGGATTCTTATAACTCTTGCTGACTATTTCATAATTGTGTTCAAGCCTTTCATTTTCGACAGTTCCCGTTGTTTCATCGGTGACTGCTTTCGCATCGCCATCCGATAAATCGGTAGTCACTGCCTCGTCTGATTCCGCTGTGGCTTCAGTTGATGTACCTGCAGCTGTGTCTACGTTCTCTGTCGCATATGCAGATAATTCCGCAGACATCATGGTAACAACTGTTGCTAATGCCACAACCCTTGTCAGGCCTCGACGTTTCATAAAACATGCCTCCTCTTAATTTGATATTTAAGCACAATAAACCCCTCTTCTCTAGTCATTTTACACAAGAAGGCAGGCCTGGTCGCACTTATACTATGTTAATATTATATACAATTTCGCCATATATGTCAATCTGATATGTTCTATTTTTTGTTGAAATATTACAACTATCTTATTTTGAATTTTTGCAAAATAATGATACTTTTTGCCAAATAGCGACACAATTTATCATTTACTTTTCTCCCTATTCTTCTGTTTTTCCTCAATTCTCATGTTTTTTTCAGTTCTTTCACGCAATAATCAAAGCCCGTTTTTTACTTTTTTCTGCATTTTTCTCATTTTCTTATCAGGCTTCCGTTTTTGTGCAATTTTACTATAGAAAATTTTCCATTCTATTAAAACCAGACAAATTCAAAATCTGTTCATATTTTAATTTTCGCATAGAACCAGAAAAGAGGCATCACCTGCCTCTTTTCTTATCATAATTCAATAATAATTCTGTCTTATATTCTAGTTAGTTATTCTTTTTCTTTGTTGCTACCAGTACACCTGCTACTACAGCTACAACCAATACTACCGCTACAACTACAACGATAACTGTTGTGCTTGAATCGCTGTCATTTGATTCGCTTGTGCTGTCATTGCTTCCTGCAACACCTTTGTTTGCATCCATGTTTGGTTTTAAGGTTACTTTTTCTTTTACAGTTGCCTGTTCTACCTTACCGGCTTCTGAATATTTAGCACTGTATAATGTCATGGAACCATGGTCACAACCAACCTGAAGATATAATGTTCCTGTAGGCGCTTCCTTAAAGATTCCTTTGATTGTCTGTGTATATTCTTTTCCATCAGATCCTGTAGCTTTTGATTCAAAGATGATCTGGTTTCCTGATCTTGTAACATCAAGAGTTACTTTTGCATCCGCCATAGCTTCTGCATATGCATTTGCTTCGTCATCAGCCCAGCTCTTCTGAATATCCCAGCCATTATCACCAGCATCATATCCCGTCTTCCAAGGTGAACCGTCCGGTGCAAACCAGCAGGTAGCTCCCTGTGTAATTGTAAAGTAGCTTGCATTATCTGTAATTTCTGCAACCCATCCAAATACTGCATTTGATGTATCTGCGCTCTGGGAATCAAAAGTAAATGTAATCTTCTGATTATCTTCGATTGCAAACTGTCCGTTCAGATTAGAACCCCAGCCAGTCTTGTTTTCAACTGCATTACCAGCTGTACCATAATCCTTATCTTCTGTTACAACATCTGCTGCGAATGCAGATACACTCATGCTGAGTGCTAATACTGTAGCTCCTGCTACTGTTAATAATCTTTTCTTCATGATAAAAAAGCCTCCCTTTCACATATTATTGAAATATGATAAATTTATGTAACCTTTCATAAATTTGCATTTATTCTACCACATTTTTTATGCAACGTCAACAAGATAGAAAAAGTTCTGTGAACTTCCCAAACATATAAGCAGGAGAGAATCCTGCAATTCTCTCCCGCTTCTATTTATCCTTTATCTTTTTCAGAATCAGAATTCCTGCTGATTAAGCATTCTTTTTCTTAGATGCGATAACTGCACCGCAAGCACCTAATGCTACAACCATAAGAGCTGCAACTGGAGCTGTATCACCTGTCTTTGGTGAATTTGTCTTTGCTGTAGTTGTTTCTTTTGCAGCAGCTGCTGTAGTTGTTTCTTCTGCTACGGCTGCTTTCTCTGCTACGATGTATGTGCTGAAATGATTTGTTTCAAAAGAAACTTTACCATTTTCAACAGATGTCTTTAACTCTGTTAAAGTTCCGTTATCTTCCATACGATATACAACAAGTCCTTTGTTTGCATCTAATGTTGAAGGAACATCGATAGTTACAAGAACATTGCCATTGTTTAAAGGCTGAATCTTTGCACCTGCTGCATCCAGCATAGTAATGTCTAATACTGCATACTTGCCTACTTTGCTGCTTAAAGTATCTTTTACAGCCTTGTCTACTTTAGCAAGTGTATCTTTGTCTGTTACAGTGTTTACTGTTACAGTTGCACCTGTTGGTACATTTGTTCCTGTTACAGTTGCACCAGCCTTAGCAGCATCTGTAGCTGTAGCTTCAGTCTTTACACTTGTTGCAGCTGTAGTAGATTCTTCCTTCTTTGTGGTAGATTCTTCCTTCTTTGTAGTTGTTTCCTTTGCAGCATCATCTTTCTTTGTGGTTGCTTCTGTTGTATCATCCTTCTTTGTATCATCTGTTGGATCTTCTGAAGGATCTTCTTCAACAAGAGAAATATCTACAGTTGAACCATCAGAAACAAAGAATACATAGCATCCTTCACTCAGATCTGATGTAAAGTTTACTGTTCTAGTTGTTTCAATTCCATTTGCACCTATTGCTGTGTATGTATATTCGATATCATTTCCTTCTCTGGTAACGCTTACCTCAAGATGTGCATCTTTCATTGTTGCAATAAAATCTGCATCTCCTAAATCTGCGATTCCACCCTGATAAGAAATGTCATTGCCGTCAACGGTTTTGTTATCTCCACCGCCCCAGCCCCAGTTATCACCACGGACTACTGCGTATTCCTTATATCCTGCTACTTCATCTGCCGGTGCTGTTGTACCGGTTGTCTTACCATTTACAAATACAGCCGCAACATTGTTCCACACTGCATCTCCACCTTTGAGTTCCATATCAAACTCAACAGTTTCTCCATCTGCCACTTCATAGCCCTGGCTCCATGATGTCCACCATGCACCTGAAATAGTTTCAGCTGAAGCTGTCATAACAGTTGAAACTGCCATTGTTGTAGCTAATGCTACTGCAAAAAATTTCTTCTTCATCATTTAACTTTCCTCCTAAAATCAATGTATATTTCACCATATTGATGACTCTAATATAAAAACCTCCCGGGTTTTCCTGAATTGTGAAAATATCTTCCAATTTTCTCCAATATGCAATTAAAGAGAAGTACAATGCGTACTTCTCTTCAATTATCATTACTTAAGTATTGTTTCTATACTATGTTAAATTATTCTGTAACTTTCTTTCTAGAAACTACTACACCAGCGCAAGCTACTACTGCTACTGCACCTAATGCTGCGATAGGAGCTACATCACCTGTCTTAGGAGATGTCTTTGTTGCTGCCTTTGTTGTAGCTGTGTTGTTTGCTGCAGCTGCTTTTGTTGTGCTGTCTGCTGCTTTTGTTGTTCCGTTATCTGCTGCTTTTGTTGCATTGCCTGCTGGAGCTGCTGTTCCGTTATCTGCTGCTTTTGTTGCATCGCCTGCTGGAGCTGCTGCACCATTTGTAAATTTAACATTTGTTAAGTTTACTTTTTCACCAGTAATATGAATATTTAATGCATCTGGAACTTCTTCATTAACAGTAACTGCTGTTTTAAACTGATAGGAGTTGCTTGCACCCTTCATATCGTACTGAACGTTAAATACGTTTCCTGATCTCTTTACATTAACAGTAACATCTGCATTTTTCATGTCTGCTACCCAAGCTGTCCAGTCTTCTGGCTGACCTGTCCAAAGAGGGTTCTTACCAGCATTATCAACTGTATCTCCACCTAATGTCCAGTTACCAGCTGTCCATCCAAAAGCATCTGCTCTTAATGTAATGAACTGGCCATTTCCATCAAAAATTTCTAATGCAAAGTTATTCCAGTTTACTGAAGTATCTTTAGTAGCATTATGGAATGTATAAGTTACATCAAAATTACCTGTTACAGCTTCATCACCTGTGTTAACCTTGAATGCATCTGTAATATCAGCTTCTGTTGCTGTTGCAGCCATAGCTGTTACAGCTGTTGAAAGTGCCATTGTTGTAGCCATTGCTACTGCAAAAAATTTCTTCTTCATAATAAGAAATACCTCCATTTTAAATATTCGTTCCCCTTTTGGGTAACCTTTATTTTTTACAAGCATTATAATAACTCTCAATGATAATTTTGTCAACCTTTTTATTCACATTTTTTTCATATATCAGCCATTTTTTTATATTCTTTTGTTCACTTTGTATAAATGCCGTATTTGTGGCATTTTCAGTCACCTATCCTTACACTTTCAGGAAGTTTCCAGGTGGTTTTCTTCTGTAATTTTATTATTTTTTCACACTGCCTTACTATTTTTTCATCAAAACCCCATTTTTACATTCTGCCATTGGACTTGTATACTCTCCTCACATCGTCTGCAATATCAAAAGGACCGCATTACTGCGATCCTTTTCCTGTAAATATAACTCCGACCGTCTTAAATAAGATCTTAATGTCGAGTCCGATATTCCATTCTGCTATGTATTTTGTATCCAGTGCAACAACCTCATCAAAGTCCGTAATGCTGCTCCTGCCGCTGATCTGCCACATACCGGTCAGTCCCGGCTTAATCGCCATTCTTCTTCTGTGATGCTTATTGTATTTCTCCCATTCGTCCACCGTCGGCGGTCTTGTTCCCACAAGGCTCATATCACCTTTTAAAACATTGAAGAACTGTGGAAATTCATCGATCGAGGTTTTCCGGATAAAATTCCCCACTCCCTTGATAATGCGCGGGTCATGATCCATTTTAAACATCATACCGTCTTTTACTTTGTTCTGCTTCATCAGCTCTTTTTTGCGCTCTTCAGCATCCATATACATACTACGGAATTTATAAATCCGGAATTTCTTTCCGTTTTTTCCTACACGAATCTGGGAAAAGAAGATCGGTCCGGGAGATTTGATGTAGATTGCAGGTGCAACAAACAGGAATAGTATCAGGGTAATAAGACATCCGACGATCCCACCGCAGATATCCATCAGCCGTTTAAGGAAGATCTGCCTGTTGCTTGCCGAGGTAATATAATTCGTTACCACTGTATATCCGCCCACGTTTTCTATTCTCCTCTTTGCACCTTCTATTCCACATTTTGTCAGTGCAATGTGGACGGTAATTCCCATTTCCCTGCAATCCTCAAGAATCGGATTGATCACATCTTCGTTGTTATTATAACAGGTAATGACCTCATCCACCCAGTTCTGACAGAGGTAATTCACGGCATTTTTCCGATCCGCTACAACAGGAATCCCCTTTATCGTCTGTCCTGTCAAATCTCTGTCCGTTACTATGATACCTGCAAGCTTCCTGTCACTGTAATTATTCTTACTGATTCTGCCCGCAAAGGTTTCCGCCATGGCATAGTCTGAAAGAATTACCAGAGCCTTTTTTCCCTTCTGTGTCAGAGCCGCCCGGCTTTTTAAAACTTTCTTTCTCCATACCCTTATCATATAACACAGGATAATGGCTATTTCCCACATCAGTACAACCACCATTCTGGAATACTGCTGTCCCGACTTTGTTATAAAATTAAACAATATAAAACCCGTGATGGTTGCTGATACATGAAGTAAAGTTTCTTTAAATTCCCGGAAATATCCCCTTCTCAGAATTCCTTTATAACTTTGCATAAAAAAAACGACCACAATATCCATAATGGTCAAAATAAATGCCATCTGCTGATAGGTGTCATTTTTCCACGGAAATTCAAATCCATTCCGGAACATATATGCCACCAGCAGGGCGATCTGTATACACAGAATATCCAGTATAATAAAATCACCATGCTTTAACCAGCTTCCTGATTCTCTCTTGTACATTTTCTAAAATCATCCCATCTTATTATTATTTTCTAACTATATCATCATAATATAACTTTGTAGTTCTGTCAATAACTCTCTTATAGTTTCAGCAGAATTTTCCCATAATAGCACTGTTTTCTTCGTATAATAAAGTAAACTGCGAATTTTTGTTCCTATTATAATAGAAAAAGGCAGACAGCCGGATTTTTTCCGCCATCTGCCCGCAGTTTTTCTAATTGATATTGGTATAACCCATCAGACTGATATCCACTGCCTTTGCAGCTTCCCTGCCCTCTTTGATTGCCCATACCACAAGAGACTGTCCTCTGTGCATATCGCCTGCAGTAAATACATTCTTTACGTTTGTCTCGTATTTTCCTGCCTCTGTCTTTACATTGGAACGCTCATTTGTTTCTACTTTAAATGCCTTTGTGACATAATCCTGGCTTCCTAAAAATCCTGCTGCTATCAGGACAAGGTCGCAGTCCACCACATATTCGCTTCCGTCAACTTCTGCCAGCGTCATTCTTCCGGTTGCTTCATCCTTTTTGGACTCTAATTTTACCAGTTTTACCTTGGTCAGATTCCCCTTCTTGTCTGCAATAAACTCCTTGACCGTTGTCTGGTAAACTCTCGGGTCATGGCCGAATTTTGCAATGGCTTCTTCCTGGCCGTAATCGGTCTTTAAGACACGCGGCCACTGCGGCCACGGATTGCTCTCTGCACGCTCCGTCGGAAGTTTTGGCATCATTTCTACCTGTACCACACTGGTGCAGCCATGGCGGATGGATGTTCCGACACAGTCATTTCCGGTATCACCACCGCCGATTACCATGACTTTCTTTCCCTTTGCAGAAATATAAGTGCCATCTTTCAGACCGTTGTCCAGCAATGCCTTGGTTGTGGATTTCAGAAAGTCTACAGCGAAATAAATTCCCTTTGCCTCTCTGCCCGGAGCTTTGATATCTCTCGGATTTGATGCACCACAGGCAAGGATAATCCGGTCGTAATTTTTCAGCAGTTCTGTTGCTTTCCTATCCTCTCCGACATTAACACCCGTGACAAATTCCACACCTTCTTCTTTCATAATGGCAACCTTACGGTCTATCACCCATTTTTCCAGCTTCATATTCGGAATTCCATACATAAGCAGTCCGCCAATCCTGTCGGAACGCTCATATACCGTTACACTGTGTCCTCTCTGGTTCAGCGTATCTGCAGCTGCCAGTCCGGAAGGACCGGAACCTATGACCGCTATCTTCTTTCCGGTTCTGACTGCTGGCACTTTGGCACGTGCATATCCTTTTTCATAAGCATTTTCAATAATGCCGTGTTCATTTTCCTTTGTCGTGACGGATTGTCCGTTCAGCCCGCAGGTGCAGGCTGCTTCGCAAAGTGCCGGACACACTCTGGAAGTAAACTCCGGGAAGTTATTCGTCTTTTTCAGACGGTAGTAGGCTTCTTCCCAGTTTCCATTGTAGATTAAGTCATTCCATTCCGGCACCAGGTTGTTCAGCGGACATCCGGATGCACCACCCGGCAGCATCATACCTGCCTGACAGAACGGTACCCCACATTCCATACATCTGGCAGCCTGTATCTGCTGTTCTTCCTGTGATAAAGGAGTATGGAACTCGTTAAAGTTTTTAATTCTTTCTAATGGCGAAACAGCTGTACTTGTTTCACGCTCATATTCTAAAAATCCGGTTGGCTTTCCCATCTTAGTTCCTCCTTATTTCGCGATTGCATAGAATGCTTCTATCTTTGCCTGTTCACTGCTGAGTCCTTTTTCTTCCATCTGGACAATCTTCTTTAACATGGTTGCATAATCGTAAGACATAATCTTCTTGAATTTTGGAAGATATTCCCCAAAATTATCAAGAACTTCTTTTCCTCTTGCAGAATTGGTATATGCCACATGTTCCTGAATCATAGTCTTTAATTCTAATACATCGTATTTATCCGTTACTTCTCTCATAAATACCAGTTCTTTATTCATCTTTGTATACAGGTCGCTCTGTTCATCCAGCACATAAGCGATACCGCCGCTCATTCCGGCTGCAAAGTTCTTTCCTACTGTACCCAGGATTACAACACATCCGCCTGTCATGTACTCGCATCCGTGTTCACCCACGCCTTCTACAACCGCAGTTGCACCAGAGTTACGCACACAGAATCTCTCTCCTGCCACACCGTTGATAAATGCTTTACCGCTAGTTGCACCGTACAATGCCACGTTGCCGATAATGATATTCTCACTTTCTTTGAAGGTAGAACCCTTTGGCGGATATACAATCAGTTTTCCGCCAGAAAGTCCTTTTCCGAAGTAATCGTTGCTGTCCCCGACCAGTTCCAGAGTAAGTCCTTTCGGGATAAATGCGCCGAAACTCTGTCCGCCGGCACCATTACACTTAATGGTAAAGGTATCTTCTTCGAGTCCTTCCGGATATTTCTTTGTAATCTCTGAACCAAAGATTGTTCCGAAGGAACGATCCGTATTGGTTACATCCACTTCTATACTGCGCTTCTGTCTGTCGTCCAGTGCCTTCGCAAATTTCTTTACCAGTACCTTTTCATCCAGTGTCTTCTCGAGTTCAAAGTTATACAGATTCTTCTCATGATAACAAATCTTTTCTTTACAGAAATCGGTATTTAAGATATTGGATAAATCTACATTTGCAGCACGTCCGGTAATATTATCCCTTCTCTTTAAGAGATCCGCACGTCCTACCAGTTCATCCACGGTCTTAACACCCAGTTTTGCCATGTATTCTCTTACTTCTTCTGCGATAAACTTCATGAAGTTGATGACATACTCTGGTTTTCCCCGGAATCTCTTACGCAGCTCCGGATTCTGTGTTGCCACACCGACCGGACAGGTATCCAGGTTACATACTCTCATCATGACACATCCCATAGTTACAAGCGGAGCAGTTGCAAAACCGAATTCTTCTGCTCCGAGCATAGCCGCAATCACAACGTCACGGCCGCTCATCAGTTTTCCGTCTGTCTCAAGCACGACTTTATTTCTCAGATCATTCATAATCAGGGTCTGGTGTGCTTCTGCAAGTCCGAGTTCCCATGGAAGTCCTGCATTGTAGATGGAGTTTCTCGGTGCAGCACCCGTACCGCCATCATATCCGGAGATAAGGATAACCTGTGCACCTGCTTTTGCAACGCCGGCTGCTACCGTACCGACACCAGCTTCCGAAACCAGTTTTACAGAAATTCTGGCAGCAGTATTGGCATTCTTCAAGTCATAGATTAACTGGGCCAAATCTTCGATCGAATAAATATCATGATGCGGTGGTGGGGAGATAAGGCTTACCCCCGGTGTTGAATGTCTGGTCTTTGCAATCCACGGATAAACTTTCTTGCCTGGCAGATGACCGCCTTCGCCCGGTTTTGCTCCCTGTGCCATCTTTATCTGGATTTCGTTTGCACTGACAAGATATCTGGATGTAACACCGAATCTTCCGGATGCTACCTGTTTGATGGCGGAACATCTGTTCAATCCATCCGGTCCTACGGTCAGTCTTTCGAGGTCCTCGCCACCTTCACCACTGTTGGAACGTCCATGCAGGGTATTCATGGCAATTGCAAGGGTTTCATGTGCTTCTTTTGAAATAGAACCATAGGACATTGCACCTGTCTTAAATCTGCGCACGATGGAATCAATGCTTTCTACCTGGTCAAGCGGAATGGATTTCTTTGGATAATTGAAGTCCATGAGTCCTCTCAGGTTTACATCCTGGCCTTCCGCATCGACTTCTTTCGTATATTCCTTAAACAGGTCATAGTTTCCTGTTCTCGTAGACTCCTGAAGAAGATGTATGGTCTTTGGATTGTATAAATGTTCGGTTTTTCCGCTCCGGAACTTGTGTGTTCCTTCGCTGTCGAGGGTATAGTCCACACCGAGATCTAACGGGTCAAATGCTTTGGAATGAAGCTTATTAACATCACTCTCAATATCCTTTAAGGAAATACCGCCGATTCTGCTGACTGTATTGGTAAAATATGTATCTATTACTTCTTTATTAATACCGATGGCTTCAAAAATCTGTGAACCCTGATAGGACTGGATCGTGGAAATTCCCATCTTGGAAGCAATCTTTACGATACCATGCAGAATCGCTGAATTATAATCATTGACTGCTGCATAATAATCTTTATCCAATAAGTTTTCATCAATCAGTTCGCGGATGGAATCCTGTGCCAGATATGGATTGATGGCACATGCACCATAGCCGAGCAATGTTGCGAAGTGATGTACTTCTCTCGGTTCGCCGCTTTCCAGAATGATGGCAAGCGAGGTTCTCTT
>QWCE01005506.1_pt1 | contig 11548 bp, 10 predicted proteins | sample 1972531 | NCBI WGS metagenome assembly QWCE01 (sample SAMN09866716, study PRJNA288562) | Human gut metagenome isolate term4_stool, whole genome shotgun sequencing... | reverse complement strand
TTGCAATGACTAGAAAAATATTTAGGAGAAGATAGATATAAACAGTAAGTCAAACACACAAACTATGGAGTCTTTAGTCGGTTTAATAAAATTTTAGATTCTCTATTTACCAGGTTCTTCCACAGCTGATTGAACTCTGGGGACTGAATGTAAAAACGGATGTTGAATCTAAAAAAAGTTCGCCCAACTGAGCGTGAAATGACAACCCCATTGTTTCTGCTTCGATGTGTGCAGTTAGGCTTATCGATGGCAGATCTTGATATGCTGTCGATAGGTCTTATCAATGATATGTATGCAGAGAGCAGAAACGATGATTGCAAATATGCAGAACTAGCAACGCAGGAAGATTTCGACAAGTTTTAATGGTAATAATTATTAATAATATGTTATACTCAAATCAGTAAAGAGGTGATTATATGGTTAATAGCCATTTTATTCCTCAACTCATTTTGAGACATTTTTGTGAAGACGAAAAAATCCAGTATTATGATTTGAATTCAGGGAATATAGAGTCCAAGAGTACCAAATCAGTATTTTCCGAAAAAGGGTATTATCCTGAGAATATTGAGAAAGACTTATGTCACAAGATAGAGGTTCAGTTTGCTAATATATTGAACAACAAAATTCTTAAAGAAAACTACAATATTGCTTTAACATCAGAGGACTTATTAACAATAAAGAAGTATTTAATTATTACGACTTTAAGAGTTAAGGATGAAAATATGGAGCATAATCTCTGGTATAAGACCTTAAAAAGAGATGGATTTATTTTTGAGAATGACCCATTTAAGGATATATTCAGTGGTGATTTCTACGAAAACATGAATAAGATTTTAGAATGTCAAAATAAGGAAGAGTTGGTTAGGATAGCAAATAAAGGCGAGAACATGAATCTTTTTAATTATGTGAAAGATGTTGTTTTTTCGTATAATGTATTTGTAAGAACAAACAATAGTAAAGAGGATTTAATTATTACTGATAGAGGATGGGCTGCATATATGGGACCTATTGGTGTAAGAAAGATGAACGCACTAATGCAAAGTGGTCGGATTGAAGATGCTATGTTGCTTCAAATGGTATCACCGCAAGATTATGGTATATTTCCTTTATCAAGGAATATGGCAATAATTACAATGAGTCCTGCATATAAACAGCACTTAAAGGGTTCAGGTACAAGGATAATATATCCGCCACATGCCCCAACTTTATCTGCGTGTTTGGGATTTGGGAGTGAAGATACGATAGAACCACCTACAAATAAATTTTTAAAATCTGGTGCGATGGTGTATCAATATAAAATTAAACAGTTAGTAAAAAGAGATGTTATCTTTTTGAATTCATTGTTACTAGATTATGCGAATCAGTTTTTTGGCTATGCAAATGCAGATAAAGTAAGATCAAGTTTGAAGGAAAAGAATATTGATATTTAGTTGAGAGCATCAATCCTTAAGTGGGTTGGTGCTTTTTCTTGCTCGGAGAAATCCGAGCATTTTTATGTCAAAATTTAGGAGAGAGGAGGTGAGAATTCATGGCAAGCCGTATACAAGGAATTACCGTAGAAATTGGTGGTGATACAACCAAATTACAGAATGCCCTTAAAGGTGTGAATGGACAGATCAAGTCCACCCAGTCGAAGCTGAAGGATGTTAACAAACTGCTGAAACTGGATCCGGGCAATACGGAACTTCTGGCACAAAAACATAAACTGCTTGCTGAGGCCGTTGGTGAAACGAAAGAAAAACTGGCAACCTTAAAGACGGTAGCAGAACAGGCAAATACAGCACTTGCCAATGGAGAAATCTCACAGGAACAGTATGATGCCCTTCAAAGGGAAACCGTAGAGACGGAGCAGGATTTGAAGAACCTTGAAACACAGGCAAATCAGTCAGCTACGGCAGTCCAGAAGATAGCCACAGCCGGAGAAAAGTTAAAGACCACAGGAGATAACATTTCCTCTGCCGGACAGAAACTATTACCCGTTACAGCAGGGGTGACTGCTCTTGGAACCGCATCGGTTACTACGGCTGCCAATTTTGAATCTTCCATGTCACAGGTACAGGCAACAATGGGAATCACAAAAGATTCTATGTCAAAGGTAAACGGTCAGTCAGTGAATACAATGGATACCCTTTCTAAACTGGCAAAGAAGATGGGTGCAGAAACTGCATTCTCTGCATCAGAGTGTGCAGAGGCTCTTAATTATCTGGCTCTTGTAGGATATGACACACAGCAGATCTAGAAGGTTGGTTAGGTTTCCAACATTGACCTTGTGGTAACTTTGGACAGGAAAAGGAAACATAACAAGTAAAAATATCTGTTAATATAAAGAATACTACAGAATAAATTTAAACAGGTTTTACCGACAATGAAATGTTGGTAGAACCTGTTTTCAGTTTTGAGATGACCTGTGTTATAATGAATATTAATTTATTTATAGTTGCAAAAGAAAAAGGAGATGCATAACATGTGGTCTGTGACCAGAATAGATGAAGCAGATTATGGATGTGAGGAGCGGATGCCGGGAGAACCGCTGCTGGTGCTGGTGACGATCGAAAGTGACGATGGTAGGATATGCAGATTTGAGTGTGCAGAGAACTGGCTCATACAACAGGACATTGATGAAGGTGACGAGTGGCCCGGGGATATAGAGCAGGCGGAAGCAGACAGAGAGCACGTTGACCGGATGACCGAGTGGATGAACAAATACTATGAAGCACTGGAAGAGCTGGAAGATATGCTTGAAGAACAGGAATAAGTACGAGGTAGAGAAATTATGATGCAGATAATGAATGCAACAGAAGAAGATAAAGATGAACTGCTGGCTTTATACCATACGATGATCGGGGGACCATGTGAATGGAGTGAGACCTATCCGGATGAGAACACGATCGCATTTGATCTTAAGAATGAAGATCTATTTGTGATGAAGAACGATGCGGGAGAGATCATTGCGACGATCTCAATCGATCATGACGATGCCGTGGAGTCGCTCACCTGCTGGCATGAGGATCAGGCACCGTCGGGAGAATTGTCCAGACTCTGTGTAAGAAAGGATATGCAGGGACAGGGAATCGCAAAGCAGATGATGAATTATGCCGGTGATGTGTTGAAGAACAGGGGCATGAAAGGAATCCATATTTTGGTTCGGGAAGGCCATGTGGTAGCACTCTCGACATATGCAAAGATCGGGTTTAGAACTGTCGGGGAATGTGATCTGTTTGACAAACATTTCATTTGTATGGAGAAGAAATTCTAAGACAAATTACGGACATAAAAATTATATCAGTCAGGAAATATAGCACTGCGTTCCGGTGTTTGCCGCAACGCCTCAAACTCGCTATTTTCCTGGCTTTTTTCATGATTTTTCTTGCCTGAAACGCTTGTGAAATCAGGTGCTTTTTGATAGAATGACTGCAAATATCTTCCCTGAGGAGGGAAGCAGATGGAGGACAAAATTATGAGGAAAAAATTAGGGATTTTTCTAAGTTTATGGCTGTGTATCAGTATGATATTGCTGCCATTTGCCAGCACACAGGTAAGTGCTGCAGAAGCAAACATGGCAACATTGAATTTTGATGGGGCATCTATTGAAAATGGAAAAGCAATCTTTGTTATTGAGGATGACTGTAAAGTAAGGCTGACATTATGTACGAGAGACTGGGATACGGGCAGTTACACAAATTGTTCGATCGATAAAAATAACATGCAGGTCGATTTGGAAGATAAAGACTATTATCTGCAAGTAGCTATGGTTCTGGATGAATCTTCAATGGATGGGCTGCTTGGAGTTTCAACGGCGGGACTACGGCTATATATCAATAACGTATCACATGATATCAGTCGAAATTCTTATGTAAAGATTGATGGATATGTATTCAGCGGTGATCTAAATATCAAAATTACAAGAGAGACACCACCATCACCTAATCCCGGTTACCCGGATGATATTCAGATCATGGGAACCTATGATGGATTTGGAATGGAAATTTATCTGAATTCAGCGAAGATCGGAGCTGAGAGCAGTCAGATACAGGGAACTGGCAAGGGATATGCGTCCGGTGAAATCTATAATCTGCTCATGATCCAACTGGCATTTGGAGATGGAGATATCGGGACGGTCACAGTAAATGGAAAGGCAATCACATTGCCGGAAGGAACGAAGGATACAGTGGAATTCACGATTGCGCCTGCCAGTGAATATGTGATCAAAGTTACAAAGAAGCCGACGATCATACCAAGAACTATTATATGGGCCAAAGATAAAACAGGTAATAATGGATTGAAAGATTATGAGCTGTTAAAGAATGGAACGCTTGAGATCCTTGAGATCAAAAATCCGGACGGAACATCGATTGGTTTAGATGGTGTTAAGCAGGACACCAATTATGGATGGGCAAGTGTTATACCGAGTTCAGAAATTATTCTCCGGGCAGTACCGGAATATGGATATCAGCTTGGATCGATAACGATAAATGGTCAGTCTTTAACGCCTTTGTCAGATGCATCTACATTTTCATATACAATGCCGGATGAAAATGTACATATCAGCGGCATATTTACAAAGGCAGAAGATCAGGTAGAGCTTAAGACAGATAAAGTGAAAAAAGCATTGATCCAGCTTGCAGAAAATGAGATCACGTCAGGAAACAATAGACTGACGATCAAGGATGCAGTTCTCACACAGCAACAGCTTGAGGCTTTTAAAAAGGCAGCAGGTGATTATCACATCACCGGGTATTTTGATATCAAGCTGGCACAGATCCTGTATAAGAATACAGTAGCAAATTTGTGGGTAAATAATATAGAGACATTGAAGAAACCGGCAAAGGTATCCCTTCAGATAGAAGCCGACTGGGAACCTGCAAACAGTGAGCTGGCAGTTATTCATGAGAAAAAGGATGGAACCTATGAGATTATTCCTGCTTCTTTTGATGTGGCAACTAAAATGGTGATGTTCCAGACAGATGGATTTTCAAATTATGCAATCGCATATAAGAAGGTTGAGACGACAACAGAGGATCAGACAGGAGCAACGACTGAGGATCCATCGGAGGATACGACCGGGGATGTAACAGAAGCTTCAACAGAAGAAACAACAGAACCGGAAACAGAGACCACAACCGGAGAGACAACAGAAGTTACGACGGAAAATTCTTCAGAGGGCACAACAACAGACCGTACAGAAGATGGAACAGGCAGCACGACACAGAGTGGTGATGGAGATACAACAGAAGTGAAAAAAGATGATAAGACAGCATCACCCAAGACAGGAGATGATATGAATCTGGCTGTGCTTTATATTCTGCTTGCAGTATCAGGAATGGGATGTCTGTATACGATCCGAAAACGGTAATCTGGTATTGGTAACAGGTATAGTAGTAGTTCTCTTATTTGAAAAATAATGTAGAACAAATTGTGTAAATAATCTTGACTTTTATAAAATAACAGCGTTATAATAACGCTGTTATTTTATATTGCATATAAATGCAAATTACTGATCAAGGTGTGGTTTATGAGAAAAGAATCAGAAGGAGTAACGGAAAATTTACTTGCCAGTGCCAGAAAGGAATTCTTACAATATGGATTCCATGATGCCAGCCTGCGGAGAATATCGGCAGATAGTGGAGTCAGCACGAATTCGATCTATACAAGATTTGGTGACAAGAGCGGATTGTTTACAGCGATCGTAAAAGAAGCCGCAGATGAGTTAATGGCGATTTATTCTGACAGCATAAAAAAAGCAGGAGAAGCGACAGATATCAGCCAGGCGGAGGGTGCCGGAGATGAAGGAACGGATCTTGTACTGGAATATATTTACAGACATCAGGAAGAATTCAAACTGATCTTCTGCTGTTCGGCGGGAACAGAATATGAGACATATTTTGACAGGCTTGCGGCAAAGGAAGAATACTATTATAAACAGTTTGTGAAGCAGTTTTCGGATGGAGGACATCCGATAGATGATTTTTTTATCCATGTATATTGCAGGAACGGATGGCAGTATGTGTATGAACTCATCACACATGATAAGAGCTATGAAGAGGCAAAAGAATTTATGGCAAATGTCAGAGCATTTAACTATGCGGGCTGGCAGGCGGTGATCGGAATGAAGTTCTGATAATAGGGACTGTTGCATGAAATACAACATGCATCAGTCCTATAAAAATAAATATAGGTTAGCAAATACTAACTTTAGTAACAGGAGGTTAACTATGAAAGAAAAGAAACAAAGCGCATTGTCCAGACTCATGGGCATAGCAGGAGGGCATAAGTATTTTACCTATGCGTCCTGTGTTCTTGCGATCCTTTCTGCTTGGATCGCATTGATACCATTTTATGATATCTGGCGTATTATGAAAGAGATCCTTGAGGTTCGACCGGATTTCGCAGATGCGACACATATCAAAACCTATGGTTGGCAGGCCGTTGGATTTGCTCTGTTTGCGATGGTTGTCTATATTGCCGCACTAATGTGCTCCCATATTGCAGCTTTTCGTGTGCAGGCAAATATGAGAACCGCTATGATGGAGCATATCATGAAGCTGCCGCTTGGCTACGTTGAGATAGAAGGAACCGGAAAGCTCCGTAAGGTTGTAAATGATTCAAGTGCAGCAACAGAGACTTTCCTCGCACATAACCTTCCGGATAAAGTAGTTTCCGTTGCAACGCCGGTTGGACTGTTAGTGGTGATGTTCGTATTTGACTGGAGACTGGGAATTGCCAGTCTGATTCCTGCGGTTCTGGCATTTATCATGATGGGAACATTGATGATGGGACCAAAGATGGCAGAGGATATGAAGCAGTATCAGAATGCACTTGAGACCATGTCTTCCGAGGCAGTTGAGTATGTAAGAGGTATTCCGGTTGTTAAGACCTTTGGACAGACGGTGTACTCATTCAAGAAGTTCAAAGCGGCGATCGATGATTATGAGAAATGGACGCTTGATTACACCAAGGGGATGATGAAGCCGATGGTTCTGTTTACAATGTCAGCAAATGGAATCTTTGCAGCACTGATCATTGTTGCTTACATTCTGGGTGGTAATCATGTAAGTAATACATTTGTATTAAACCTGATCTTCTATATCCTGATCACTTCGGTTCTTACAACTACACTGATGAAGATTGCCTATGCAGGCGAATCCCAGATGCTGGTGGAGGATGCATTACAGAGAATGGATGATATTCTAAATGCAAAGCCTCTGGTAAATACAGAAAAGCAGGAGATACCAAAGGATGCATCGATCACGATGGAGCATGTTACATTTGCCTATGATGAAGCAAAGAAAAATGCAATTGACGATATATCCATGAAGATTCCGACCGGTGCACATATCGCTTTCGTTGGACCATCCGGTGGTGGTAAGACGACATTGGCATCTCTGGTTGCAAGATTCTGGGATGTAAAGGATGGCAGCATAAAGATCGGTGGTGTGGATGTTAAAAATATTGACACTAAGAAACTGATGGAAGAAGTATCGTATGTATTCCAGGACAGCAAGCTGTTAAAGATCAGCATATTGGAAAATATAAGAATGGGCAGACCGGATGCGACTGACGAAGAAGTTATGCAGGCACTTTCCGCTGCTCAGTGTATGGATATCATAGAGAAGTTCCCGGCTGGGGTACATACGATGATCGGCTCCAAGGGAATCTATGTATCCGGTGGTGAAGCACAGCGGTTATCGATTGCAAGAGCATTTCTTAAGAATGCACCGATCCTGATCTTAGACGAAGCAACAGCATTTGCCGATCCGGATAATGAGCGTCTGGTTCAGAAAGCGTTTGAGAATCTGGCAAAGGATAAGACGGTTATCATGATCGCGCATCGCCTGTCAACCATAACGGATGCGGACTGCATCTATGTGCTGAAGGATGGTAAGATCGCAGAGAACGGAACACATGAGGAGTTGGCCGCAAAGAACGGAATCTATACTCATATGTGGAAGGAATATAACAAATCTGTCAACTGGCAGGTAGGAAGGAAAGGTGAAACAGCATGATAGAAAAATTAAAGCACAAATATGCTCTGTCCGAAAAGGGTGCAAATGCTATGGTTCGCGCCTTTGCAGCAGTTACGATCTCCAATCTGGTGCTGATGCTCCCGGTGGGACTGTTATATCAATTAGCTTCCTACCTGTTGGAGAACCGTGTTCCAAAGGATAAACTGGCATTCTTTATTATTGGAATCATTGTAACTTTATTGTTAATTGTAATATCAACAAGTTTTCAATATAATTCGACTTTCTATTCGACCTATGTAGAGAGTGGAGTCCGTCGAAGAACACTTGCAGAAAAGTTGAGAAAGCTTCCGCTTTCTTTCTTTGGCAAGAAGGATCTTGCAGATCTGACAAATACGATCATGTCCGACTGTGCATTGATCGAGACAGCAAGCTCACACTGGATTCCTGAGCTTGTAGGTGCATTTATATCTACAACACTGATCGTGATCGGTTTGTTTTTCTATAACTGGAGAATGGCGCTGGCGGCTGTATGGGTTATGCCGGTAGCATTTGCCATCGTTGGTTATTCAAAGACAGTTATGGGTAAGGTCCATGAGAAGACAATAACCTATAAGCTTGCATGTCTGGATGGGATACAGGAAGGTCTGGAAACGATCCGTGATCTTCGTTCCAATAATATGGCTGATTCTTATATGGAGGGTCTGAATAAAAAGATCAAGGATGTCGAGCATTATGCGATCGTATCCGAATTTGCAAATGCAGCATTTGTCTGCTCCGCACAGATGATCTTAAAGCTTGGTATCGGGACAGTAGCACTTGTTGGAAGTATTCTTCTGGTTGATGGCAAGATCAGTGTACTGACATTCTTTGTATTTCTATTGGTTGTAACCAGGATGTATGAGCCGCTTCAGATCTCACTTCAGAATCTGGCTGCCGTTATCAGTATCAATAAGAACTGTGAGCGTATGGATGAGATCCTGTCTCATGATGAACAGACAGGAAGAGAAAATCCGGATAATAAGGGATATGACATCGTATTTGACCATGTGGCATTCTCCTATAAGGACGGAGAACAGGTGCTTTCCGATGTCAGCTTTACGGCAAAGCAGGGTGAGGTCACAGCCCTGATCGGACCATCCGGCGGGGGTAAGACAACGGTTTCCAGACTGGCAGCAAGATTCTGGGATAACAATGCCGGTACGATCACGGTCGGCGGAATGAATGTTCTGGAAATTGATCCGGAGCAGTTATTGTCCTTGTATTCAATCGTATTTCAGGATGTTACATTGTTCAATAATACAATTATGGAGAATATCCGGATCGGTAAAAAGGATGCGACCGATGAAGAAGTTATGGCAGCAGCAAAGCTTGCAAACTGTACAGACTTCATCGAGAAGCTTCCGGATAAATGGGATACCATGATCGGTGAAAACGGTTCCGAGTTGTCCGGTGGCGAACGTCAGAGAATCTCGATCGCAAGAGCGTTCTTAAAGGATGCGCCGATCATTCTGATGGATGAAGCAACCGCATCTCTGGATGTAGATAATGAGTCGGTTATTCAGGAATCTATCTCCAAGCTGATCCGGAATAAGACGGTACTTATCATTGCACATAGAATGCGTACGGTAGATGGTGTTGATAAGATCGTTGTGTTGAAGGATGGCGTAGTTGCGGAGCAGGGGACACCTGCGGATCTGAAAGTCAGGAACGGCATCTACAAGCATATGGTTGACCTCCAGTTACAGTCTGAGCAGTGGAAATACAATTAAGGCTGTGAAAAATTCGAAGCCAGTGGGATATATATATTTATTACGCAGAGCACTTTCGTTCGATTATTACGTAGCGGTACTAAACTCATCACCAGATGGTGATTCGTTAAGGACCGACGTAATAATAGGTCTGCTTCATAAAATATATATCCCTCCGGCTTCAAATTTTTTAGGCGTTAGTTCATCATACCAATCGTTTGTATTTCCACTGCTCTATGTTAGTGTTGGCCTGAATGGAATAAGTTGCAGTTTGGGTTAAAATAGGGTATGTTGAATATAGAATCGTGCAAAATATAGAGTAATGCAGAAATTTTGAATAAAAGAATGTATAATAAATTACAGGGCTATAGGAGGTTGGCGATTATGGCGAAGATTGATACCAGGGAGATACAGATACCATCGATATTAAAGGTGGAGAAAGATCTGCTCAGACGGATCGGGGGTTATCTTGCAGATGAGGGAATCTACAAGGTTGTGATCCTGTTTGGCAATGGGTTGATCGATATGTTTGGACATACGGTGATGGAGGGTATGTCAGACAGCGGTGTTGAGGTACTCCAATATATGGAGATGGATACCGTTCGGATCGACGATCTGGTGCAGCTTGCATTTTCATTCCCGAATACAGCACAGGCAGTGCTTGGTATCGGAGGCGGTAAGGTGGTTGATGCGGCCAAATATTGTGGCTTCTTAAGAAAACTGCCATTTATCAGTGTGCCGACATCGGCATCCAGTGATGGATTTTCCAGTGCCAGCGCATCTCTGATCGTGGGGGGACGACGCAAATCCGTACCGGCAGGGATCGCATATGGAATCTTTGCAGATATCGATGTGATAAAGGGGGCACCGGAGGCATTTCTGTTTTCCGGTATCGGTGATATGGTATCGAAGATCACGGCACTTTATGACTGGAATTTTGAAGAAGCACATGGACATGGTTCGGTAAATGACTTTGCGATGATGATATCGAAGAAGGCGGTCAACAGCTTTGTGCGGACACCGTTTAAAGACATTCACGATGAACGGTTTATCAAAGAACTATTAGATTCTCTTGCCATGAGCGGTGTGGCAAATGAGATTGCAGGAGACAGTGCGCCGACCAGTGGAAGTGAGCATCTGATATCACATGCATTGGATCAGATGTTGGAACGTCCGCAGCTTCATGGTATTCAGGTCGGAGTTGCAACATATCTGATGAGTGTTGTTCAGGATCACAGATATGAGCGGATCAATACGGTATTTACAGATACCGGATTCTGGGATTATGTGAAGACAGTCGGTATGAAGCGGGAAGATTTCATCCGTGCGATCGAAAAAGCACCGGCTATAAAACCATTCCGGTATACTTATCTTCACGAAGAACAGTACCGAAAGAAAGCGATAGAAGTATTGCAGTCAGACACGAAGCTGTCAGAGGTTTTACAGGCATAATTTGTGTCAGGGACGGATAAACGAAGGAGGGAACAGTATGACATACGAACATTTTTTAGAGGAATACAGACGAAAACTCCGCACACCGGAGGAAGCGGTTTCCGTTGTAAAAGATGGTGACTGGGTGGATTATACCTGTTCACTTGGAAAGCCGGAGATCCTGGATCGTGCATTGGCGAAACGTAGAGACGAGCTGTTTGATGTTAAGATCCGTGGTAATCTGATCTCAGGACCGATCGCAGTTGCAGAATGTGATGAGAGTCAGGAGCATTTTACTTATCACAGCTGGCATTGTTCAGCATATGAGCGGTCGTTATGCGATCGTGGACTCTGTTATTATATTCCGATGGTATTTCATAATAATGCAGCATATTATGAGTATTT
>QWCE01005496.1_pt1 | contig 11582 bp, 6 predicted proteins | sample 1972531 | NCBI WGS metagenome assembly QWCE01 (sample SAMN09866716, study PRJNA288562) | Human gut metagenome isolate term4_stool, whole genome shotgun sequencing... | reverse complement strand
GCGGATGATGGTGGAGGTGCTCTGGCTGCCCGCGTTGCCGCCTGCGTCGGTCAGCATGGGGATGTAGGCGGTCAGCACGGTCACAGCGGCCAGTGCATCTTCATAGCCCCGGATGACCAGGCTGGAGAAGGTGGCGCTGATCATCAGAAACAGCAGCCACGGTGCGCGGCTCTTGTACAGGTCCCACATGCTCTGCTTGAAGTAGGGCTTATCGGACGGGCCGATGGCGTTCATCTTGGCGATATCCTCGCTGGCCTCGTCCTGCAGGATGCTGATGGCGTCATCAATGGTCACGATGCCCACCAGCCGGTTCTCGGCATCCACCACCGGGATGGCCAGGAAGCCGTACTTCTCGAACAGGTTGGAAACATCCTCCTGGTCGGTGGTGGTGCCCACGCTGACCACATTGGTGTCCATCAAGTTCCGGATGGGCTCTGCGGTGTCCTTGGCCAGCACCAGCGCCCGCAGCGACACCACGCCGATCAGCTTGCGGCTGCCGTCGGTGACGTAGCAGTTGTTGATGGTCTCCTTGTCAAAGCCGTTCTTGCGGATGGCATCCATGGCCTGCGCCACGGTCATGTCCGGCCGCAGCTCCATGAACTCGGTGGTCATCACGCCGCCGGCGGAGTCCTCGGGGTACTTGAGCAGTTCGTTGATCATGCGGCGGGTGGCCGGGTCTGCCTGGCCCAGGATGCGCTTGACCACGTTGGCCGGCATCTCCTCCACAAGGTCGGTGGCATCGTCCACGAACAGCTCGTCCACCACGGCCTTCAGCTCGGTGTCCGTCAGCCCGTCGATGAGCTTTTGCTGGGTCTCGGGCGTCAGTTCGGTGAACACGTCTGCCGCCAGGTCCTTCGGGCACAGGCGGAACAGCACCGGGAGCTTCTCGGCGGGCAGGTCTTCAAACACGGCGGCCAGGTCCGGCGCGGGCAGGGTCTCCATCACGTCCCGCAGGCTCTGGTACTTTTTGGCGTCATCCAGGTTCGCCAGCATGGTCTTCAGGGTGTTGATCGAAATTTCAGACATAAAAAGCTGCCTCCTTTTTTCCAGGCGGCAGCTTGAATCATCTACGCAGGGGAACACGAACACACGCCGTGCGCGTTCACGCACAGCAGGGCCATTTCCCGGCATTTCCAAAGGCTGCCGTCTGGTTCACTGATCGGGGATATAACGTGCTGCTACTACCGGCAGGTTCCATGACGACCACCTCGTTTCTGTGTTGTGAAAAGCATTTCAGTGTTTTCCGCCCATTACTTTACCACGGCTTTTGCACCGCGTCAACCCCGTGCCGAAAATTTTTCCGGTTCTTTACAAAAAGCAAAAGCGCCCGACGATATTTTTCGTATCATCAGGCACTTTTGTGGTTTTTCAGGGGTTATTCGGCGGCCGTGTCAAACAGGCCCTTCTGCTTTGCCTTTTCCCAAGTCAGGCAGACGCGCAGCTTGCTCACCGGGAAAGCCGGGTGGAACTTCTGCTCATCTTCGTTGGTGTCGTCCTTCAGCAGTTCCTGCTCCACGGCCCAGCGGGCGGCCTTCTGAGCGTCGGTGTCCTCAGCGCTGATATCGCTGTAGAGGACCGTGCTTTCGGGCTCAGGTTTCCCGGCGCGCTCCCACAGCAGCTTTGCAAGGGCAAGACGGTTCGTGGGCATGGCCACATCGTCCATGGCGAGGATGCGGTACAGGCCGGTGCCCACTTCGTAAGCACCCACAGCCGCGATGCCGCCAATGACCACACCGGCTACGATATCGCCGCTGCCGTCGTCGGTGACGACCGGCTGGTTCGGGTCAGGCTCGGGCACATCGTCAAAGAGCGCTTCAATGGTCACGTTCGCGCCGGGCATGGTCAGCTCTGCAATGGTCAGGCCGTTCTGGCTGACGTCGCGCAGCTCGTCGGTGATGTCCACTTCCACGCCGTTGACGGTCTTGGTCACATTCCAGCCCGTGAACTTCTTGCCGGGGCCCTGCTCGTTCGGGGTGGCGGTGATCACATCGCCCTTTGCGGCGGCGGGCACTTCTACATTGTTCAGGGTCACGGTGCATTTCACGGGGTTCACGTCATACAGAATATCTGCGTAGTCCGGCACAGCCTTCACGTTATAGTCAGGCACGGTCAGGGTCACCACGCGGACACTGCCGCTCAGCAGGCCGGTCGTATCCGTAATTTCGGTCTCGGTGCCGTCTGCGGCCACCTTATACAGCTTCCAGCCGTGGAGCTCTTTGTCCTCGGGGGCAGGGTCTGCGGTCAGGGTCACCTTGGTGCCTGCGGCTACAGGTGCATTCAGCACTTCGTCCTCAAGTTCTGCGGTAACATTCTCACCGGTGGTCACAGTGTACATCGGGCGCACATAGCCGCAGGTGTTGCAGTCAATGTCTTTTGCGTTGGTGTAGATATGGGGGCCCTCAGCCCTCTGTTCGTCCGTCATGCCCGGGCAGTTTGCGGTGGTGCACACCTTCCAGTGTTCGGTGCCGTCATGTTTCCACTGGTAGTTGTGCCAATGCACATCCAGCGTAACAGGAAAATTAAACCCATCATCTTCGACTTCGTAATTATAAGTAACTGTAGTGCTGTTCGCTTTCAAAATCCATGTTGCCGGGTCAACCGTACCGCCTTTCCAGCTGCCGGTGGTAACGCCATCTAACTCAAATTTCCCCGGCAGCTGATGCAGATCATATGTCCGATCGTCGTTCGCCAGAATTTGGTAGCGTTGGGAACCAACCTGCAAATCCCCGATTTGGGGGTTGTTTCTCAAATCCAGCGATGTCAGGCAATTATTCTTGCACCGCAACCACGACAAGCTTTTATTTTCCCTTAAATCCAGAACTGTCAACTTGTTGTTGTTGCAATTCAAGCTTCTAAGTTTTGTGTTTTTGTTCAAATTTAATGACGTCAAACTGTTGTTATAGCATATCAACCGCCCCAGTTCCGGGTTTTCACTCACGTCCAGTTCCGTTAAATTATTGTCACTGCAGAATAGGTCGGTCAACTTCGAAAAGTATTTGAGTCCCTGCAGGCTTGTGCATCCGCTATTGCTTATCTCAATTTCCTTAACGGCATTTCTTTCCGTTTGGTTCAGCGCACCATCTTTATCTTTGTCAAAATTATCTGCTACATATTGTCTAAATGCTCCATCCGGGAAGTTTGTCGCATCAATAGCAACAGCGTCTTCCTCCGCCTGCGTGCTCACTGCGCTTTCTGTGCTGGCCGCAGCCGGTGCCGCTGCAAATGCGCCCACCGGCAGGGCGGACACCATCATGCACGCCGCAAGCGCCGCACTGAGAAACCGCGTACTCTTTTTTCTCATTGTTTATCCCTCGCTCTCTTTGTTGTCCGGGTACCTCCCCCGGAGGAAGGCCGCCTCATCTTCATTATACCCCCCCCCCTATATGCGTTTCAATAGTTTCGGGATTTTCACCCCACCAAAGTTTTCGTGTCTTTTTTGTCAATTTTCCACAAAAGCAGCCCTCAGCCGCCTTTCTTTCCCCTTTGCGCAAAAAAAAATCACCGGAAAAGCATGTGCCTTCCCGGTGATTTTCAAAGCTTATTTTCTTTTATTTTTTCGCTTTCACAGCGTCGTCACGGTGTCAAACAGGTCCTTCGCGGCTTCCACAGCGTCCTTGCTGCCAAAGACCACCCGCGTGCCGGTAGCCATGGCGGCCCCCAGCTCAGCGGCCTGCGCCTTCAGCAGTTCAGCGTCCACAGCGCACAGGGCCTTGCGGTCGGCCGTCATCATCTCGTCGGTGATGCCGCAGAAGAACCGGCGGTCTGTCTCCCGGGCTTCAGCGCGGGGCTTGCGGGGCGTATCCAGCTTTGCCACCGTGCCCACGATGAAGTCGTTCAGGTCCTTCTCGGTGTAGTCCCGTGCGGCCAGCTCGGCCGGGCCCTTGGCAAAGGTGTCGTAGCTCTCCTTCACATGGGGGTCGCGGTAGGTGTAAAGGTACTCCACCCCGTCGGAGGAAAGCATCCCGGTGCCGTAAGCACCGCCCACCTCGCGGATGTTGTGCCACAGGTATTCGTAGCTCATCACCCGGGCCAGCACCTTGCGGTCGCTGCGGCGCTCCATGGGCCACACCAGCACATCGTAGCTCACGCCGCCGTCAATGATGAACGCTTCGTTCACCGGCGGGGTCAGCGGTTCGGTGTAGGGCACAGCTTCGCGGCGACCCTCGGCGGCGAAGCGGCTGCCCGGCAACAGGCTGCGCAGCTTTGCAAGGGCATCCTCGCTGCCGTACAGGCTCACGGTGAGCTGTGCGTTCTGCAGCACTTCGGTGCGCAGGGCATCCAGCCTTGCGCCCAGCGCGGCCCAGTCGGCCTTGGCCAGCAGGTCACACAGGAATTTGTAGTAGCTCACGCCGCTGCAGCGCTCGCTCACCGCGCCGTCCACCGAATAGTGGGCGCTGGCGCGGGTGGCCGCGTAGGCGTTGCCCTGTTGGATGAACTGCTGTTCCATGTTCAGCTTCTGCTGGCTCAGCACCCGGGCAAAGGCTGCTTCGGCCGCCGGGCCGGTGAGCCTGGTGTCATACAGCCACTCGCCGCCCAGCTCCACGGCCTTTTCCAGGCTGCGTTCCAGCAGGCTCAGGCACAGGCTCAGCTTTGCGTGGCAGGGTGCACCCTCCTGCCGGCCGGTCCAGATATCCAGCTGCACGCGGCTGTCGCCCAGCCAGGTGCTGCGCAGGGTGTTCAGCTGCTGGGCGGTATGTGCGCTGCTGTCCAGCTCGTCCAGCACATCGGTCAGCAGGTCAAGGTACTGCATGTTCTCGGGCTTCACATGGCCGAGGTCGTAGTAGAAGTTCAGGTACAGGCTGCCCGCCGAGGGGTGATGCAGCAGCTGCGCACCGGCCAGCAGTTCCCGCTCTCCGGCGGCAGTCTTTGCACCGTCGCCGAGGTCGGCGGCCGTCAGCGGGTGTTCCAACACCAGCTTGCCGTCGGTGCGGATGGGCTCGCCCGCCTCGTCCTTTTGGGGCAGGGTGGGCACCTGCACCACCTGCACCGGGGCCGGGGCGAACAGCTGCCGCAGCAGCTCGTCGAACCAGCCGCCTGCCATCTTCTCCCGCAGGGACGCAAACAGTTTGTCCGTGTGCAGCAGCAGGGCCGGGTCGCCGGTGTGCAGCCAGCCAGTGGAAGCGTTGATGGCATCCAGCACGCCGTCCGGCAGGCTGCCCGGGCGCTCGAGGGATGCAAACTCCGCGCTGTTCAGCGAGGCCAGCAGCAGCTCCTGCGGGATGCCCTCGGCCAGAATGCCGTCCACGGCCTTGCGCACGGCGGCGGCAAACTTGCGGGCGCTCTCCTCGGTGGCACCGCGCAGAACCAGTTCCAGCGTGGGCTGCAGGGTGCTGTCGTCAAAGCCAATGTCGATGTCTGCGCCCAGATTTTCGGCCAGCAGGGCGGCTTTCAGCGGGGAGTTGTTGGTGCCAAGCAGGGCATCCAGCAGAATCTCCACGCCCAGCTGACGCTCCCGGTCGGCAAACGCGCCGGTGTACCACGCCAGGGCACACTGCACCTCGTCCGGCTCCGGGTTCTCGGTGTAATAGGGCAGCTCCACGCAGGTGCCCGGCTGCTCGTCCTGCAGCGTCAGGCGCGGGCGGGTGCCGGTCTTCGGCATTTTGGAAAGGTAGTCTTTGTCCAGCAGTGCCAGCTTTTCGGCCATGTCCATCTTGCCGTACAGGGTGATGCAGCAGTTGTCGGCGCTGTAGTGGCGACGGTACACCCGCTTGTACTTCTCATAGGTCAGTGCCGGGATGCTCTCCGGGTCACCGCCAGAGACGAAGCCGTAGGCCGTATCCGGGAACATGGCCCGTTCCAGCGCGTCCTGCAGCTGCGCGTCCGGGGCAGCCAGCGCGCCCTGCATCTCGTTGTACACCACGCCGCTCACGGTGCCGTCGGCGTCCCGGTGCCAGCCTTCCTGCTCGAACACGCTCTTGTCCACCATGGCCAGCGGGCAGAACACCGCGTTCAGGTACACGTCCATCAGGTTCTTGAAGTCGGTCTCGTTGGGGGTGGCGAAGGGGTACACGGTCTTATCCGGGAAGGTCATCGCGTTCAAAAAGGACGCCATGCTGCTTTTCAGCAGCTGCAGGAACGGCGAAGTGACCGGGTATTTTTCGCTGCCCGCCAGCACCGAGTGTTCCAGAATGTGGAACACGCCGGTGTCGTCGGACGGAAAGGTGCCGAAGCCGATGCCGAACGCCTTGTTGACATCTTCATTTTCCACCAGCAGCACGGTGGCACCGCTCACATCGTGGGTGAGCACCGTCAGGGTGCCGTGCTGTTCGGGGCAGTCCTCGGTGCGGAGGACGGTATAACCGGGGAATCGTTCCATTTCGTTTTCTCCTTTGCGGTTTTGAAATCGTTTGACACTATTGTATCATTCAAGGGCGAAAAACACAATTACAGGTTTGTTAATTATAACCGGCAGAACGCTTTTCAACCATTTGCTTCCCGTGCAGGGCGTTTTCGCGTGGGGCAGGTTCTATGGCTTTTGCAAAAGGCATTGCCACCGGGTACGTTCTCTTTTGCATGCCAAAAGAGAACCAGAAAAGCACCCGCTACTTTCGACGCGCTGGACCCACGAATTAAGGGCTGCTCGCCCTTAATAATCCCAAAGGAGAAGTCGAAGCGGAAAAATGCTAGCCGCTTCGCTAAACGCATTTTTTTCGCTTCTCCGATTTGAAGGCCCCTCAGCCGCTGCGGCGGCAGCTCCCCGCAGGGGAGCGGGGGCGCCCTCTCCGTCTGCTCCCGATGGTCGCAGCCACCTCTCCCAAAGAGAGAGGCAAGAAGCGCTCCCATTACGCCCTTGGCACCCTTTCAAAAGAGAGGCAGGAAGCGCTCCCTCCACGGCCTTGGCTCTCCCTTCGGGAGAGCTGGCGCGAAGCGCCTGAGAGGGTTCATTTCCTCGCTGGCGCGATGCTCCCGCAGGGAGCCAGCGCCAGCAGATGCCGTCTGCCATTGCGGTCCCTCCCGTGAAAAAGCAAAGGAGAAAAGCCCGCAGGCTTTTCTCCTTTGCAAATCAAAAATAATTTTTCCGCTGTCATTGTCAGAGCGAAGCGGAGACAATTCAAATCGTCCTTTTACACCTGTTTTGCCCCTTCGGTCCTGCAGGACACCCGGAACAGCACAAAGCCCACCGCGAACAGCACCGCCAGCATGCCAATGCCCACATTGGCGCTGCCGGTCAGCTGGCTGCCCACGCTGACGATCATGGTGCCCAGGAAGGAAGCACCCTTGCCGCAGATGTCGAACAGACCAAAGTATTCGCCGGATTTTTCCGCCGGGATGATCTTGGCAAAGTGGCTGCGGCTCAGCGCCTGCACGCCGCCCTGGAACATGCCCACCGCGACGGCCAGCACCCAGAACTGCCACTGTTTGGTCAGGAAGAAGGCGAACACCGCAATGCCGGTGTAGGCCGCGATGCATACCGGAATCAGCTGGCTGGACGGATATTTCGCGCTCAGGCGGCCGAAGATCAGCGCCGACGGGAAGGCCACGATCTGGGTCACCAGCAGTGCCAGCAGCAGGCCCGTGGTGTCCAGCCCCAGCGCGGTGCCATAGGCCGTTGCCATATCAATGATGGTGTACACGCCGTCGATGTAGCAGAAGAAGGCCAGCAGGAACCAGAACACCTGTTTATCCTCGTGCAGGTGCTTGAGGGTGTGGCCGATGCGCACAAAGCTCTGCCGGATGGCGTGCTGCTCCACCTCCACATAGTTGATCTGCTTATACTTCCGCAGCAGCGGCAGGGTGGTGCCCAGCCACCACACGGCGGTGATAAGCAGTGCCACGGAAAGGGCGGTCATCTGGCTCATGCCGATGGCACCGCTGCCCAGCACCAGCGCCAGGCACACCACAAAGGGCACGCAGCTGCCAATGTAGCCCCACGCATAGCCCTGCGAGGACACAACATCCATGCGCTCCGGGGTGGTCACATCGCCCAGCATGGAGTCGTAGAACACCAGACTGCCCGAAAAGCCGATTTTCGCAATAATGAAGATGACGAGGAACGGCAGCCAGGTTGTGGCCACGCCCATGGCGCAGCAGCCGATGACGCCCACAAACAGACAGAGCATGAAGATGGGCTTCTTGAAGCCTCTGGTATCGGCCAGCGTGCCCAAAATCGGCCCCAGCACTGCCGTGATCACCGTGACCACCGAGCTGGCATAGCCCCAGTAGGCCAGATAGTTCACCGAACTCAATCCCCCGGCCTCGGCCAGCGCATTAAAGAAAATGGGCACCAGTGTGGCGATCATCAGCACAAAGGCCGAGTTGCCCACGTCGTACAGGATCCACGCGCGCTCCAGCGGCGTCACCTTGAATTTTTCATGTTTCATTTTGTTTCCTCTTGCACCGCCGGGCGGTGCCCCCTCTTTTTAGATTTCACCATTTAAAATGGCCGCCGCTCACGCTCTGGCCATCTTCAGCGGAAATTTTATTTTTATTTTCGTGTTTGTCGCGCTCTGCGGAACCTGTCGGGGCAAAGCCCCTCCATCTGCTAACGCAGACCGCTCGCCGCTTAAAAGCCCCACTGGGGCTTTCATTGCTGTGCAAACGCGGAGCGCTCCAAACACATTTTCACCAACAGGGTCGCAGCGGGAAACAGCATCCTTCCCTGCTGGCCTGCATCGACTTACTCAGAACTCTCCAAATGTATGGTCGTAGGCCTTATCCAGCGGTTCGTCCGTGTCCAGCTTTTCCACAAATTCCAGAATGAGCCGTTCTGCCAGCGGCAGAGCCTTGGCGTACAGCGCTTCCAGCTGTTTGCCGCTCTCTACACACTTCGGGTTCGGCCGCGGGTTCGCCACAAGGCCGTGCAGCATGTCGTACTTGCCCACCACCTTCATGCCGGTCAGCACCACCCAGCGCTTGACCGGATTCGACGCCTGCAGAAGCCTGTGCACCGAGATCATGCCTTTGAGCGCATCCAGCGTCACCTGCTCTGAGATGCCCTCGTAGAACGGCGCGATCACCTTTGCATTTTTCTCCGACGGATGAATGTGTCTGGCGGTGAAGAACTTGAGCGGGTCGCAGCCATCCCGGCGCATCAGCATGTTGTCGAACTCGGTCTCAATTTCGCAATGGGTCACGCCGCTGGAACGGGTGAACTGCTCCACATAGGGGTGGCAGGTGCTGTCCAGTGCAAAGTGGCATACAAAGCCGATGGCATAGGCCAGCGCCGCGTCGCGGTCGCCTGCCGCCTTCACCACGCCCCGGGCGCGGTCGAAGAACACCCGGCCGGGCTTGTCGTGCATGGCATTGCCCAGCGCACTCACGGGGTTGGAGCTGGCCGCATGGTAATAAAACAGCAGGTCCGGCCCGTGCAGGCCGATATCGTAAAGTTCCCGGTTCATTTCCAGCTGCACCCGCACTTCGTCCGGCAGATGTTCCAGAACATTGGCACCAAAGCGGCGGTGCGCGTAGGTTGACGGCATGGCAGATTCCTTCCTTTCCCTCCGGCAGGGTGCACAAAACGCCCGCCGGTTTCGCGTTCTGTTTTAGTATAGCAGAAAGTTTCCCCACCTTCTACCCCTTTGTGTCTGGTTTTGGTAAAAAGTTTGAATGATTATTGCACTTTTCGGCCAGCGGACCGGTAGTTTCTCCAGCCGCGTCCTCCGCTTTCGGCCCCACTTGTGAAAAAGAGCTCCAGAAAATCCGCAGATTTTCTGGAGCTCCAATCGAAAAAAAAAAAAAAAAAAAAATCGACTTTCCTCTGTTCATGGCCAGAGCGCACGCGTCGGCCATTTTAAATCGTCATGCCTTAAACTTTTTCGTAGCCCTGCGGCATCTCGTTCTTGCGGTTGCGGTCCATCAGGGTGCGCAGGGCGTCACTGGCGCTCATGCCTTCCTTCACGATGGCATTCACCGTCTGTACGATGGGCATTTCCACATTGTACCGTGCAGCCAGCTCCATGGCGGCGGGCAGAGCGTTGATGCCCTCCACCACCATGCCCACTTCCTTCACGGCCTGTTCCGGGCTCTCGCCCTTGCCGATGAGGATGCCCGCACGGTTGTTGCGGCTGTGCATGCTGGTGGCCGTCACGATCAGGTCGCCGATGCCGGCCAGGCCCGCAAAGGTGTGGATGTTGCAGCCCATGGCCACGCCCAGCCGGGCGATTTCCGCAATGCCGCGGGTGATGAGGGCCGCGCGGGCGTTGTCGCCGTAGCCAAGGCCGGTGGAGATGCCCACACCCAGCGCGATGACATTCTTCAGCGCACCGCTCAGCTCCACGCCCTTGATGTCGGCGTTGGTGTACACGCGCATACAGGTGTTGCTGAACACATCCTGCACGAACTCTGCCGCTGCTTCATCCGGGCAGGCCGAGACGATGGTGGTAGGCAGGTCCAGCGCCACTTCCTCAGCGTGGGTGGGGCCGGAGAGGGCCACCAGCTTCACGTTCTTCGGGCCATCTTCTTTGCCCAGCTCGTCCGCGATGACTTCCGTCATGGTGTAGAGGGTCTCCGGCTCCATGCCCTTTGCCACGTCCACGATGATCTGCCCGTCCGGGATGTAAGGCCGTGCCTTCGCCGTGGTGGAGCGCACGAACACCGACGGCACTGCAAACAGCAGCACATCCTTGCCGGTGCACACTTCCTCGATACTCTTGGTGAACTGCAGCTCGGCCGGGATCTTCATGCCCGGCAGGTTTGGGTGCACCCGGGTGGTGGAAAGGCTGTCCACCTCGGCCGGCAGCGCCGACCACACCTGCACCTCATTGCCGCTGACCGTCAGCATCCGTGCCAGAGCCATGCCCCAGGTGCCTGCACCCAGAACGCCGATTTTATGTTTCATTTCGTTGGTCCTCCGTTGGCACCGCGCGGCAGGCTCAGCCCGCAGGCGGTGGATTTGCGCCGTCGCCGGGCCAAAGCCCGCGGCGCTTTTGTTATGTCCATTGTACACGAAAGCCCGTGCGCCGTCAACCGGTTGCCGCATTGCACAAAGTTAACACCTGCTTTTCCCATTTTTTGTGGACTTCTCGCGTTTTATCCAAACTGTTTGCACTCGCTTCAAATTCATGTTATAGTATTTTGGTAGGTTTTGTAGGAATTTTGGAAAAAGGTCTTGACTTCGACCATACTTCAAGTTCTATAATACTTTTATTCTCGTTCTTTTTAGAGTATTTGAACACCGTTCTGAGGGAACATTTTCCATGTTTGAAACATTTCTTTCCAACCGCACGGTCAGCGTGCTGGTGGAAGCCCTGCCCCGCATCCTGACGGCAGGCCTCACCATGACCATCCCGCTGACCCTCGTCTCGTTCTTCTTTGCCATGATCATCGCCGTGGCGGTGGCGCTGGTGCAGTACGCCAACGTGCCGGTGCTGCGGCAGGTGGCCCGGTTCTACATCTGGGTCATCCGCGGCACACCACTGCTGGTGCAGCTGTTCATCATCTTTTACGGCCTGCCCAGCGTGGGCATCATGCTGGACGCCTTCCCGGCGGCGGTCATCGCCTTTGCCTTTAATGAGGGCGCTTACTGCGCCGAGACCATGCGCGGCGCGCTGGAAAGCGTGCCCCAGGGCCAGCTGGAAGCCGGTTACTGCGTGGGCATGAGCTGGTGGCAGATCATGCGCCGCATCGTGCTGCCGCAGGCCCTG
>QWCE01009076.1_pt1 | contig 11605 bp, 9 predicted proteins | sample 1972531 | NCBI WGS metagenome assembly QWCE01 (sample SAMN09866716, study PRJNA288562) | Human gut metagenome isolate term4_stool, whole genome shotgun sequencing... | reverse complement strand
TGCTGCCTCGAGCATCGATGCGACGGAGAAGCCGGGACCGATGTGGCCGTGGTACTCGATCACGATGTCGGGGTGCGACTCCTTGATCCGGCGGACGATTTGGCCGATGACTGTCGGTCGACCGATGCCGGCCATATCCTTGAGGCAGATCTCCTCTGCCCCCGCCTCGATGAGTGTGTCGGCGAGAGTGGCGTAGTAGTCGACCGTGTGGACGGGCGAGTGGGTAATGCAGAGCGTTGCCTGTGGGGTCATACCCGCCTCCTTGGCGTACCGGATCGAGGGGATGACGTTGCGGGGATCATTGAGCCCGTCGAAGATGCGGGTAATGTCGACACCCTGGGCGTGCTTCACCTTGTACATCAGCCGCCGCACGTCCGACGGACAGGGATACATCCGTAGGGCGTTGAGCGCTCGGTCGAGCATGTGAGTCTTGATCCCCGCCTCACGGAAGGGCTTGGTAAAGGTCCGGACAGCTTGGTTGGGATTCTCGCCGGCGAGCAGCTGGACCTGCTCAAAGGCGCCTCCATTTGTCTCCACTCGGGAGAAGCAGCCCATATCTATGATCGCCGGGGCGACCCGCTCCAGCTGGTGGGCGAGAGGCTGGTACTTCCCCGAGCTCTGGAACATGTCTCGGTAGACGAGACTGAATTGTATCGGTTTCCTTTTTGTCATAAAAAGAAGAAGCGGTTATTACAGCTTGCGTGCGGCAAGGTCGCTCAGGTGGGACCGCTCGCCGTGGATGAGGTTGACGTGTGCAAAGCAGTCCTCACCGCGCATCCGCTCGATCATATAGGCGAGGCCGTTGCTCCTGCTGTCGAGGTAGGGGGAGTCGATCTGCTGCACGTCTCCGGTGAAGATCATGCGGGCGTGGTCACCGGCGCGGGTGATGATGGTCTTGATCTCCTGAGGGGTAAGGTTCTGCGCCTCATCGACGATGAAGATCACATCGCCGAGACTTCGACCACGGATGTAGGCAAGTGCCTCGACCACTAAGCGCTCATCGCCCAGCATGGCATCGATCTCCTGTGCAGCGGCGGACCCGGTGCCGAGCTGGGACTTGATCACATTGAGGTTATCGAAGAGCGGCTGCATGTAGGGCATGATCTTCTGCTTATAGTCCCCCGGGAGGAAGCCGATGTCCTTGTCGGCAAGGGAGACGATCGGTCGGGCGAGGAGGATCTGGCGGTAGTCCTCGGCCTGTGCGAGGGCGGCGGCGAGGGCGAGTAGCGTCTTACCCGTACCGGCGGTACCGGTGAGGGCGACGAGGGAGAGGGACTGGTCCATCAGCACATCGAAGGCGAGCGCCTGCTCCGCGTTGCGCGGGGTGATGCCGAAGTAGCTCTTCTTCTCCACCGTGCGGACGGTTTTTGCCTCGTTGTCCACGCGACAGAGTGCGGAGGAGTTGGGAGCCTTGAGGACAAAGGTCTGATTGGGCACCACCGTGACCGGCAGAGAGAGCTCCTCCACGGGGACACCCTTGCCACCGGCGACGTAGAGGCTGTCCACGGCGCTGTCGTCGGCGATCTCTATCTCGTGCTGCTCGGGCCGATTGGGGTCCTCCTGCCTGATCTTGTCGGTCGTGTAGTCCTCCGCCTCGAGCCCGAGGGAGAGTGCCTTGAGTCGCATATTGACGTCCTTGCTCACGAGCACCGTCTCCTCGCCGTGACGCTCGTCCATCAGTGTCAGTGCGGTGGAGAGTATGCGGTGATCCTTGATGTCCTCCCCAAAGGCTGCCTGCACCTTGGGGTGGTGCTGTCCCTCGGTCAGGATGTAGACCCGTCCGCCGTCGGCATTGACCGCTATGCCGTTGGTGATGAAGTCGTGGAGCTTGCCCCCCTTCTCCTTCGTGTCCTTCTCCGTCTCCTCCTCGATCGCCTTGTCGACGATGCGGGTAAAGGCACGCGCATTGTAATTGATCTGCTCGTAGCCTTTCTTGAATTTATCCACCTCCTCGAGGACGGCGATGGGGATGTAGACGTTGTTTTCCTGGAAATTCTTCACGCACTGGTAGTCGTGGAGGATCACGTTGGTATCGAGTACAAAATTCTTCTTAGCCATGGTTGTTCGGTTGAGTTAGTGTATCCTTCGACACAAATGTAGCGAAAAGGTGCGCAAACCCATTCTGTGGATCGACGATAGCGGTGTCATGCTTCGCTTTTATGGGAAATAATTGGTACTCTTGTGATGGCTCTTGGATACGTCTCCGGAGCCTGAATGCGTGATAACGCACAGTATACACCTCCCTCGTCTCTCCTGACAGAGTGGTGATAAAACAGATGACCCACTACTTAAGATACTACTAAATTATGCGTGACTTGACCGTCTCAGGTATAGAGAGACAGAATGTCCTTAACAATCGCTTTGCCGTCGATAGGATCCGGAAGCATCTTGATGTGGAGGGAATGCTCTTCGAGGGAGAGTATCGCTTCACCAAAAAGATGGTGGCGGATTTCTATGAGGTTGATGAGCGGACGATAGAGCGCTACTTGGATAAGTACTCGGATGAGTTGTCTGCTAACGGCTATGAATTATGTAGGGGTAAGCGACTGAAAGAGTTTAAGTTGCATTTTGCTCCCGTCATTAATGTCGGGAGCAAGACCACCCAGCTTGGATTATTTAACTTCCGCGCTTTCTTAAATGTGGGAATGCTGCTTAGCGAGAGTGAAAAAGCGAGGCAGGTCCGCAGCGTTATTTTGGATTTAGTCATCGCAACTATCAATGAGAAGTCAGGCGGTGGTACCAAGTATATTAACCGAAGAGATGTTAGATACATACCTGCTGCTATTTCGGAGGATAACTATCGTAAGAATCTTACCTCAGCGATTGCTAAGTACGTGGATGGTCACGCTACTTACAAGTATTCTCAAGTTACGGATCTCATATACAAGGCTGTCTTCAGAGAGAATGCCAAGGAGTATCGAAAAGTGCTCCGACTCGGCTCTAAGGATAATGTGAGACATACTCTCTACTCAGAGGTGTTGCTCGTTATTTCATCCTTTGAGAATGGAGTAGCTGCTGCAATTAGTGATCTCTACAAGAAGAATGGAGAGGTAAAACTTAAAATCAGTGAGGTCAAGAGAATAGTTGATGACCTCGCCGAGCATCCTATGCAGCTCCCTTTCATCAACGATGCGAGAGGCAAAATGGCGTCTAGAGATCTTAGCTTCCGAGATGCCTATCATGGCAATATTGCCGAGTACCTGAGGGCAGTCACTCCGGAGGAGTTTGAGCGGTTCATCGGAGACCAGTCTATCGACTTCGATGAGATATTGGGGGACAATGAGGATGTCCTTAAGCGTCTAAAGGGAGCGGACAATGAGTGACTTGTCGTACATAACCTACGAGGAGGCGATAGACATTTACCATAAGACTATCATGGCCAGCGGAGGAGGCTTTGATGGCATACGGGACGACGGTGGGATACGTAAAGTGCTGGATTTCGTTCAGAGTGATCTCTACTACCCTACGTTTGCCGATAAGCTGACGTACTTGATGTTTGGCTTCTGCTCCGGACATTTCTTCAACGATGGGAATAAGCGCATAGCTCTCACCCTAGGTGCCTATTTCCTACACAAGAATAACTACTTTTGGCACGCATGTACCTGCATGCGCACCTTCGAGGCTATCATCTATCATGTTGCGGCTTCCCGTATTGACAAGGAGCTCCTGCTAAGGATCGTAACAAGCTTTATGTCAGGTGCCGATTACGATGAAGAGCTGCAAATCGACATCGCCAATGCCATGTCCGGCAAGGGGGAGAAGCACTGAGAGGAGATTTTCATCCACCGTGGCTTAAGAGAAGAATTGCTCGAGGGCGGAGCGGGTTATGCCGACGGAGGAGAAGCCACCATCGTGGTAGAGATTCTGCATCGTCACCTTGCGTGTCAGGTCGGAGAAGAGCGCGACGCAGTAGTCCGCGCAGTCGTCCGCATCGGCATTGCCGAGAGGCGACATCCGGTCGGCAAAGAGGCGCAGCTGCTCCATCCCCTCGATCCCCTCACCGGCAGTGGTCGCTGTGGGCGACTGGGAGATCGTATTGATACGCACGTGGCGCGCCTCGCCATAGATCAGCCCGAAGCTCCGGGTGATTGACTCGAGCATCGCCTTGGCATCCGCCATGTCGCTGTAGTCGACGAAGGATCGCTGCGCCGCGATGTAGGTGAGCGCCACCACCGAGCCCCACTCGCTGATTGCATCAAGCCGCTTAGCGACCGAGAGCATCTTGTGGAAGGAGACGGCTGAGATGTCGAGGGTCTTCTCATAGTTCTTATAGCTGAGCTCCTCGTAAGGGATCCGCTTGCGGATGTTGGGGCTCATGCCGATGGAGTGAAGCACAAAGTCGATCCTCCCGCCCAGCTGCTCCATCGCCTGCGTGAAGACCTGCTCCAGATCCTCGATCGAAGTGGCGTCCGCCGGGATGACGATGCTCCCGGTCTCCTCAGCCAGCCGGTCTATCGTGCCGAAGCGCAGCGCCGCGGCGGTATTGGAGAGGGCAAGAGTGGCGCCCTCCTCATGGCAGCGCTCTGCCACCCTCCAGGCGATGGACTTCTCATTGAGCGCCCCAAAAATGATCCCCCTCTTCCCCCTAAGCAATCCGTATGACATGATAATCTATGGCTTATGAAAAACGACTCAGCAAAGTTAAGTATAATGCGCTACACCCTACCGCCCCGAAGCCCGATGAGACCCCCCATTTCTATTACCGGTAATAGGCGACACTATAGTCGGTATTAGTGACGACTAATACCGGTAATAGTTTGGACTAATACCGATAGTAATTCTCGCCCTGTCCGCCTGCTTCACTCCCTGTTGCACTTCGAAGTTGAACCTAGGGAGCCACAGAAGAGAAACCAATTCTTGTTAGTCTATTAAAGATTACGTACATTTGCACCCGAAAAAGTAACGTTAACACTTCAAAAACAACTAGAATGAATAAACGACTGATTCTTTTGACAGCCTTGCTTCCCTTGTTCTGCTCGTGCGACGACTTCGCTACTCGCATCCCTGACGGCACGACAACCCCACCCAAGAGCAATATCTTGAAATTCGAGTCTGTAGCGTCTCTTAACAAAGCTATTGACGAAGGAGTTACATATGACTCTAGAGGAAATGTCCTTGAGACCAGTATTGCTGACAACAAGTCAGCATTAAGATCAACACAAGACAATTCTATAATGGATTGGGGCGAGCTTGTTCCTGACGAGAATTTTGCGAAGCTCCTTAATACTAAGGGCGAGATCCAAGTTGGAGACACAATATACGCTATAAACGGGTGTGGCACTTTCTACGCTCACATAAATGACTATGCTGAGATGAGAGAAGTTATACAGGACACAAGCAGACATCTCGAAGGTCAGGTGACAGACAGACTATATCGCATTGGCAATGTGTATAGATACGACACCTTCGGCATAAGCTATCAGTCGACCGATGAGTTCCGCGACAATAATTCTGTAGAGGAACAACCGGCTACTCGATCAAGCCTACCAGAACCTAACATCTCGACATTCGAAAAAGTGCCTGGAAGAAGGCACACCGTAGTAGGAAAGTTCTTTCAGGGACTAAGTGTAAGATACTCTCACACTATTCCCCTAGGTGGAACAAGTGACCGCAGACTAAATTGTGCTATGTTTGACTATAATTATGTCATTAGACAGGCCATAGGAATATCAGCAAAGGTCGAACAGAAGATGTGGTATGGCGGATGGGCTAAGGTAAAAAGCTGGGGGCCGGGAGAGATCAGGTGCGGGTTCACGACATTAATCCTTAGATTTCCATACCCTAAGGGAAGCAGTTATGACGAGATTTATTCAAGAATCTTCAGATCGAACAGGACACCTGAGATTAGACCTTCCACCTCACCATTCGTAATACTAGGAGGAGACGGACGCTACATTAATACAGAGTACAATCGAGATACGGGGGCTGTAGACGTCAGTGTACTGCCAATGATAGACTCAGACAAGCCCTCTGAGGCTGACATCAATACGGCAGTAGGGATGTTTGCAAAGGCAATTTACTTCAAGTTCAAAGGTGCATACTCTACAGTTGGCCACTATCAATTTGAGGGGAAAGATGCATTTGACCCTTCAAGAAGATATGATCGACCAACAGTAACTGAAGTTCTTAGCGTGATTAATGGTCCAGTCACTGTATTTGGTAGAGATGGTATATATGTGGCATACCCCCCTATGTTTGACATGAACAAATCAGGTGAGAATGCGATATACACTAGACCATTTTACTCCTATGTCAATGAGGCAAAAATTTCTCTTTCTGCGTCATTTGGACAAGGTGTTAATCTTAGAGACATATACAATAACATTAAGCTGGACTTCGGAAATCCAGATGTCTCAATAGTCTCTGCGGAGGGATTTGCTTGCGGGCACCATAGATTCACAGGTTGGTCTGGATACAGGCTATACTGGTGAACGCATCTATATATTCTCATAGTTAAACGATCAACATCAATGAGAAATCTATTCCTTACACTCCTCGCGGCGCTGGCGCTTGGCGTTAGCTCGCTCTCCGCTCAGACCATCAGCAAGACGGAGGTGATGCTCGGCTTCGACAACGGCATCAGCTACCAGCATAGCCTGAGCGACCACTTTGTCCTCCGCTGCAGTGGCGGCCTCACACTGGATCACCGCATCATCCCCGACATCTACAAGCTGGATGAGGAGGGACACCGCGTGACCGCCACCACGAGGAATAACGACCCCAAGTCCTGCAACTACTTCCGTCTCACCACCATGAGCTACTCGATCGCCCCCTTTGCCGCAGTCGACGTGCGGTGGTACCCCCGACCGGAGGAGGGCAATACCGGCTTCTTCCTCTACGGCTCTATGCGCTATATCCACAATGGTCTCCCGATCGCCAAGCTACAGGACTACGACCCCTACGATATCGGCCAGCTGCTCTTCCCTGTGGGCCTCGGCTATGACGTCCGTCTCTCCGACCGCTTCACGCTGAGCCTCACGGGAGATATGGGGCTCTATGTAGCCTTCGAGAAGCAGAAGCGGACCGGCCGCGGTGTCTTCATGCACGAGAGCCTCAGTGTGAGCTACCGCTTCTAGGGGACACATTGCCGGAGAGAGATAATTTCGTACCTTTGCGGAGCCCTTGCCGAAATAGCTCAGTTGGTAGAGCGACGCATTCGTAATGCGTAGGTCACGAGTTCGAGTCTCGTTTTCGGCTCTCCCTCCCCCGAGAGCGTCTGCGGATGATTTTTATCCGTGGGCGCTCTCACTTTTTGGAGGTGGCGGGTAGTAAGGGTATATTTGCGAGAAGGACCGCATCGGCAGTCCTTCTCAGATCATCACACTACAGCCCCCACGCTATGGCAAATATCCTCCAAATGCTCTCTCCGGAGATGAAGGAGATCCTCCGATCGCAAAACATCTGGCCCGATCAGGTACTCTACCTGACCCGCCCGGATCTGCGGCTTGATATGTTTGCCCTCGGGCAGCGCCACTTCGAGATCTTCCTGCAGACCGAGGAGTACTTTCGTCAATTGGTCTCCATGGCGGACCGCAAGGAGCGGAGTGCGGGCTACAATGTGCTTCCCCGCAAGTTTCGTGCGGTCCTCTATGAGTCCGATGACACCGCCGAGCCACGTCGGCTGCTCCTATCTCTGCCACAGTCCGATATCCCCGGGCTGCGGGATCTCTACCCTATGCTGATATGGACCACGGATGAGGAAAAGAGCCTGCTGGAGAGCCTGGGGGATGAGATCGCCCTTCAGGCCTACCGTGACGGCTACATGGATGGCATGCCCATCGTGGCTCTGATGACCGGTGAGGTGCTCGCAGATGAGGACCCCCGTGGGGAGGAGAAGGAGAGACGCCGGGCAGAAGCGGTCCCGGAGCAGCTCTTCGCCTCTATAGACGATCGGACCGAAGTGGGAGAGACGATACAGTCGGAGATGAGGGAGAGGGACATCCTCCCGGAGGATCTGCTGATGATCCGGGTCGGTGATGAGACAATGGACAGTCTCTCAGATGGGAGGGTCCACGGCATCCTCCTGCGCTACGATGAGGAGAATATGGATCGGCTCTATCAGCAGGCCGCCTCAGATAGCCCACTCGATGCGGACACCCGCACACCCAGGCCCTTCAAGGCCTGCTTACTGAGGGACAGTCGAGGGACAGAGAAGCTCTACAGGCTGGAGGCTCCGCCCAAGTTAGATCCGAACGAACCGGAGCGACCACTCTTCTTCCCCCACCCGTCGATGCACGAGGGGATGGAGGAGGCTATCCCTTTCCTCTCCATTATGGCTACGGTGGATGCTGAGTACCTCTGCAGCTTAGGGCTGACGAAGGAGGATGCCTACATCTTTATCCCCCTACGCCTCTCAGAGGCAAGTGACGACACGCAAGATCTATTTCAATCATGAGCTATAAGAAAATCCTCACCCTCCCGGCGGTGATGACCCTACTCCTGACTCTTAGCTGCAGCAAGACCGTAGAAGAGGGGGCTCCCAACTACCCGACCAAGCTAACCGACCTCGTGGATCCCTGGATCGGGACCGGAGGACACGGACACGTCTTCCTCGGGGCGAGTGTCCCGCTTGGGATGGTTCAGCTCGGCCCTACCTCCGTCGCGGAGGGCTGGGACTGGTGCAGCGGGTACCACATCTCCGACAGCACGGTCATAGGTTTCTCCCACACCCATATGAGCGGTACGGGCATCGGGGATCTCCTTGACCTGACGGTGATGCCGGTGACGGGCGAGGTAACCCCGGGCCGAGGGACTGTGGATGACCCGGCGAGCGGGCAGTGGAGCTACTCCGACCGGAGCCGTGAGGTGGTCCGTCCGGGCTACTACGCCACCCGACTCACCCGATACGGCATCGACGTAGAGCTGACAGCGACGAGCCGGGTGGGACTGCATCGGTACGCCTTCCCCGAGGGAGCAGAGCAGCCGGCGATTATCTGGGACCTTGCCAATGGGGGAAACTGGGACCGGCTGACCAAGGGCGAGGTGAAGCAGGTGAGCGAGACCCGTCTGGAGGGCTACCGCCACTCCACCGGCTGGGCAAAGGATCAGCGGGTCTACTTCGCCGCTGAGCTCTCTGCGCCGATACGCTCCATCGACTACGGCACCAGCCCCACGCCGGGGAAGGAGAGCGACGTGCCTTACAACTACGCCTACATCCACCTGGCTCAACCGACGGAGTCGGTTCTGCTGAAGGTCGCCCTCTCCCCCACCTCCACCGAGGATGCGTGGACCAATATGGCAGCCGAGTGCCCCGGGTGGGATTTCGACAGCGTCCGCAAGGCCGCTGACGAGGCTTGGGAGGAGGAGCTGGGTCGGATGCGGATGGCAGCGAGTGACTCTGCCACCCTCGTCACCCTCTACACCGCCCTGTATCACACCCTCATCACCCCCTCCGACTATAGCAACGCAGACGGGTCATACCTCGGTGCCGACTTCGCCAAGCACACCGACCCGGGCTACACGACCCGCTCAACCTTTTCCCTCTGGGACACCTACCGAGCCTATCACCCGCTCTTTACGCTGACACAGACCGACCGTATGAGGGACATCGTCGGCACGATGACGGCGATCTCGCGCGAGGGAGGCAAGGTGCCGGTCTGGCACTTCTATGCCAATGAGACTAATACGATGGTGGGCGATCCCGGCATATGCGTGCTCGCCGATGCGATTGTGAAGGGTCTCTGCGAGGAGCCCGACTCGGTCTATCAGGAACTGAAGAAGACCGCACTCCTCGACGAGCGGGGGAAGGATCTCCGTCGCGAGTACGGCTACATCCCCTACGACAAGATGGGCGAGAGCGTCGCTTACGATATGGAGTACGCAATCGCTGATGCCGCCCTTGCTGAGGCATCGAAGCTCCTTGGGCACGAGGAGGACTACACCTATTTCCTCAAGATGAGCAAGTCCTACCACCACCTCTTCGACCCGGTCACCGGCTTTATGAGGGGCAAGGGCAGCGATGGCGAGTGGCACACCCCCTTTGACCCCACCGCCTCCAAGCACCGCGATGATGACTACTGCGAGGGCAATGCGTGGCAGTACACCTTCCTCGTCCCGCAGGATGTGGAGGGGCTGGCGGGCTGCTTCGGCGGAGAGGAGCGGCTGATCGCCAAGTTGGATAGCCTCTTCACCATCTCCTCCGACCTCACTGGTGCCGATGCATCCCCCGACATATCCGGCCTGATCGGTCAGTATGCGCACGGCAATGAGCCGAGCCACCACACCATTTACCTCTACAGTGTCCTCGGCAGGCAGTCCAAGGCGGCACCACTCCTCCGCCAAGTGATGACGGAGCTATACCATGCGGCACCGGACGGGCTGTCGGGCAATGAGGATGCAGGGCAGATGAGCGCTTGGCTCCTCCTCTCCGCCATCGGACTCTATCAGGTGGAGCCGGCGGGCGGGCGCTACTACTTCGGTAGCCCGATCATCGATGCGGCAGAGCTGAGCGTGCGAGACGGGCACTTCACCATCCGCGTGCACGACAATAGCGCGGAGAATATCTACATCCAGAGGATCCGGCTCAATGGCGGCGACTACACCAAGCGCTACCTCGACTATGAGGACATCGCTCGCGGGGGGATCCTCGACATCTATATGGGGAGCGAGCCCCGAGACTTCTGAGAGACAAGGACTATGAGTCAAGGAAAGAAAAGATTAGTGGTGCTCACCGGCGCCGGCATGAGTGCCGAGAGCGGGCTCAGCACCTTCCGTGATGCGGACGGGCTGTGGGAGAATGAACCTGTCGCCGAGGTGGCCACCCATGAGGCGATCCTGCGGGACCCGGCACGCTGCATCTGCTTTGCCAATAAGCTACGCCTCGGCTGCGCTGCCGCTCAGCCCAATGCCGGACACAAGCTCCTCGCAGAGCTGGAGCAGGACTACGACGTCACCATCGTGACGCAGAATATCGACGATCTCCACGAGCGGGCAGGGAGCAGCCACGTGATCCACCTCCATGGCGAGCTGATGAAGTGCTGCACCATGGACGACCCGGAGACACCACTTCCCCTCCCGGACGGCAAGTTGGAGATGGCCATCGATGCCACCGACCGCAGTGGGCGACGGTTGCGGCCCTTCATCGTCTACTTCGGTGAGGGGGTTCCCCGCATGAGCGATGCGATCCGCGCCACCGGGGCAGCGGACATTTTCCTCATCATCGGTACCAGCCTCGTCGTCTATCCCGCAGCGGGTCTCTCCACCTGCGCCCCGGACGGGATCCCGAAGTTCCTCATAGACCCTAAGCCGGTCCCTGTGCCGGGCGACTTTGAGCAGATCCACGAGGGCGCCTCAGCCGGCGTGCGCCACTTTGTCGATCTCCTGAGGGAGCGAAATCTCTGAGTGGTATGAAGAAGGAGAAAAAGAGGATGGATTGGGCGCGACTCATGGCGAGTGAGCGCTTCGGGCAGGAGGAGTCGGCGGCCGAGCAGCCCGGGCGAACCGACTACCAGCGGGACTACGACCGACTGATCTTCAGTGCCCCCTTCCGCCGGCTGCAAAATAAGACGCAGGTCTTCCCCCTCCCCGGGCAGATCTTTGTCCACAACCGCCTCACCCACACGCTCGAGGTCTCCTGCGTCGGTCGCTCGCTCGGCAATGCCATCGG
>QWCE01005474.1_pt1 | contig 11622 bp, 11 predicted proteins | sample 1972531 | NCBI WGS metagenome assembly QWCE01 (sample SAMN09866716, study PRJNA288562) | Human gut metagenome isolate term4_stool, whole genome shotgun sequencing... | reverse complement strand
CGATATGGTCGATGTGAAGCTGCTGGATGTTGACTTCGACAAGAAGCGCATCAGCCTGTCCATGAAGGCTCTGCTGAACAACGACGCTGAGTAATCAGCTCTTTGCAAAGCGCGGTCTCTGACACAATGCGACTGACAGCCCCGTTGCCGGGTAACGGCGGCGGGGCTGTTTTTTATTGGTATGCCCTCTCAGTCTCGCATTCGCTCGACAGGCATCCTCCTTTTGTCGCTTACGCGACATCTCCCTCCGGCCGGAGGGAGTCTTTCCCAAAGGGGCGAGCCCTTGGCAAAGAGGCTTTGTTTCTCATAGACGCATGGCGTTTTCTATAGACTTTACGGACTGCCAAAGCCTCTCACTTTGGGAGAGGTGGCATCGCGTTAGCGATGACGGAGAGGGCAAGCCAGTTGACAAGAAAGAGAAAACCTTATGATACAATGGCTCAAGAAACATTGGGAAGTGCTCAGCTACCTGATCTTTGGGGTGCTGACCACCCTGCTCAATATCCTGCTGTACGCGCTGTTCAACCGGCTGTTCGGCTATACCGCCGCCAACAGCTGGGGCAATGTGCTGGATAACATCCTCTGCATCCTGTTTGCCTACGCCACCAACCGGGCGTTCGTGTTCCGCAGCAAAACGCGGGGCAGGGAGCAGGCAAAAGAGTTTACAGCCTTTGTCTCCTGCCGTCTGGGCACGCTGCTGCTGGACGCCGCCATCATGCTGGTTTTGGGCAATCTGCTGGCGGCCCAGGGCGCGGCGCTAATGGACAGCCTCATGAGCGGCCTGCTGACCCATGCGTTCCACTGGTTTGGCCCGGACACGACGGTGCAGATGGCTTCGAGCTATCTGGGCACGCCTCCGGGCATCTCGGATGGTTCCGCGGCCATTGCCGTCATCGGCGGGGCCGATGGGCCCACGGCCATTTTTGTCACCAGCCGCATCGAGGCGCAGGAGCTGTGGGGGCTGTGCGCCAAGGTATTTTCCAATGTCATTGTGGTGATACTGAACTATGTGTTCAGTAAGCGGATCGTTTTCAAAAAGAAATAAGGGGTACGCCCCTTGATAAAACTATGGGAGGTACGGTAATTATGAAACGTGGTTTGAAAGGCTTTGCATTCCTGGTTTCCGGCCTGGTGCTGGGCATCATTGGCGCTACGGCGTCGGTAACGGCCATTGCACTCAGCGCGGTGGGCATGGCAAAAGTACGCCGTGCCAACAAAAATTGAGTTTAGGAGGAAAGAGCATGACCCGTGAAGAGATTTTGTCCCATGTGGACCATACCCTGCTGAAACCCGAGGCTACCTGGCCCCAGATCCAGACCCTCTGTGATGAGGCCATTGCCAACCACACTGCTTCTGTCTGCATCAACACCTGCTACGTCAAGCAGGCGGTGGAGTACATGGCAGGCCGCATCCCCGTGTGCTGCGTCGTCGGCTTCCCTCTGGGCGCCATGGATCCCAAGTCCAAGGCATTTGAGGCGAAGACCGCCATTGAGAACGGTGCCGCCGAGGTGGACATGGTCATCAATATCGGCCGCCTGAAGAACAAAGAATACGATGCTGTCCGCGAGGATATCCGCGCGGTGAAAGAGGCTGTGGGCGATAAGATCCTCAAGGTCATCATTGAGACCTGCCTGCTGACCGACGAAGAGAAAGAAAAGATGTGCGACATCGTCTGCGAGGCCGGTGCGGACTACATCAAGACCAGCACCGGTTTCTCCACCGCGGGTGCCAACTTCCATGATGTGGAGCTGATGGTCAAGGGCGTGCGTGGCCGCTGCAAGGTCAAGGCTGCCGGCGGCATCTCCACCGTGGACGACATGGAGAAATTCCTGGCTCTGGGCGCGGACCGTCTGGGCACTTCCCGCGCCGTGAAGATCCTGAACGGCGAGCAGGCCAAGGGCTACTAAGGATCTATTTGCAATGGAACCGGCAAAGGGCACAGCTTCGGCTGTGCCCTTTTCTGCGTTTTTCCCTGTACGGGAGGGGATTTTGCATCAATTCCAGAAAAATGCTGAAATAAGTGCGACTTTCTCTTGACAATCTGACGCAGGGATGATAGAATACCACACGAAACAACTGAATACCGACTTATCAAGAGCGGCTGAGGGGACAGGCCCTGTGAAGCCCGACAACCTGTGTGGATCACACATAAGGTGCCAAATCCTGCGGGAAACCGAAAGATAAGAGTGCAAACGCTCAGAACTTCGGTTCTGAGCGTTTTTATTTGCGCAAACCTTGAAGTCTGTGTAGGAAGCTGTAGAAGAATATCCACAACGCTACGCTATGGAGGAAAATTTTATGGCAAAGCATCGTCTGTTTACTTCCGAGTCCGTTACCGAGGGACATCCCGACAAGATCTGCGACCAGATCTCCGATGCCATCCTCGACGAGATCCTGACCCACGACCCCGAGGCCCGCGTGGCCTGCGAGACCTGTGCCTCTACCGGCATGGTCCACATCATGGGCGAGATCACCACCAACTGCTATGTCGATTTCCAGAAGATCGTCCGCGAGGTCGTGGCCGATATCGGCTACACCCGCGCCAAGTTCGGCTTTGACGCCGACACCTGTGCCGTCATCTCCAATGTGGACGGCCAGAGCCCCGATATCGCCCTCGGCACCAACGATGAGGTCGGTGGTGCAGGCGACCAGGGCATGATGTTTGGCTATGCCTGCGATGAGACCCCGGAGCTGATGCCCATGCCCATCAGCCTGGCCCACAAGCTGGCCAAGAAGCTGACCGAGGTGCGCAAGAGCGGCGAGCTGGATTACCTCCGCCCGGACGGCAAGAGCCAGGTCACCGTGGAGTATATCGACGGCAAGCCCGCCCGTGTGGACGCCGTGGTCATCTCCAGCCAGCACAGCGAGGCCGTGCCCATGGAGCAGCTGCGCGCAGATATCATGGAAAAGGTCATCAAGGCTACCATCCCGGCCGAGCTGCTGGATGAGAACACCAAGTATTATATCAACCCCACCGGCCGCTTTGTTGTGGGCGGTCCCCAGGGCGATACCGGTCTGACCGGCCGTAAGATCATCGTGGATACCTACGGCGGCTATGCACGCCACGGCGGCGGCGCGTTCTCCGGCAAGGACCCCAGCAAGGTGGACCGCAGCGCCGCTTATGCGACCCGCTGGGTGGCCAAGAACATCGTGGCTGCCGGCCTGGCCAAGCAGTGCGAGGTGCAGGTGGCTTACGCCATCGGCGTGGCAAAGCCCGTCTCCATTATGGTGGATACCTTTGGCACCGGCACTGTGGAGGACGAGAAGATCGAGCAGGCTGTGGAAAAGGTGTTTGACCTGACTCCCGCCGCCATCATCCGTGATCTCGACCTGCGCAAGCCCATCTACCGCAAGCTGGCCGCCTACGGCCACATGGGCCGCGAGGACCTGGGCGTGAAGTGGGAGAACACCGACCGCGTGGAAGAACTCAAGGCTGCCGTGGCTGCCCTGTAAGTTTGTTGCAAAGAGCGATGCACATTTGTGCATCGCTTTTTTGCATAAAAGTATGCTTTTTGTAAAAAACTCACAGAGTACGTCGCAAAAAGGAAAAACAGCTGTGCAAGGCGCAGAAAATTCAGGTTGGATGCAAGTTTCTGGTGTCGAAAGAGGGAATTTGTGATAAAATAAAGCTGGATGTGCACTTTAACACCTGAACACTGATTTTTGACAAAGGAATATTAAGGAGTGTAACTATGTCTGCCATCAACCCTAAGGACTGTTTTCTGCAGACGAAGGTCGCTGACCTGCGCCTGATCTGCTGCCCCGGTGCCGAGGAACTCACCAACCTCATCGACAACCATCTGGTGCGCTGGGCCAACGAAGCTGGCATTGATAAGGAGACGTTCATCATCCCCGCCGAGTGCCCCCGTTTCCAGAGCGGCGACGCAAAGGGCCTCGTCAAGGAGTCTGTGCGCGGCGATGATATCTACATTGTCGTGGACCCGGGCAACTACAGCGTCACCTATAATCTGTTCGGCTATGAGAACCATCTCTCCCCGGATGACCATTTTGCAAACCTCAAGCGTCTCATCCAGGCTGTGGCAGGCAAGGCACACCGCGTGTCCGTCATCATGCCCAGCCTGTACGGCGGCCGTCAGCACCGCCGTGTGGTCCGCGAGAGCCTGGACTGCGCCGTGGCCCTGCAGGAGCTGCAGGCCATGGGCGTGAAGAACATCATCACCTTTGATGCACACGACCCCCGCCTGATGAACGCCGTGCCTCTGATGAGCTTCGACAACGCCATGCCCACCTATCAGGTACTGAAGAACCTGCTCAAGAAGAACCCCGATATCTCCTTTGATAAGGAAAAGTTCATCGTGGTCAGTCCGGACGAGGGCGCTATGAACCGCAATATGTACTTCTCCAGCGTGCTGGGCTGCAACCTGGGCATGTTCTATAAGCGCCGCGATTATACCCGCGTCGTCAACGGCCGCAACCCCATCGTGGCCCATGAGTATCTGGGCGATTCCGTGGAGGGCAAGACCGTCTTCATCGCCGATGATATCATTGCTTCCGGCGAGAGCATGCTGGAGGTTGCCAGCAACCTGAAGGCCCGCGGCGCAAAGCGGATCATCGCGGATGCAACGTTCCCGCTCTTCACCAGCGGCCTGGATAAGTTCGACAAGGCTGTGGAAGAGGGCACCCTGGACTATGTCGTCGGTACCAACCTGACCTACCGCAAGCCGGAGCTGCTGAACCGTGACTGGTACGTCGATGTCGATGTTTCCAAGTACGCGGCATACTTCATTGTGGCTCTGAACCACGATATGTCCGTTTCCAGCATCATCGACCCCATCAAGAAGATCGAGGCCCTGCTGGCAAGCCGCAAGTAAGCGTTTTTCCCAAAAGCATTTCCTGCCGTACAGCCCTGTGCTGTGCGGCAGTTTTTGCGTGGGCCGGTTTTCTTTTGGCTGGGAGTATGGTATACTGTCAGAGTAATCGAGCAAGGTAGGAGCAGCAAACGTATGAAAGCAACCATCGTCATCCCCAACATCAACGGCAAAGGCTGGCTGAAAGATTCCATTGAGTCGGTCTACGCCCAGACCGAGCAGGATTTTGAGCTCATCGTGGTGGACAACGGCTCCACGGACGAAAGTCTGGAGCAGGCCCGCGGCTACTGTACCCGGCCCAACTTCACCCTGATTGAAAACGGGTACAACACGGGCTTTTCCCATGCCGTCAATCAGGGCATTGCCCGGGCCCGGAGCGAGTTTGTGGTGCTCTTCAACAATGATGCCTTTGCCGAGCCCCAGTGGCTGGCAGAACTGATCCGCACGGCGGAGCAGGACCCGAAGATCTTCGCGGTGCAGAGCCTGATGATCCGCCACTTTGACCGGGAACTGGCCGACGACGCAGGCGATTACGTCACCTGGATGGGTTTTGCCTGCAAGACGGGCGATGGCCGCAGAGCCAGCCGCTACACCAGACAGAAGCGCATCTTTTCGGCCTGCGGCGGCGCGGCGCTCTACCGCAAGAGCATTCTGGACGAGATCGGCGGCTTTGACGAGAACTTCTTTGCCTACTTTGAGGATGTGGACCTGAGCTGGCGGGCCAACAATGCAGGCTACAAAAACGTGCTCTGCCCCACGGCCAAGTGCTACCACATCTGCGGCGCCAGCACCGGCGCGGTGAAGTACAACGCGTTCAAGAGCCAGCAGAGCGGCCGGAACAGCATCCTGCTCCCGCTCAAGAACGAGCCGCTCCTCATGCTGATTTTAAACTTCCTGCCGCTGGCACTGGGCTACCTGCTCAAGTGCTACAAGTTCCACAAGCAGGGTTTTGGCGAGGCCTGGGACAAGGGGATGCAGGAGGCATTTGACCTGCTCAAGACCGGGAAGCTGGGCAAGCGCCCGTTCCATTGGCGCGACCTGCCCCATTATATCCTGATGGAGCTCTGGATGATCTGGAACATGGTGCCCTACCTGTGGTACCGGCTGGTCATCGTCCGGTTTGACCTGAAATAACAGAGCAAATGCAAAATCTCCCCCGGCGATGAAACGTCGAGGGAGATTTTTTGTTGAGGATCTTAAAATTGAAAGGCGGATGCTGTCAATGGCGGCCAGCTCTTCGGCGGTAGGGGATGGTTCGATCGCGTTCCGGAGATGCCTGATCCATGGAAAATGGCCTCCTTGATCAGCCTATGATCTCGTACTGGAAGTATTCGCATTTGATCTTGCTGCCTACCTCGATTTCCGGCGGCAGCAGGGCCAGCGCCACGGGGTTCAGTTCGTCGCTTTCAATGTCGGTGCGGCGGAGGTTGACGTAATCGCCGTCAAAGCTGACGACTTCATAATACCAGGGACCCATCGTAAAAACTCCTTTCTGATCCTGCAATTCAGCTCCCCTGGCAGGGGAGCTCCGCGACACGCCCGCATCTGCGGGATGGAGCGGTGAGAGGTTTCATTGATTATCCGGGTCATCCTTGTGCTCATGCTTCCAGTGGTAGTAAGGCCCAAGGATACAGACTGCAGAAAGCACCAGAACGGCGAAGAGGAACGAAGTGGCGCGCTGCATCTTTGTCAAAAAGACGTAAGAAAACTCACACACCGCGAGGATGAGCTCCAGCACGCCGACCCAGCGCTGCCAGATCTCCCGCTCTTTGGGCTTCATGCGAGACGAGTATCCCCAGGTGATTTTGCGTTTGCAGACATCACAGACGCCCAGGACAAGCAGCAGGGCTCCCAGTGCAATGCTGAAGAGATGGTAATACATAATACATAGCGCTCCTTTCTGTCTTGAAAAATCCGGGATTTTACAGCCCCATCATACCATAGCCGCCGCGCGCACACAAGAACAAAATTTCATCCGAAAGAGGGAAGCAAAAAATACACGCAATGCGTGTAACGGCTCTTGTGGATTTTGAAAAAATATGATATACTACTTTCTACTGATGCGCCATCGCCAAGCGGTAAGGCAGGGGACTTTGACTCCCCCATCGTAGGTTCGACTCCTGCTGGCGCAACTGAAAAGCCGCCCGTGTGCTGTTACGCACCGGGCGGCTTTTTGCTGTCTTTTTTCGATTTTCAGTGCCGCCGGATCTTCTTCGGCGCATTTCTCCCGTGCCACGCGTTGAGCAGCAGCCAGAGGCCGTAAATGGCGGCGGAGAGGATGCTGAGGGTGATGACCACTTTCAGGTAGAGGCTGTGCAGGAACTCCTGGAATTTGTCCACGGTGAAGAGGACGGCGTTCCGGTTCACATCCTGCCCGGCCACAAGATTGACCACGCCGATGGTCTCACCGGCCAGCTTGAGCTCCACGGTGCCTTCTACGTCGCCCTGCTGGATGGGAGCACAGACGTAGTCCGGCAGGTGGAAATATTTCTGAGTGACGGAGCCGTCGCCGGAGGAGGGCAGCAGGGTCATCATGTTGTCATCGGGGTAAAGCTGCAGGGTGTCGGTGTCCGAGGAATACTTGACCGGAATTTCGGCCAAGGCTAAATCGGTGTCCAGCGCGGCCTGGATGGAAAAGCTGTCGAACACCCAGTCGATGAGGTGGACGGTCTCATACAGGGCCGGGCGGCGGTTGGCATAGCCATAATCGTCGCAGGTGTCCGGGCTCTGCATGATGCAGAAAATATAGGTGGAGCCATTTTTGTTGGCCCAGGAGACGTAGCTCTGGTTGCCGTTGTCGTTCTTGTAGGCCATCACGTCGCACATGCCACCCTGCATGGCGCTGCGGTAGAATTTGCCGCCGCTGGTCTTGTTCAGGGCCACGTTCTGGCTCAGCAGAACAAAGGATTTGGCGTGTTTTTCCTTGGCGGGCATCGTGAACGTGGGAGCCGAGGAAATTTCCACAAAGGCATCAAAGCTCATGAGATACCGCAGGATGAGGTACATATCCACGGCGGTGGTCACGTTGCCGCTGTCCAGGCCGCAGGCGTCCGTCCAGGTGCTGTTGGTGGTGCCAATGCGCTGGGAGAGGGTGTTCATCTGGCTCACCCAGCCGGCTAGATCGCCGCCGGAGAGGGAATAGGCCAGGCCCATGGCGGCCTCGTTGGCGTTGCGGGTGACCATGGCATAGATGGCCTCCCGGTAGGTGAACGTCTCGTTGGAGCGCATGTCGGCGTTGTCCGTGTTGTGGACATAGTCCGAGATGGCAAACGGCATCTGGAACGTGTTGTCCAGCTGGTCGGCGTAGTTGGTCAGCAGCAGGGCAATGGTCATATATTTGGTCAGGCCCCCGGCGGACACCTGTTTCTGGCTGTCTTTTTCGTAGACGATGATGTTGGTGTCCGTGTTGACGACATAGGCGCTCTGGGCCTTGACGTCATAGACAGGGCTGGGGTCGAACATGGCGCCGGCTGTCACGCTCAGGCAGCTGAACAGGACGGCAAACGACAGAAAGAGTGCAAAAATACGTTTCATGTGGACAATTCCTTTAAAAAGCGATATCATATAAAAAGCCGGGGCGGCGGTGCTGCGCCCGGAGAAATGAGCAAAAAACAAAGCCGAACGGCTTCATACTTTATAATAACAGGTTTGCCGGGGTGTGACAAGGCTTTTGCAGTTGTTTCACAAAACGGCAGGGAGGAAATGGATGGTATATCTCACAGGTGATACGCATGGCGAGCTGGACCGCTTCAAGCACGGCAAGCTCCGCTGGCTGGGCAAGCGGGACGTGGTGCTGGTGCTGGGCGATTTCGGGTTTGTGTGGGACGGCAGCAAGGCGGAACAGAAAAAGCTGGACTGGCTGCGCAAGCGCCCCTACACCCTGCTGTTTCTGGACGGCTCCCACGAAAACTATGACCTGCTGGCCCAGTACCCCACGGTGGAACTGTTTGGCGGCAAAGTGCAGGCACTGGGCGGCAATGTGTATCATGTCTGCCGGGGCAGCGTGCTGGAGCTGGAGGGCAAAAAATACCTCTGCTTTGGCGGGGCGGAAAGTCCGGACAAAGAGGACCGGGAGGCCGGTGTGAACTGGTGGCCTCAGGAGATGCCCTCCGACGAAGAATATGCCGCCTGCGAGGCGAACCTGGAAGCAAACAGCTGGCAGGTAGATTATGTGCTGACCCACGACGCCCCAAGCAGGTTCCTGGATTTTTCCGCTCTGGCCTCCGGCGAGAACAACCGCCTGCATCTCTTCCTTGATAAAATTCTCCTCAAGCTGACCTATACCAAGTGGTTCTTCGGCTGCTACCACAAGGACGTGCAGCTCTCCACCAAAAGCCGCTGCGTCTTCTGCGACGTGGTCTGCATGGGGGAGCGGCACGCGAAATTTTCAAGGCATCCATAAAGCAAAACGGACGGGCCCGGCGGCTCGTCCGTTGCTTTTTATACCGGTTCAATTCATTGCCCCGGCTTTCTCAAACATCTGCTGCACCTGAGCGGCCAGCAGGGCGTGGTCCGGGTGTTCCAGCAGCGGGTCTTCGGCCAGCAGGGCCACCGCTTCGCTCTGGGCGGCGTGGAGGGTGCGGGTGTCGTTCATCAGGTCGGCGATCTGCAGGGTGGGCAGGCCGTGCTGGCGGCTGCCGAAGAAATCGCCGGGGCCGCGGGTCTCCAGATCGTACTGGGCCACCGCGAAACCATCGGCTGTGGAGCAGAGGAACTTGAGCCGCTTCTGGACATTCTCGCTGGTGTTGTCGCTGACAAGGAAGCACCAGCTCTCTGCGGCACCGCGGCCCACCCGGCCCCGCAGCTGGTGCAGGGCGCTCAGGCCATACCGCTCGGCGTTTTCAATGACCATGACCGTGGCGTTGGGCACATCCACGCCCACCTCGATGACCGTGGTGGAGACGAGGGCGTCCAGCCGCCCGGCCTTGAAATCCTCCATGACGGCGGCTTTCTCCTTGGGCTTGAGCTTGCCGTGCATCAGGCCCACCCGCCGCTCGGGCAGCAGGGCCTTGGCAATGTCCTCATAATAGCTTTTGACGGCATTCAACCCGCCGTCCGGCGTTTCCTCGATGGCGGGGCAGACGAGATACACCTGCCGCCCGGCGTCGATCTCCCGGTCCAAAAAGCCGTACAGCGCTCCCCGCTTTTTGCCGGTGATGCACCGGGTCTTGACCGGTTTGCGGCCCGGCGGAAGCTCATCCAGAATGGAGATGTCTAGGTCGCCGTAGATCAGCAGGCCCAGCGTGCGGGGGATGGGGGTAGCGCTCATGACCAGCAGGTGGGGGTTCTCAGCCTTTTCGGCCAGCATCCCGCGCTGGCGGACGCCAAAGCGGTGCTGCTCGTCCACCACGGCCAGGCCCAGCCGGGCAAATTCCACGCCCTCGCTGAGGATGGCGTGGGTGCCGACGATTAAATCGGCCTCGTCGTCCCGGATGGCGGCCAGCGTGGCGCGGCGGGCGGCGGCTTTCATCCCGCCGGTCAGCAGGGCCACCCGCATCCCAAAGGGGGAGAGCAGGCGGTTGAGGTTCTCCGCGTGCTGGGAGGCCAGAATTTCCGTCGGAGCCAGCAGAGCGGCTTGATACCCGCTGCGGATACAGGCCCAGATGGCGGCGGCGGCCACCAGTGTTTTACCGCTGCCCACGTCTCCCTGCAGCAGGCGGTTCATGGAAGTCTCGCCCGCCATGTCGATTAAAATTTCCTCCACGGCCCGGCGCTGGGCACCGGTGGGGGAGAATGGCAGCAAGGCCCAGAACGGTTCCGGGTCCATCTTTTGCATGGGGGCACCGGTGCGGGCGGCACCCCGGTTCTTCATCCGGCCAATGCCAAGCTGCAAAATCAACAGCTCTTCGTAAATGAGCCGCCGCCGGGCCGCAAAGGCCTCTTCCTCGCTGGCGGGGCAGTGGATGGCCCGAACGGCCTCCGCCTTGGAGAGCAGGCGGTACTTTTGCAGCATTTCCGGCGGGAGAGGGTCGGGCAGGAGCTCTGCGTGGGGGAGGAGCTGGCGGACGCATTTGGCAATGACCCCGCTGGAAAGCCCCTCCGTCTGGGGGTAAACGGCCTCAAAGGGGATGCTCTCCACCTGTGCATCGGTGCGCACCTGCGGGTTGACCATCTGGCGGCGGAGCATCCCGCCCGTGACGATGCCCTGAAAATAATACTCCCGCCCGAGTTCCAGCTTCTGGGCGGCGTAGGGGTTGTTGAACCAGGTGATCTCCAGACTGGAAACATCGTCCCCGGCGGTGATCCGCTCCATCCGCCGCCCACCTGGCAGGATGCGCCCGCCGGGCTTGGCGAATACCTCCGCCTTGACGACACACTCGGTGTCCAGCGGGGCGGCGGCAATGGTGTAAGGCTTGGAAAAATCCAAATACCGGCGCGGGTAGTGGCAGAGCAGATCGGCCAGGGTCACGATGCCCAGTTTTTCAAACCGCTCGGCCGTTTTGGGCCCGACGCCCTTGAGGTAGCGCACCGGGGTATCCGGGGTAAGGGTGGTGTGAGTCTCGGCAGCCACGGGGCCACCTCCTTTCGTTTGCATTTATTATAGCACAAAGAATGCCGCAAAACAAAAAATCCCGGAAGCCGCAGCTTCCGGGAATCTTTTGGAGGTGACGACCAGATTTGAACTGGTGGATGAGGGTTTTGCAGACCCTTGCCTTACCACTTGGCCACGTCACCCTATTTGGAGTGATGATTACCACTCCATTTGGAGCGGCCGACGAGGCTCGAACTCGCTACCTCCACCTTGGCAAGGTGGCGCTCTACCAGATGAGCTACGGCCGCATATTCGGTGCAT
>QWCE01015206.1_pt1 | contig 11623 bp, 10 predicted proteins | sample 1972531 | NCBI WGS metagenome assembly QWCE01 (sample SAMN09866716, study PRJNA288562) | Human gut metagenome isolate term4_stool, whole genome shotgun sequencing... | reverse complement strand
CCGAGATCCACGGTGGTGATGTGGAGGTGGTCAGAGTTGGGGTGCGGGACGCAGGTGAGGACCTTCCCGATGACGAGACCGCGCAGTCCGCCACGGATCGACTCGCGCGTCTCCACGCCGTCTGACTCCAGACCGGTTGATGTCAGGATGTCGCTGACCTCCTCAGCTGTGAGGTCATGTTCGACATACTTCTTGAGCAAGTTGTACGATACGATCATTCTTTTTCTCTCAATATATATATGTGCCGCTTGGCGTCATCCTCGTCTAAGGTCGATGGTACACGGCACAGGATACTCAGTATAATGGGACTACAAATTTAGCCCTAATTCCGTCCAATCACAAAAGCACCACTCCTCTCGCTCGGGGTGATGCATCTGAGTGGTGCGGAGAATCATTCTACAGACGTGTACGAAGCACCCGATAAGTCGCCTCCCATCAGAAGCTTTTGTGGTGCAAAAATACCACCTGCGTACGGAGCAAATGTCTCACAGAGTCTCTTGATGTCTTTTTCTGCTTCTTTCTGATGAAAAGTGGGAATTAGCTCAGATGCGCCATGCCTAAATAGTTTAGATAGATGGAGGAATGTTGGGCTGTTTTTCTATATCTTTGCAGAAGAAATGAAGAGAGAGCAACTCATAAGGGTGCTGGCCGGCGTGCTGCTGGCGGTCTTTGGCTCGGTGGCGGTGACGCTGCCGGTCCACCTCTCGTCGACTGATCACGTCAGCGGTCTCTGCGACACATCGGCGACGAGTGCCACCGGCTGTCTCTTCGTCCACTTCCTCACCGAGACTTTTGCCGAGGGTGAGGGGACTCCTGAGGTCACTGCACCTCAGACCCCTGCTGTGGAGCTTTGCGTGGCACCGACTCGGACACTTAGCTCGGTCTCTGTCACTCTTCCGACCCTCCGCGCTCCTCCTTTCTCTCTACTGTAACGTCTGACGTCGGTGGCGGGTCACCGTCCTCGATGCCGAGGACAGACAGCCTCTGCCGGGTGTGATCCTCCGGCTGGGTCGTCACACCTATCTCACGGATGGCGCAGGTCTTGCCCTTGTTCCGACGGATGCAGGACAAAGGGGGGATCGGCTCGTCGGCAGTTTCGTCGGCTATGATCCCTTTGCGATCCCGCTGGCGAACCTGAGGGATACCACCGTTTATATGCACCCTGCGCGCGAACTCCTGGGCGCTGTCGAGGTGGTGGCGCAGAGGACGCCCAAGGAGCGGACGATGGTGGGCGAGGTGATCACCTCCGATGACCTCCACCGGACGATCCGGCAGGACCTGACCGATGCGCTGACGATGGTCAAGGGGGTAAGCAGCATCGGGACCGGTAGTGGCGAGGGAGTGCCGGTGATCCACGGTCTCTCGGGAAATAGGATCCTGATCATCCGAAACGGCGTGCGGCAGGAGTCGCAGCAGTGGAATGTCGACTTCGGCACCCGGCTCCACGCGGGGCATGCCGGTATGATCACTGTCCTCAAGGGGGCGGAGTCGGTTCGCTACGGCAGCGATGCCCTCGGCGGGGTGATCATTGTGGACAGCCCTCTGCTGCCCTACGGCGAGCGAACTACCGGGCGGGTCGGAGCTGAGTATGGCTCTAATGGTCGCAGCCTCGGTGCTGACTTCGCGCTCGCCGGGAGTCCTTTGCCCTCCTTTGCCTACCGTCTCCAGGCGGCGTATGCCAATGCAGGGGATCGATCGACCGCCACTTACCTCCTTAATAATACCGGCTCTCGAGCCGGAGACCTTGACCTCAATCTCGGGTGGAAGGGGGAGAAGGGGCTGGTGGAGCTCTTCTATAACCTGAGCGACCACGACGAGGGGATCTACTTCGGCGCGCAGCTCGGCAGCGTCGACCAGCTGCAGGAGCGGATCCGACTGGGACGCCCGGTGGAGACTGCCCCTTTCTCTCGCTCCATAGCCTTCCCTCGCCACCGGTCGATCCATCACAACCTCCGCCTGCGGGGGGAGTATCATAGCGACCACCTTGGCACCCTCGGACGCTCGACAATGCTCAGGGCGACTTCACCTGGTCGAAGAACTACGGTCCCTGGTCGAGCGAAGTGGGGAGCGGGGTCACCTACAGCAATAACTACAATCAGCCAGGCACGGGAGTGGTTCCCCTGATCCCCAATTATATACGCCTCTCGGGCGGGCTCTACGGGGTGCAGAAGTACCAGACTGAGCGGCTGGCTCTCGAGGCGGGTGGGCGGATCGATGGCCTTTACCTCAATGCCGAGGGCATCGACCTCTACTCCCGTCCCTACGGAGGTGAGCGGCGGTATCTCAATCTCACTGCCATGGCGGCGGCGCACTATCACCTCCTTCCCTTCCTCGCTCTCACAACGCAGCTCGGCAGTGCCTGGCGGGCGCCCCATGTGGCGGAGCTCTGGAGCGAGGGACTGGATGCCGCCGGGGGGCTCTATCTCAAGGGGGACGACACGATGGGTAGCGAGCGAGCGCTGAAGTGGATTGCCGCCATCGATTACTCCTCGAGCGCCTTTCGCGCATCGATCGAGGGGTATCTGCAGTGGATCGGCGGGTATATCTACAAGGCTCCGACGGGAGACTTCTTCCCGGTCCTCAGCGGCGTCTATCCGCTCTTCCGCTACCGCAGTACCTCCGCCTTTCTCCGCGGTGTGGATGCGGAGGTCCGCTGGTCGGTCACCGACAGGATCTCGTACCGGGTACTGGGGGGCATTGTCTTCGGCAACGAGCGCTCCACGGGACGGTATCTCCCCTTCATCCCCCCGTTTCGCCTCACTCAGACGCTTGACGTGAAGCTCCCCCTCTGGCGGGAGACCACGATCGGGCTGTCGCGTAAGTATGTGGCCAAGCAGCGGCGATTTGATCCCGATCAGGATCTGATCCCCTACGCTCCACCGGCATACCATCTCCTCGGACTCGAGGCGGGGACGATGATCCCGCTCTCAGGAGAGCAGTCGCTCAGCATCGCGCTCTCCGTCTCCAATCTGCTGAATAAGGAATATAAGGAATACACTAATCTCTCGCGGTACTACGCACACGACCTCGGTCGGGATGTGCGACTGGCCGTGACCTATCACTTTTAATATCATGAAGAAAACAATCTCCACTACGCTCATCTCCCTGCTGCTCCTGACTCTTGGTCTCGCAGCTTGCAAGCCCAGTACCCCTGTCGACGAGGTACAGAATAAGAATCACGACGACCCGAAGAAGATCGAGCTGATCCTCTTTGACTGCCACTTCCACGGCAATAAGGTGCACGCCACGCCTGAGCAGAAGGGCGTAAAGTACCTGACGCGCGAGCAGGTGATGATCCTCGAGGAGGTCCCCGGCAAGGGGTGGCAGATCTCGCCCAAGGGAGTCGACCGCTTCATCGTCCAGGGCGGCAAGGAGGGCGTGAAGTCTCCAGACCTCTCCACGATCATCGATCCCGCGAAGAGGGACTGGACTGATCAGACCTTCATCGCCGAGGATCAAGCCGGTCTCGCCAACCGCCAGTATGGCCTCCTCATTAAGATGTACGACAAGGAGGGGAAGGAGATCACGGGGCAATTTGCCACCAATGGCGAGGACAAGCGACACCAGTTCTTCTTCACCGCCCGCAACATTCGCCCGACAAAGTTTGGCGACCCGACTATGAAATTTACCGACGGTGACTACCAATACATGTACTACTACTACTTCGACACCAACCCTTGGGACAAGTCGCTATACGACGGGGCAAAGTACACCGGCATCTCCAATCCGATCGGACTGAAGGGCTTTATGGAGTTCCCCGTGACAGAGATCCGCTTCGAGCTACAGCTGACACTACTCCATGCGAGATCAAGCAAGTTTAGCGGTAAGGATGGTCGTCCCTCGCCCTTCTACGGGATGACGCCCAAGCAGCGAGCTACAGATGTGGTGGACATCAACCTGAAGGGGATCCCCTTCGTTGTCTTTGCCAACGCCGGTGAGTATCTCTCGACCAATACGCACGACCTCTCCAAGCTGAATCCTGAGGAGAGGCTCCTCGTGCAGAAGCTGAGCGACGCCGCCGGCATCACCGAGCAGGAGGCACTGGATGACCTCTGGTACTTCCCCTTCGGAGAGACTCCCGAGCACAGTCTCAGTGAGGGTCGCTACCTCTGATCTAAGGAGCCTTTACAAGAGCCCCCCCCACTCGATAGAGGGATGTCTCTCAAAGCTCGGGTAGGGTATCATAGACCACCTGGGACTACCGCTTGCAAATGAGACAAGAAACTCTCGCTCTGACTCGGAAAACAGAGACTGTATGTCCCTGATCAATTCGTCTCGCGTAGCTTCGTAGTCTTGATAGGTAAATGGAATCTTTGTCATCCCGGCAAACTGGCTCTCCATCACCCTCGACTGGTCAATAAGATTGGGAGACAGGGACTCCGAAATGGGGCGGTCGCTACTAAGGAGACAATACAGTATCCCCTCCTTCACCTCCGACAAGGAGTAATCCATATCCCTGACATCAAAAAGGTCTCTCGGATGCTGTCGAGATAGCGCAGCGGATATCTTGCCTCCATACAGTAGAGAGATGGGAACCACCCTTGCCTCGCAGTACATCCCGAAGTCCCCTTGTGCCTTGTCGCACAGAGGCATTAGTTGCGGTTGTCCGGCGACAATGCCCCGCTTTGTCTGATTGACCTCCACCTTCACCTGACTTCCACGGAAGCTACAGAGGAGCTTACAAATATCCGTTCTCAGAGACGTCTGTATGCCTTTGACTGACTGCCTCAGTCTGTCTGCAATCCTTCCGAGACAGGCATTGATATTCTCAATGCTCGTTTTGCGATCCAGTAACGGGATATAGGTGAGGTCGATGTCTACTGAGTAGCGAGGGAGATCCTTGACAAAGAGATTAATCGCGGTGCCACCATGTATGGCGAGATCTTCCTCCTCAGTTATGGCCGGGATGATGCGTATCAGGAGTTCGACTTTACTCCGGTAGTCACTCGTAGTCATAGAGCTCCTGTGGGACTGTGATCCGGTACTTGTCCACGTAGACCCCCGGGGTGGCCAAGGCTCTTGTCCCCTTCCCCAGGTGGATTTTAGTGGGATCTAATTGCTTCAGCCACGGCAGCCGGGCTTTGTCTGCAAAGTATAGGAGCAATCGATTCACCTTGACAGAGCGACTCGACTCCAGCAACTGCTGCATCACCTTGGGTCTCAGTGTGGTCAGCATCTCTGCCACGTAGTATATATCCATCAGAGAGTGGTGCCTGGGTGTCAGGTATAAGGCCTCGAGTATCGCCCTCTCCGGCGAGGAAACATACACATCGTACCCCTCCACCTCCAGGAGCTCGATGCCAAGATCGCTCCCGGTATGAGTAGAGTACGGCAGTCAGGGTGGGTGTGTATCCGTCAAAGCAGTAGACCCCGGACGCTATCCGCCGGAGCCAACCGCGTCCTACAAGGTCCGTCATTTCTGATCGCGTTATGCCTTGCTGCTCCATCCATGCAGCAAAGAGGATCGGGGTGTCCTGCGATTGTCTCTGCAGTTGTTTTATTTTAGTCGACATATATACGATGATTCACCTACAAATGTATCGTAAAATAAACAAAGGAGAGGTCTCTCCTCATATCGGAGAGCGGAGTTACCGGAGGCGCTTGCGCTGCTTGCGGTAGCGGTAGTAGGTGCTGCCGGCAAAGGCGGCGAGGACAAGGAGTGACGCCAGCTCCTCGCGGAGGTAGTCGAGTGACTGGGTGCAGTGGAGGATGAGACTCACCACCAGCAGCACCCCGATGACGATGTAGCCGGCTGCCACCTCGCGCCACGCCCGGTCGAGCAGGTAGAGCGAGTGGATCTCGCCGGGGGAGCCATAGCAGGCGTTGGGGTAGCTGAATACGGAGATCAGGGCAAAGAGTGCCACCATATAGATGTGGTCGTGCCAGGGTGCCGGTCCCGTCACCATCTCATAGATGTAGTAGAGCGCTCCGAGGAGACCCAGTATCACGGCGATCGTCGCTAATACCTGCCTATTCATACGCTGTATTTATTTATCAAGGTAGATCCAGGACTGACTGTACTCCCTCTCCTTCCGCACCTCTCTCATCTGCTCCACTGCGCGATCCGAGTCCTCCAGTGCGTGAGAGAAGATCCGTCGCTGGCCGTTACGCATCATCAGGATGCCGGCGTCGGGGAAGGTCTCGAGGAGCTTGTGCGACTTGAGGTAATTCTCCATTTCCCTGTCAGTCATCAGACTGGCGATGATGATGTAGTGCCGCGGGGTGATCTCCCCCTGTCGGTAGATCGGCAGTCCCTCGTAGGTCTCTCGCTTCGGCTCAGCCGGCTTGGCGGCGGGCTCCTCCGGGGTCTCGACGACCGGCTTCGTCTGCTCCACTGCTCTCGTTGTCTGCTCCGTGGGGACGGGCTTCGGGTGAGAGGTGGGCTTACCGCCACGAGTGATTAGGAGAATGATCCCACCGAGTAGGACGAGCCCGATCAGGCAGCCGATGATGATCTGTACCGCCTTGCTCTTGCTCTGTGTGTGATGTGGCTCGGGATTCCTCGGCTCGATGGGCGGCGTCGGTGTCTCGGTCGGCGTGGAGACTTCTTCGGTCTGCACCGGCTCGTCAGGGATAGGCTCCACCGGTGGGACCGGCTGCTCTGGAGTGGAGTAAAGGGGGATCTCCTCCCTCTCCTCCGGGACCGCTCCATCGCGCATCATCAGCGTCACCGCCGGGAGGTCAAATCCCCTCGCCCCGCCGTCGCTGCGGAAGGTGATCTTACCGCTCTGCCACGGATCTCGTATCAGCATCCCGAGGTGTCCGATGGTGACCGGGGCGCCGGTCTCCAGTCTCTCAGACAGCTCGGCAATATCGGCCCGAAGACGCTCCCCGGCAGCGAGCGCCTGCTCCTCGAGGCTTCCGTCGCCGGATAGGTAAAGTCGGCGGAGGATGCCGTCGTCGGCGGCGTTGCCGGAATTGAAGCGAACCTGCTTCCTCGGCGGGTAGATCAGCCCCTTGGCTCGGTCGAGGCGCGCCGGCAGACGGTCGATACGGAACGTCCCCAGCCCCGGGAGGGCAAACTTGCTCTGCTCCCCCAGTGTCAGCTCGATGTATTGCGTCAGCTTGCTCATAGTCTTGTCTCGGAGGGTAAAGTTACCCCCTTTTTCTGAAAAGTAGAAAAAGCCTCCGGTCTCCCACCAGGGGTGACGCATTTGAGCATTGGGCTCCATAGGCATCGGTCATCCGCGAAGCGGTGACCGATGTACAGAGACCCGTCCCTACCCCCTCGACCCCTTGCGGGTCGCCGAGCAGAAATCCTCTTTCCCGGCGACCCGCAAGGGGTCGAGGCCTAATGCGCACGCTTATACATCGTCTTCGGCACTTCGTGCCTCGACCGATGCCTATGGAACGGGCATCCTTGCGGATGCCGGTATGCTGTCAGAGCCTAGTATATTTGGCAGGACGTCCGACTCGTCCAATAGCCCCCTCAACGATCATGTGACAAACTTACAGCTATGAAAAACGGACCATTGCCGGGGCTCCCTACTGGTTGGTCACTCGTGAAATAACTCTCGGCAAGGGCACCCAAAAGGGGGTGCTTCGGTCCTTACTCTTTACGATGAGCTCAAGTGCGCCACCCCTGGGCCCCCCTCGGAGTCGCTACTTACTGATACCGGTATTAGTGAAGTCTATTACCGGTAATAGTCGTCACTAATACCGGTAATAGAAATGGCGGATCTCATACTGATGAGAACCAGGCACTTGCAGAAAGACTTCTTCGTCGCCCTGACTGACGGTAACCGGGGTATCTGATGCCGCTGCCGCGAGGCACTCAGAGCTGCTCCACTAGCTCGAGGAATCGGACAAAGCCGGTCCGCTCCACCAGCTGAGCCATCTCCCTCCTTGCCTGACTTCGTCGGGCGCCGTCGAGATCGCAATGGAGCAGCACCAGGAGGTACTGCAGTCGTGTCAGGCAGTCTAGCCCGACCTCTATGTGAGATAGATCAGCCTCCCTCAGGAGAGCCTCGGCCTCCGCTCTCCTCCCCTGAGCAACCCTTGCCGCTGCGGTAAAGATCTGCCAAACCTGTCGATGGAAGTACTGCCGCGATGTGGGGAGGTAGTAGCGGTGACCCTGATGGTAGGCGGTATCACTGCAGAGCTGCGCCATCAGGTCCCAGCGGTCGCTCACTATGATCTGCTCGAGGAGGATGTAGTCGAAGTTGCAGATCTCGTCCCTTGCAAACTCCTGATAGCGCTTCCTTACCTCCAGTAGTTCGCTCCAGAGAGGAGTGATTTCTTTCCCCTCGCAGAGTCGGCTCAGCAGCAGGACGCCGTACCGGCGCGCCACCGGTTGCTGGGGCAGCTCCTCCGTGACGGGTAGCCGACTTAGCAGCTCAGCATAGTGACTGAGGAGCTCCCTCTGCCCGCTCATGTAGGCGCCGATGCCGCACAGTCCGTAGACGAAGAGCTCTGTCCTCGGTCGTGTCTCCTCGCTCTGCAGCTGGAGGTACTCCTCGAGGAGACCTCGGTACTCCGGATTATTGATGTGATCGATGAGGGGGAAGCACTCCATGAGCTGCTTCTGTCCCAGGGGCGACTTGATTAGAGCGGTGGCTAATTCTCTCCGATACGGCTCATTTGAGATCATGAGGCGGACGAAGTGGTCGCTGATTATCCATGGATGGTCTTGGTCGGGCTCCACCCCTTGAGCTAAGTTCTTGAGGATCGTGACCTGCGCCTCGAGGATCGGGTCTCTGCCCTTCCTCATCAGCTCCAGTAGCTCCTCGTGGCCCTGCATGCCGAGGTATCTCGCAAGGATGGTCAGTGTGCCGGTCTCGAAGCCTGACTTATTCCCCGGGATCAGACCGAAGAGCCTCCGGAGAGTCTGCGATGAGACGGTCTCACTGAGCAGTCTCCTCCTAATGGCGTGTGAGAGGGCGTCGCAGTCCCCCTTCGTCGTGATCGGGGCGCCATACTCCATCTCCAGGGCTGCTCGGAGGGTCTCCAGGGCGTGTGGGTCTAAGCGTGGCATAGTAGGTATCGGACTGACGGTGTATTATCGGCGGGGCGGGGGTAGGCTCGTAGGGATCTCATAGTGTCAGCTCCCTTGCGAGGGAGAGAAAGAGAGTGAAGCCGGTCGACGTGCATAGCTGCCTCACCTCCTCCAGCACTCTCTCGCGCTCGTGCCGGTCGAGACGGCAGTGCAGTAGGACGAGATGATGCTGCAGTCTGGTGGTACACTCCCAGCCGACCATCGTCTGGCTGAGGTCGACCGCCCGGAGCGTCCTCAGTGCCTGACCTGCATCCCCGCGGGAGAGCTGTGCGGCGGCACTGTAGATCCTCCACACCTGGTGGTGAAAGCTCTGACGCGAAGCGGGAAGATAGAGGGCGCTGCTCTGCTCGTGGTGGAAATCTCCTCCCAGCTCGGCGATGATGTCCCACCGGTCTGTCAGGAGGAGGTGCTCAAAGAGGATGTAGTCGAAGTTGCAGATCAGCCCCTTGGCCTCATCGCCATACCTCTCTCTCTCCTCTATGATCTCCCTGAGGAGTCCGTCGATAGCTTTCCTTTCTCTCAGATCCCTCAGCAGTAGCAGACCATACCTGCGGGCGACGGGCAGCTGGTGCAGCTGCGGTGTGATCTCGACCTGCGCCTGGCGATCGATGCAGCGGGATAGGCACTCCCAGTCCTCACTCATATAGGCACCAAGTCCCAGGAGACCGTAGACAAAGAGCTCTCCCTGCGCTCTCCCCTCCTCCTCCTCCTGTAGTCTCAGGTACTCCTCGAAGAGCCTGCGATACTCCTGATTATTCACCCAGTCCATCATCGGGAAGCTCTCCATCAGCTGCGTCCGGCTGTAGGGCTGACGTATCAGGGTCGACAGTAACTCCTCCGGGAGGTGTCCCCCGGAGACAAGGGAGCCGACGAAGTAGTCACTGAGGAGCCAGGGCTGTCGCTCAGAGCAGGGCTCTATCCCCTGCACGATGCTCTCCAGGATCCTACACTGCGCCTCGAGGATCGGGTCTCTGCCCTTCCTCATCAGCTCCAGTAGCTCCTCGTGGTCCTGCATGCCGAGGTATCTCGCAAGGATAGTCAGTGTGCCGGTCTCGAAGCCTAACTTATTCCCCGGGATCAGACCGAAGAGCCTTCGGAGAGTCTGCGATGAGACACTCCTGCGGGACGTCCTTCTGATGATATCTCTCGCAAGCAAGTCGCAGTCTCCCTTAGTGCGGATAGGGGATCCAAACCTTTTCTCTATAAGATCTCGGAGCCTTAGCTGCTGCTCCGTATCTAGGTGTGGCATGGGGTAGCTGTCTTTCCCGGTAGGACTCTGGCTATTCTGTATAGGTGAGGATGAGAAAGAGAAAGAGAAAGAGGGAGAGCACGATGCCACTCCCTCCTTTTCCTTTGCTTATTATTTCATCGGGAAGATCCCGGACCGATGATCACGCCTCGGCCTCCTCGCTGTCGGTGAGGTGCTCGATCGACTTCTTGCGGGCCAGCATGCAGGCGCCCACCACACCGGCGTAGCGCATCAGCAGCGAGCGGCGCAGCTTGGTGTCCTGGCTCACCATATTGAGCGAGTACTTGCGGATCGCCGTCTTGAGTGGCTGCATGAAGTAGTCTCCCGTATTGGCGAGCTGACCGCCGATGATGACGAAGTCGGGATTGTAGAGATTGATCAGTCCGGCAATGTGCATGCCGAGGTTATTGCCGATCTCCTCGAGGATGTCGATGCAGAGGATGTCCTCTCTCTGGGTTGCGTCGATCAGCAGGTCCAGAGTGACGTCCTCAGGATTGGTGATGCCGAAGGGGCCGTCCGGCGATGTGAGGGTAGAAGTGTCTCCCTGAGCGATCCGCTCTTGGAACTTCCGGTACATGGCACTTCCGCTCGCCTCTGTCTCGAGACAGCCCTTCTTACCGCAGTGGCAGAGTACCTCGTTCTCGAAGGCATGGATATGCCCGAGCTCACCACTGAAGCCGGACTTGCCGGCGTAGGGCTTGCCGTCGATGATGATACCGAGTCCGAGACCCCAGGTGACATTGATGTAGAGGATGTTTCGCCCCTCCTCACGGATGTGAGTCATATACTCTCCGTAGGCGCTGGCGCGGGAGTCATTGTCGACCCAGACCGGGATCCGGAAGCGCTCTGTGAGGATCTCGCCGAGAGGTCTCTCGCTGAAATTGAAGTACGTGTAGCTGCTCCCGGTCTCGGGATTGATCCGGCCGAAGAGGTTGAGCCCGATGGATACGAGATCCTTGCGCTTGACTGTACTCTCATGATCGATGTAGTGGTCGATCCGCTGGCAGATCTCCTCGAGGCACTCGGGGGTGTTCTCAAACTTGAATGGGATATCCATCACCTCCTGTACCTGATCGCCACAGAAGTCCATCATCATCATGTGCATCTTCCCCTGGGTGAAGTCCACGCCGAGGAAGTAGACATTGGTGGGATCCAGTCCGAAGAGGAAGGGGTGTCGTCCGCCGGAGGTCTCCAGCTTGCCGTAGCTCCGCATCAGGCCTCCGTCGATCATCTCGTTGACATACTTACTCGTCGTAGGCACACTCAGCTCCAGCTTCCTAGAGAGTATGGGGAGGGTTTCCGGGCCCTCGTCGATGATGTGCTCGATGATCCTCCTCTTGTATCGAAGGCTCTTCGATGTGGAGTTAAATCTATTCTTG
>QWCE01005469.1_pt1 | contig 11628 bp, 9 predicted proteins | sample 1972531 | NCBI WGS metagenome assembly QWCE01 (sample SAMN09866716, study PRJNA288562) | Human gut metagenome isolate term4_stool, whole genome shotgun sequencing... | reverse complement strand
TGTTATCATATCTTGCTTTTTTTGTTTGAGACGTAAAAGTACGAAGTTCACCTTACTTATCAGAACTATTTTTCCGCCTGTTACGCAAGAAACAAGAAATGTAATAAAAAGTTTTTCCACTTTAAGAATAGTTATCTGATAAATATAGTTAAAATATACGTTCTACTAATCAGTATATTTTTATTACATATTTCCAATATGCATACGCATAAATTAGAGATGTATACTATTTATGATATTTCATTACATAACATAAATATTACCGCTATTCTTACTTTTGAAAAATTAGAATATTAGGCATAGCTTTGCACTATGGATTTTAGGGAGCCGTCCGTTCCTTTAAAAGGAAAAGGTCATTCCTCGGTGTGCAACGGGTCGTTCCTTTTAAAGGAACGGCCCGTTGGTTTTAAAGGAAAAACCGGCATTTGTAACCATTTGAATTTCAACTTCTTACTAAATTAGAATTCCGTCCCCGTAACCCATGGGATTTTTTCCAACAAACACGGCGGAATCTGCCGCACGAAGCGGCAATCAGTATACAACAAATTTCAACAATTCAAAATTCAAATCCCATGGTTACAGTCACGTTTGCCATTAAGCCATATCTGGCGAGGTATATGTATGTCCGATACGGACAAAGTTTAGAACTTCAATCGCACAGCAATCCACCTTCAAGGCTCCCCATTCCAATCCACCTCTCCCACCTCACTCCCATTTATCACTTCCTGCATCAATTATCCGTTCCTCATCCGCAAGGCGTCTCTTGGAAAGAGACAGGAAATATCACTTTTGTTCTTCCTAGCCCAAGGCAGGGCAAGAACCCGGAAATCTACAATTATTTCGGTCAGGACAGTATCTTTATTATTGAAAAGGAAATTGAGGTGGAAATGAAAGCGGAGCTTTATTCGTTTCTGTTGGAAAATAAGTTCAAAAATGGGGTGATGTATATAAAGTCGATGCATGAGTTTGTGGTAAAGTATGATATGGCAGAGTCGGTGGAAGAGGAAAGTTTGATGAGAGGGTTTCAGAGGTGGAGAAAGAAAATGAAAAAAGAATAAATTTCATCTAAAAAAAATCCTACAAATATCATATCATCCAAAATTCTTTTTATAAATTTGTCAAAAATAAGACATAAAGCCATGAAATACTACATAAATCTTTTTTCTCCTAATACTGCATTGGCATTTTCTGAATCTGACCAAGAAATCAGCGGATTCCGCATATCTCGTAAGGCATACGTAGAAAATCAACACATAAACATTGGTGATAAGTTCATATGTTATTGCACTAAGATTCAACGTTTTATCGGAATATTAGAAATTACAAGTAATTTCTTTATAGACTCAAAACCTATATTTACCCAAGAGGATGATCCTTTCACCTTGAGATTCAAAGTAAAGCCAATTGCATGGCTACCACTAGAAAAAGGTATCCCCATACACGAAAATATCATTTGGAATCATCTATCATTTACCCAAAAGTTACCAAATGATAGTACCAGATGGACTTATATGGTATTTTCCAGTCCCAGACTTTGGCCGAAAGAAGATTGTGAATACCTTGAACAAGTTATTTTACAACAACAATCTGAAATGAAAGACTATCCTTTTTCAGAAGCTGAAAAGAAAAAAGTACGTTCATTGACAAAGGTCAGAGTTTCCAGTGAGAAAGAAACGGTCATAGAAATACCTGATGAAACATCACAAAATAAAGCCAATACAAGTAAAGAAGAAAGAGAATCTATTCAAATACAAGCTACTTTAGCCGAAATAGGTGAAAAATTGGGCTATAAAATTTGGTTGCCCAAATCAGACAGAAGTAGAGTCTTAAACAAGTGGAAGCCATTACAAAATAATACCTTATTAGAAAATCTACCATTAGTGTTTGATGGCCCAACTCTTAAAGTTATAGAGAATATAGATGTATTATGGATAAAACGACATTCCATAGTCAGAGCGTTTGAGGTAGAAGGAACAACCGCCATTTATTCCGGTATTTTAAGAATGGCTGACTTATTAGCCCTTCAACCAATGCTTGACATAAAAATTCACATCGTTGCTTCCATCGAACGCAGGGAAGCTGTATTCGAACAAATCAACCGACCGGTCTTTGCTTTTATGGAAAAAGGGCCCCTTGCGGAAATATGCACTTTCATTTCTTATGAATCAGTGAAAGAATTGAGAAAAGAACCTCATTTAGAACATATGAATGATAGTATAGTTGATGAGTATGTTGAGTATTCCAATGATTAACCAAATACTAAATATAATACAACGACATGACAGATAAACTTACCCCGGAACAACGACGTCGATGTATGTCAAGTATCCGTTCAACCGATACAAAACCGGAAATTATTGTCCGAAAATTTCTATTCAGCGAAGGATTTCGTTATAGATTACATACAAAAAAGTTACCAGGGAGTCCGGACATAGTATTAGCAAAATATAAAACAGTAATATTCATAAACGGTTGTTTTTGGCATGGTCATAAAGGATGTAAAAAAGCTGAATTACCCCAAACACGAACCGATTGGTGGCAAAAGAAAATCAACACAAATATTGAAAGAGATAATAATAATTATATGCAACTTAAAGCATTAGGCTGGCATATAATTATTATTTGGGAATGTCAACTTAAAACAAAAGTCAGAGTATCGACTTTAACCAGTTTATCATACACATTAAATCATTTATTTCTAATCAATTACCAAACAAAACAATAAATCATAAATACATTCTTATCGTATAAATTACAATTTTCATTAAGATATACCCGAAAATCAAGTGTTTTTCGTATTTTTGCAACAGTAAATGTTCACATAATAAGAAATAAATTATAATACTTGAATATGTTAAGGGCAATAGATTTTTTTTGTGGTGGTGGTGGAATGACCTATGGCCTTCGATTAGCCGGAATAAACGTCATTGCAGGTGTAGATTTCGCTCAAGAATGCCAATCTACCTATGAAGATAATAATCCGGGAACCAAATTTATATGTTCTGACGTGACACAATTACCTGACAATTATTTTGAAAAAGAAATTAATTTACCAATAAATGATGATAATTTAATATTTGTCGGATGTAGTCCTTGCCAATATTACAGCATTATAAACACATCTAGAGTTAAAGCCCTAAAATCCAAAGACTTATTACGTGAATTCAAACGTTTTATTAATTACTATAACCCAGGATATGTATTAGTAGAAAATGTACCGGGACTTGTAACTCGCGAAGATAGTGTTTTACCCGAATTTCTTGAATTTCTGGACGCTAGACATTATAAATATAAATGGGACATAATTAATATGAGTTATTATGGAGTTCCTCAAACAAGAAAACGTTTTTCATTAGTTGCATCCCGTTTAGGTAATGTAACCATGCCCGAACCAGATAAAACTCAACCCAAACTTAGAGATTTTATTGGAGTAAATAATGGTTTTCCGCAAGTAGAAGCAGGACATTCGGACAAATCTGATTTTATGCATACCGTAGCAAAACTTAGTTCACTCAATTTAGAACGTCTCCGGAAAACACCACATAATGGTGGCAATCGATTGGCATGGAAAGATGACGAACACCTTCAACTTCCTTGCTATATTGGAAAAGATACATATTTTCGGGATGTATACGGACGTTTAAGATGGGATACCCCCTCTTCTACAATTACAACTAATTTTGTCAAAATTTCTAGTGGGCGTTTTGCTCATCCGGAAGAAAATAGAGGATTATCTATAAGAGAAGGAGCAACTCTACAAACCTTTCCTCATACATATATTTTTAAAGCTCCAAGTATTGTAGCTAATGCACGTATTATAGGTAATGCTGTACCACCGGAATATGCTCGTAGATTGGGAATTTTATTAAATGAACTAAAAGAAAAACACAATGGCACAATTCAGAACGAAAGCTAGAGCTGTTGAATTATTGGGTAAAGGACAAATTGCAGATTTACCTACTGCAATCTCAGAGTTGTGGAAAAATGGCTATGATGCATATGCTGATAAACTAAGTTGTAATTTATATCTTCCCGGATATAAAGATAATCAAGCACCCGTTTTCACCCTCTCCGACAATGGATTCGGAATGTCAAAACATGACATTCTCAACAAATGGATAGTTTTAGGAACAGATTCTAAAGCACGTGGTCGATCATATTTAACAGATGAAGAACGGTTTGGGAAAGCAATTCGAGTGCCAATGGGAGAAAAAGGAATCGGTAGATTATCTGTTGCTTATCTTGGTAGCCCAATGTTAATGTTGACCAAAAAGAAAAATCAAAAATGTCAACTTCTCTTCATCGATTGGCGAATCCTAGAAAATTATAATTTATTTATTGATGATATAAATATTCCATTAAGCGAATTTTCCACAATAGAAGAGTTCTCAATATCTTTTTTAGATATGCAAGCAGACTTTCAAAATAATCTTAATGAGAGTCAATGGAGAGATCAGCAAACGCAATTAGAAACAATCACGACTGATGTTGAATCATTAGTTATACCGGATTTCATTTTAGAAGAAATAATTCCTGATTTCTTACAGGAAGAATATCATGGAACCACTTTTCTTATTTTTCAGCCCAATGAACAATTACTGGAATTAGCAGATTGCTTCAAGAATGAAGACACTGACTCTATAACGGAAATACGCCGTTCTTTAAGTGGTATTTACAATGTTTTTGTAGAGATACCTAATTTTTCAACAGCCTTCAATATTATAGATGACAAAGGAGAATATGATATTATTAATGATTTCTTCGAACATGAAGATTTTAATAACTCAGACCATTATATAAAAGGTCATTTTGATGAAAACGGATTATTCACAGGAATAGTCAGAGTCTTTAAAGAAACTTTCAATTATACATATAGACCGGTTAGAAGTCCGGGTAAAACTCCTTACGGACCATTTGATGTAGAATTAAGCGTTTTAGAAGGAACACCTAAAAATACAATGTTAACCCCTGATATGTATCAGTTTATGAACTCAAAAACTGAAAAATTCGGTGGTTTATATATTTATAGGGATAACTTTAGGGTTCTCCCTTACGGACGTGTAGATTATGATTTCTTAAAATTTGAAGAACGTCGTACTAAAAAAGCTGGTTACTATTTCTTCAGTCATAGAAATATTTTTGGCTATATAGCTATTGGACGTGAACAAAATCCACACCTAATAGATAAAGCAGGAAGAGAAGGGCTTATAGAGAATAAAGCGTACAGAGAGTTTAAAAAAGATCTTATACAATTCTTTATTGCTCTTGCAATGGCGTATTTTAAAAGTACTAACGAAAAAGACCCTAATGATACAAATTCTCATTCGGAACAATTAATAGAAATAAAAAAGAGAAATGAAAAGCTACTAGAAGCGGAAAAAAAGAAGGCCAAACAAACCAAGGCTAAATTCACTCAAGATTTAAAAGATAATGAAAATAAAATCATTATTTTACAGAATGAGATACAACAACTTTATATCCAATTAATAGAAGAAAGTAAAAAATTAAATATCGCATACAACAACTACAATGATTTGGTATCAATTTTAGAGGATAAGAAGACCGAACTCAGATCATTACGCTTAGCAAAACCTCAACGTGCCAAACTATCTTCTGTCCAAGAAAGAAAATTTGAGGAATATAAAGCTGAATATACAAAAACAGAAGAAATAATCAGATCATGTAATGATGAAATCGTAAAAGTCAGAAAACGATTCGACCTACAGAACCTGAAGCTTGATTACGAAAAAAGATACACCTCTCAACTTAGAGAAATATCCCTTCTCGTATTATCTTATAAAAAACGATTCGAGACAACTTCTACCAAGATCAATAATTTGTTCAAAGATGAACAAATGGCATTTAGTGAAAGCTTTAAAAATGAAGTACATTCCAAGGTCCAATCTCTTAATACCCTGGAAGAATATGAACAAGCTATATCTAATATTATACAGATAGGAGAGGAATGCAAAAATCAAATAGAAAAAAGATTTACATCTTTCATTAATCATACTGAAAACCTTAATTTTGATATAGACGACGATTTTCTTATAAATTGGTATAAAGAACAAAAAGAAAAGCTTGAAGAGAAGCTTAGTGCAACCAATGAACTTGCTCAACTTGGTATTTCTGTAGAAATCAATGATCATGAATTTCATGTCTTATATTCTCAAATGGCCAATTCCATTAACTTCCTAAAGGAATACGCATATAACCATACTGAAATTAAAGATCAATTTCTACAATTTCAGACAGCCTTTCAGCATATGGAAACAAACTACAAAATGCTTCAACCGTTATATAGAACAACAAGAAGACAACGTACAGCATTTGATGGAAAATATTTAATTAATGGAATGAAAGCTTTCTTTGCTTCAAAATTCACTGATTATAAAATTTCTTTAGATGCAAACGAAGACTTCTTGCAATATGATTTTTTTACTTATGAGGCTGTTATAACTTCAGTATTTATTAATATTATCAATAATGCTATTTATTGGTTAATCCCCTCACTATCACGTAAGATTTGTATTGAATATCTTAAAGATAGTAACGAAATACTGATTATGAATAATGGGGAAAAAATAGATGATAAAATAATTGAAGATATTTTCACGTTATTTTTTAGCCGAAAAAAAGACGGAAGAGGAATAGGCTTATATTTAGCAAAAAAAAGTCTTAATTCCATTGATTTTGATATTTTCGCAACAAACGACAAAAAATACAACAAAATGGACGGAGCTTGCTTTGTTATACGTCCTATAAATAAAGAATATTAATACTATGTTAGAACCGGAAGAAATAAAAGACCTGATTGCAGATTCTATAAAATCAGCAGTTTGTATAGACGACCAATACGCTGAACCTTATCAAAAAGCTCCGAAGAATGGTAAGGATGCTGAAATCTTATATCATTCCTTTAGACAACAAGGTAAATGTGACTTAGATATTTATAATTATAATAATCTAGAAGATTTTATTAAAGCTCGAGAATATTTATTCTGCAATAAAGAATTGCTTATATTAGACTGGGAGTTATCCCCAAGCGCTCAAAACGTTTATGAAGATAGCTTGAAAATCCTAGAAGATGCAATAAATAATAGCTACATACAATTTATAACAATATATACTCAAGCGCCTTCTTTCAATGAAATAGTTTACAGAATCTTTTCTTACTTCTACTTCAACTCAATGGAGAACAACTCACTAAGAAAAGAAAAATACAAGAATTTAACAGAAGAAATAGAAGATGCACTTTCTGAAATAAATTCTGATTTATCAAGTGATGACCTTGAAGAAGCTATCCGGAAATACATCTCAGGATATTCAATATACCCGAACAAACAGCAGCATATTGAAAGCGAAATAAAAGCTGAAATTTTCAACAAAGTTGACAAAAAAGAGCAAGGTAGAATATGTAAATTATTATTTCCTATCCTTAATAGATATGGCTTTGGCACCTACCGGGAATTTTATCTTTGGTATGAATTATATTATAGTACCAAAGATGACATTCTAGAAATTGTAAGAGAAGGTCAAAGCCCTCTTCCCCTTAAAGTTCTAAACATAGATAACACCACACCTGCACTTTTAATAAACAATACTGTTATTTTTGTTCTGGAAAAACAAAAAGGAACAAATGAAGGCATTACTCCTAAAGATGTATTTCATAAAATATGTCAAATCATATCTACTATAACAAACTGTCGTTCGTTAATTCTTTCTTTAAGATTAAAGCTAATTATAAATGAAAAATTAGCCATTTTAGGTAAAGGATTAGGCGGATTAAATGAAGAAGCCTTAGTATATCATGCTAATAGCTACAATGATAAGACTAATGAGGGGCGATTTGAGTATCTTATATCATGTCTTACAAATCATATTAATCAAAATGTTATTGACAACTTGGACTACCCAAAATTAGAAAAATTATTTAAAGAAGAGAATATTAAAGAATCTGAAGACAAACATTTAGCTGCATTAAATGCTTTCTTGACATTCACAAGTAAAAATAAAATGTACCAATGGAGACATCAATTAAAATCAGGAGATATTTTTAAACTAGAAGTGCCTATTTTACACGAAAGTAACCTCACCCCTGAAATAGAATATATAATCTGTATTACACAAAGTTGCGATTGTTTAAGGCCCGAAAAAGTTAATTATAATTTTGCTTTTACAAGTGGAAAATCTGCTATTTTATCAACAGCATTATCTAAAGTTCAAACTGATTGCTATTCCTTTATTAATGACCATGAAGCAATTCAATGGAGTAACAAATTTTTCACGTTAAATTTAAAGAACAGTTACATTTTCAATATAAATGATAAAATACCTGTCATTCTAAATGACGGCAAGCCTAACCACCTTGAATATATCGGTAACCAAAAAGAGATTTTCTCACAAAGAATTATAAACGCAACGTTCAATCGTGCCTCACGAATGGGAGTAGACTTACCCGAAAAGAAAGAAAAGAATTGTAAAAATATAAATTAAATATAAATAACAAGTATATCTCTTTCAATGTACACCCCAATAAAATATAAGTACTCCCACTAAAAATAGAAACCACCACTACTACTCCTATTAGAGTTGCTTTGGTGGTTTCCATTTTGCTATTACATCCCTAGCTTTTGCTAGATTTCTAGTAAGCCCTCGATAAAGGTAAGCTCCCGATAAAGTACCTGTATAAATTATAGAATCGCTATATAAATCTAATAAGTTTATAGCGATTTTCTGTTTATAATACGCTTTTCATCAGAGTATAGTTAGATTTCTTCGGATTTTCTCTGTTTCCAGTAATTGGGTAACAACTCTTTTAGGTCTTTTCCCTTATCTCTTGTGTAATATGGCAACCAGGCAGTTATATCTGTAAGCCATTCTCTGGGATTAACTTGAGATGCTTTGCATGATGCCAGTAATGAACATATAACAGCCGTGTTTTCCGCCGCCTCATGATTCCCACAAAACAAGAAGTTTTTTCTCGATAAAGCTATTGGCCGGATTGCATTCTCAGCCAGATTATTATCAATTTTGAGCCTGCCGTCTTTGAGGTAATTTCTCATGCGTGGCCAAAGAGTATAGGCGTAGGCGATGGCTTGTCCCATCCGACTTTTAGGAAGCACTTTCGGATATGTTGCTTCCATCCATTGTTCGTAAGCCCCCGATAAAGTACCTTGACTCTATTTAAATCATATCAAACGATAGTCGGTGCTTGTATTCTCAGATTTTAATCATCAAATAATCGAAGTTGTTTATGACCAAAAGATATCAAATCACCTAATTTCACCAATGAATATTGGGATATCCCTGCATTAACGGCAATTTCCGCTATTCTATTTTTGTCTGATTCCGAGTACCAACTAAATTCCCATTGTATATCATTATGATTAATAATTGAACTAATATATTTTATATAAGGCATATCTACTTCAGACAAAGACAGTCCCCATACATGGATGTTTTTAATACTCTTGAGTGTCTGCCAAAAAGCTGTATTCTGTTCAATTACACAATTAACATTCTTGTATAGTATAGACATTTCGTCTACCGCTTCTAATAAAACGACTAATTCTTCTTCTGAATATTTATTTTCCCATCCATTTAATAATTCATCAGGAGTCTTATTGTGGCCAAATATTAGATTATCATTTGTAGCAGCACATCCATGAATATACAATATACTTGAAGAGGGGACACCATATGTCTTTTCTAAAGTTTGTGTATAATTAAAACTAATAAATGTTGTCTTGTTCTTGTCGACTTTCACCATTTGAGTTGAATCTGCATTTTCTAATTGGAGAATCCATTGGGTAAATTCTATTTGTAAGTCATTATATAATCGTTCCAATGTATAACCAATTTCACCAATATTTTCTGTATAGTCATCCATATTTAATACTATAGATTCACCAGCAACACTATTAATAAAAAGCATCATCGGACTATAAACATAACCTTCTAAGATGGATTCAGTGGTAATTTCTCCTAAATTAGTTTCTAATGAAGACCACAGATCGCCATGGTGGAGATCATAAACTTGGAAAAGTCTATTTTCCAACATCGGATTATTTTCACATAGCCATTCATGAAAGTCTGAATATTTACATTTTATTCCATGATGTATATCAAATCCATTTCCAATTAGGTACAAATTTTCAATTGAATTTCCAGATGATATGGCTTCCATAATACGTATTATTAAGTTGTTTATTTTAAGAAAGATAATAGAAACATTGGTTTTACCACACTAGACAACAATTCTAATGTTCCCTACTATGTTCTTGTATTCAAAGTTACGAATATTTATGTTATAGCGAATGATTCTTACAGGAAATATTCTTTCTAATAAGAGAAATATAGACTTGAAGGAAAGAGAAACAATCTTGTCATCTGTAAAGGAGTCATATCGATAAAAAGCTATTTAAGTTTGGGAGCTTACTAGTTCTCCGTTAACAGTCTTAAAGTTCATAAAAGGTTTCTCTCTCAGGTGCAAAACTAAAAGGGGGGCTTACCTTTTTCCAACAACTTGCTGGAAGACTCCTTTCTTTCCTTCGTATATATTATAAATTTAATATCTGTGGGAAAAGGATAAAAAAACGGTCGGATTCATTTAAACAAAATACGGCCGTTTATTAGGACGAAGTTTAACATTACAACTGCCTCAAATCAAACGCATAACTATAATCAATCAAGCTATGCTGTTTTTCATTTTGAAGCCACGCTTCCTCAGCATGACTCATTTCCAAAATTTCATTAGCCCTACTATTCTCAAAATGAACTAATACACATTGTAAAACTTCTAATTCTTCAACTGTAAATAATGACTGCTCAAATTGCTCAACAGTTGTAATTATACTTCCAGAATAACCATTTCCTAAATTTATGATTTCCTTTTTTAGACCACTCAGATTCTCATATATAGTACTATAATGCACAGGAACAGATCCATAACTTATAGCTTGGTATTGTAACCCGCTAATACTTAGATGTCAAGACACATTTTAAGGTATATTAATATTAGTCCGAAAAGTTCAACTCAAATCAATTTTCCTACCTTTACAAAATTAAACATCATAAGAATTATAAAGATATGACGATTCCATACTAAACTCGAAATATTTTTATTACATTCACAGCATGAAATGCAGAATTATATTTGGACTATTAGCAATTCTCTTTTTTACAGGATGTTTTAATAGAGAACAGATATCCCGGCTCGACGAGGCGGAAGCACTGTTACAGAATAAACCGGACAGTGCCTTAACAATTTTACGACAACTAAAGCCGGAAGGAAACCAGGCAGAACAGGCCAGATATGCGTTGCTTTATTCAGAGGCTTTAGACAAAAATCACATCAAAGTAACCAATGATTCGCTCATTTGCCAGGCTTGGAGCCATTATAAACATCATCCCAAAGATTTACGCCGCCAATGCAAAACTCTCTATTATTGGGGACGGGTTAAACTGCGCTCAGGAGACAAACCGGGAGCGTTACGTCTTTTCCTGGAAATTGAAGAGAAACTGAAGGATACCAATGAGCCTTATTATGCAGGGCTTTTATACAGTCAAATCGGTGAAGTGTATTATGACCAAATGAACTATAGCCGGGCTTATCATTATTTTCGT
>QWCE01005459.1_pt1 | contig 11640 bp, 8 predicted proteins | sample 1972531 | NCBI WGS metagenome assembly QWCE01 (sample SAMN09866716, study PRJNA288562) | Human gut metagenome isolate term4_stool, whole genome shotgun sequencing... | reverse complement strand
CACCCTGATCGTCAACCGCCTGCGCGGCACCCTGAACGTCTGCGCTGTCAAGGCTCCCGGCTTCGGCGACCGCCGCAAGGAGATGCTGCAGGATATCGCAACCCTGACCGGCGGCACCGTGATCTCCTCCGATCTGGGCTACGAGCTGAAGGACGCTACCGTCCAGATGCTGGGCCATGCCCGTCAGGTGAAGGTCTCCAAGGAGAACACCACCATCGTGGGCGGCGCAGGCGACAAGGACGCCATCGCAGCCCGCATCGCTCAGATCCGCAACCAGATCGAGGTGGCTACCAGCGACTTCGACCGTGAGAAGCTGCAGGAGCGTCTGGCAAAGCTGGCCGGCGGCGTGGCCGTCATCAAGGTCGGCGCTGCGACCGAAGTTGAGATGAAGGACAAGAAGCTGCGCATTGAGGATGCTCTGAATGCAACCAAGGCTGCTGTTCAGGAAGGCGTCGTTGCTGGCGGCGGCACTGCTCCCATCAACGCCATCCCCGCTGTGCGTGAGCTGTGCGACACGCTGGAAGGCGACGAGCGCACCGGCGCTAAGATCGTCCTGAAGGCTCTGGAAGCTCCTCTGCGCCAGATCGCCAAGAACGCAGGCCTCGAGGGCAGCGTCATCATCGACAAGATCATCTCTGCCAACAAGCCCAACTATGGCTTCGATGCTCAGAATGAGGTCTTTGTGGACGATATGATCGCCGCCGGCATCGTGGACCCGACCAAGGTCACCCGTTCCGCTCTGGAGAACGCAGCATCTGTTGCTGAGATGGTCCTGACCACCGAGAGCCTGGTCGCTGACCTGCCGGAACCCCCTGCTGCACCCGCTGCTGCAGGCGGTGACATGGGCGGTATGGGCGGCATGTACTAAGCCACACCCGCGTTCATTCAATAAGTACCTTAAGGAGATGGATTCTCTTAGGAGCGTCCGTCTCCTTTTTTTTGTGTGTATAACACTTGCCGTTTTGGCCCACCCTTATGAAAAAAGGAGGCGGCACCATGTCCGGCAAACGGGTCTTAGCGCTATATGCAGTCATTCTGTTTGGCTTTGCGGTCGTTTTGTGCCGCATTTATTTCCTGGCGCAAAACCCGGCTTACGCCGCCCGCGCCGAAGCCCAGAGCACGGTGAGTCTTGCGCTGCCCACCCGGCGGGGCAATTTCTACGACTGCAACGGCCTGCCGCTCACCGGGCTGGAAATGCGCTGGCAGACCTTGTGTTTTCCCGGTGAAAACAACTATCCCCGCCTTTATAGCGAGACCGACAGCACCGGGCAGGCAACGCTGTATCAAAACCGGAACCGTGCCGCGCCGTTCCTGTTGGAAACCATGCGCGACCTTTCCTCGCTTGGTTTGCGCTGCTTCCCGGCGGCAAAACGGTATGCATCGGTGCCGCTGTGCCAGCATCTGATCGGCTATCTGGACGCAGACGGCCATGGTGCAGCCGGGCTGGAAAAAGCGCTGGACGACCTGCTGGCCGGGACAGGAGCCCACGACACCCTGCGTTGTGCGGTCACGGCACAAGGCCGCCTGCGAGAGGGGGAGACGCCGCAGCTCATCCAGAATGACAGCGGCGCAGTGGGGGTGCAGCTGACCATTTCCCGCCCCGTGCAGCGTGCGGCCGAAGCCGTTGCCGCCGAGACCATGACCAGCGGCTGTATCCTTGTGTTGGACGTGCAGACTGCCGCCGTACGGGCCAGCGTCAGCGTACCGGGCTACGACCCGGACGACCTTGCCGCCAGTCTGGGTGCATCGGACAGCCCGTTTTTGAACCGCGCACTGGAAAGCTATGCTGTCGGCTCGGTGTTCAAGCCGGTGTTGGCGGCCGCAGCGCTGGAAGCCGGACTTTCGCCGGAGTACGAGTGCACCGGTGCCGTGGTGGTGGATGGACAGATCTTCCGCTGCGCAGGCGGTGTTCCGCACGGGACAGTGAACCTTGCCGAAGCGCTGGAAAAGAGCTGCAACGGCTATTTTGTTCGACTGGGTCAGCAGCTGAGTGCCGAGATGCTTCTGCAGACAGCAGAGGCCTTCGGCTTCGGGCGGCAGATCGCCGTGGCTGGCCGCCTGTATGCCGACAGCGGAAATCTGCCCACTGCGCAGGAGCTGGCCCAGAGTGGACAGCTGGCCAATTTCAGCTTTGGGCAGGGCAGCTTTCTAGCCTCGCCGGTGCAGGTGGCCGCCATGATGAATGCCATCGCCTGCGGCGGGGTGTACCGCACACCCTTTTTCGTGGAGGGGACTGTGGACGAAACGCAGGCGGCCGTGTCGGAAGCATTTTCGCAGCCACAGGGAAAGCGCATCTTATCTGAAAAAACGGTCGATGCACTGCGCGAAATGCTGGAGCAGGTGGTGGCAGAGGGCACCGCGCAGGACGCCGCCGGGCTGGAAGAAGGCGCAGGCGGCAAGACCGGTACCGCCCAGACCGGCCAGTTCACGCCGGAGGGCGTCGAGCGCAAAAACCTGTGGTTCGCTGGTTTTTACCCGGCACAAAAGCCGAAGTATACCATCGTGGTGCTGCAGGATGGGCAGACCGACCCGGCTTATTCCAGTGCTGCTGTTTTTGCCCGGCTGTGCACAGCGCTGCGGCTTTTGGGATAAAAAGCGCGGATTCTGCTTGCTTTTTGGCGTTTGTTATGCTACTATATATTTGTATTTTTGCGTAGTTTTCCATTGATTATAATAAAGGAGCGTTTCAATCCATGTCTGTTATCGAAATTGTTGGCGGTGCGATCCTGCTGATCGCTTCGCTCGTCATCGTTTTCCTCACTCTCATGCAGCACACCCACGGTCAGGGCCTGTCCGGTGCCATCAACGGCAGCGCAGGCGGCGCAAACAGTGCCCGTCTGACCCCGGCCGACCAGATGCTGGCCAAGGTGACCCGCATTGCAGGCATCGTTTTCTTTGTGGTCGCCATTCTGGCTTGTGTGTTCACCGGCCGTCTGGCAGGTTGACAAAGTCTGAACAGCCCCGTGTGCAAGAACGGGGCTGTTTTTCTGCGTGAGGATAGAACTGCGGGCGGCCGTTGTATGTGGGCCGCCGCAGGGCAGGGTGGGGCGGATGTGCCCACGACCGGCAGGAGCACGGCCCATCGGAGGCTGCGCTCGTGGTAGAGCAAGGAGAAAAAATATTATGGCAATGCGCGATAAAATTGAGCACGCGATTCAGAATCAGCCGTGCACCGTCAAAGATTTAAAGTCAAAGTTCGGCGGTGACCGCAGTGCGGACCGCAAAGTGATGGAGGCCGTGGACCAGCTGGTGCACGATGCTGTCATCTGCCAGCGTCAGGGCGTGTTCTTCACGGTCCGTTCCGGCCGTGCGGACAAGGCTCTGCTGTGCAAGGTGGTCAAGCTGGGCAAGAACTTTGCCTTCGTCATGCTGGAAGACGGCACCAGTGATATCTTTATCCCGGGCCGTTTCACCCGCGGTGCAATGCCCGGTGATATGGTCCTGGTGGAAAAGTTTGCCCATCCCCGCGTGGAGGGCAGCGATGAAGGCGAGATCCTCGCCATTCTGGAAGAAAAGAATGATCTGGTGGGCACGGCCCGCCGCATTGAGGGCAGCCTGAAGTTCGTGCCGGACGACTGCCCGGCCATCTCCATGCGGATGATGCGCGACTGCGAGGGCGGCGCGAAGGACGGCGACAAAGTGGCCGTGGAGATCCTGCAGCGCGGCAACCGGCAGGAAGATCACCGCGTGGGCGTCGCCATGCGGTTCGGCAGCTCGGACGAGGCCAAGCGCTGCGCCAAGGCGCTGCTCTACGCGCAGGATATCCGCAGCCGCTTCCCGGACAAGGTCCGCGAGGAAGCCAAGAAGCTGGAAGACGCTGAAGTCACCGAGAAGGACACCGAGGGCCGCATGGACCTGCGCGCGCTGCCCATCTTTACCATCGACAGCGCCGAGACCAAGGATATCGACGATGCCATCAGCCTGACCAAGACCCCGGAAGGCGGCTTTGAGCTGGGCGTCCACATTGCAGATGTTTCCAACTACGTCAAGCCCGGCACCGAGCTGGATAATGAGGCTTTCAGCCGCGCCACCAGCGTTTACTACGCCGATCAGGTGGTGCCCATGCTGCCCAAGCAGCTCTCCAACGGCATCTGCAGCCTAAACGAGGGTGTGCTGCGCCTGGCCTTCTCCTGCCTGATGCGTCTGGATAAGGACGGCAACCTGACGGATTACCGTTTCGTCAAGTCGGTCATCCGCAGCCGCGTCAAGGGCGTTTACTCCGAGATCAACGCTCTGCTGGCCGGCAGCGCCGACGACGAGCTGAAGGGCAAATACCATGAGGTGCTGGCCCAGCTGCCCGCCATGAAGGAGCTGTACGGCCACCGTGCCCGCCTGCGCAAGGAGCGCGGCTGCATGGACATCGAGAGCGGCGAAGTGAAGCTGATCCTGGACGAAGACGGCCACTGCATCGACGTGAAGAAACGCACCTCCGGCGAGAGTGAAGCTATGATCGAGGAGTTCATGCTGCTGGCCAACCAGTGTGCCGCCCACTTTGCCCGCGTGAAGCAGATTCCCTTTGTGTACCGCGTGCACGAGGAGCCCAATGCCGAAAAGCTGGAACGTCTGCACGCTCTGCTGCAGGCCTGCGGCATCAACGACCACTTTGCCAAGGATGTGCCCACCCCCAAGGAGCTGAGCGCCATTCTGGAAGGCGTGCGCGGCGGCCCGTATGAGCAGATCATCAATACCGGTATGCTGCGCTGCATGTCCAAGGCGCTCTATGAGGACAAGCCCAAGGGCCACTACGGCCTGGTGCTGCAGGACTACGCCCACTTCACCAGCCCCATCCGCCGTTACCCGGATCTGGCCATCCACCGCATCATGACGGCCCAGCTCAAGGGCACCGACAAGGAGACCATGGTGCTGCGCTACAGCGACTTTGCCGAGAAGGCCAGCAAGCAGTCCAGCGAACGCGAGGTCATCGCCATGCAGATCGAGCGCAAGGCTGAGGACTGTTACAAGGCCGAGTATGCCCGCCGCCATCTGGGCGAGTGCTACGAGGGCCGCATCTCCGGCGTGACCCAGCGCGGCCTGTTCATTGAGCTGGAAAACGGCGTGGAAGGCTTTGTGCCTGCATCCAGCCTGACGCCCTCCGGCACCATGCTCACCGAGGGCGTGCGCCTTTCGGACCCGGTCTCCGGCAAAAACTGGAGCCTGGGCGATACCATGATGATCACCATCGTGCGTGCCGACGTCAACCTGGGCAAGATCGACTTTGAGGTCGCCCCGGCAAACGCAAAATAAAATCAGAGTTTCCAACGGCGGAAGGGCTGCGGCCTTTCCGCTTTTTGTTTTTAGAATTGTAAATTTAGCAGAAATGCCGGTAGCTTTCTCCTCGGACACGAATCGGGCCATTCCATCGCCCGCCCTATTGCCCTACGGGCAACAGGGTCCCACCCCAGCGGACGGTCCTCAGAGAAACTACCGGCACTCCTGCTGGAGCCTTTTGTCACAATTTAGACGCATTTCCTACAAAAGGGGAAAGTTGTATAAATTTTATACAGGAGCCGGAGTTTGTTTGTTGTCTGCGCCCCTCCACCGGGGTATACTGTTGCCATAAGGAACGGCACAGCGGTGCCGGAAAAACGTGACAGCGTCAAGGAGGTTCTTCTCTATGTATTATTCCAGTGGCAACTACGAAGCGTTTGCACACCCCAAAAAGCCCGAGGGTGTCGATCATAAATCTGCCTATATCATCGGCTCCGGTCTGGCAGCCCTGACTGCCGCCTGCTATCTGGTGCGTGACGGCCAGATGAAGGGCGAGCATGTCCATGTGTTTGAAAAGGACCCCATCCCCGGCGGTGCCTGCGACGGCTACAAGTACGACATCGGCTATGTGATGCGCGGCGGCCGCGAGATGGACAACCACTTTGAGGTCATGTGGGACCTGCTGCGTTCCATCCCGTCGCTGGAGACCGAGGGTGCCAGTGTGCTGGACGAGTACTACTGGCTGAACAAAGAGGACCCCAACTACTCGCTCTGCCGTGCCACCGTCAACCGCGGCGAGGATGCCCACACCGACGGCAAGTTCGGCCTGTCTGATAAGGGTGCCATGGAGATCATGAAACTGTTCTTCACCCCCAACGAGCAGCTGCAGGATAAGAAGATCACGGATTTCTTTGATGACGAAGTGCTGAACTCCAACTTCTGGCTGTACTGGCGCACCATGTTCGCTTTCGAGAACTGGCACAGCGCTCTGGAGATGAAGCTCTATCTCAAGCGCTATATCCACCACATCGGCGGTCTGCCGGACTTCACGGCCCTGCGCTTCACCCGCTACAACCAGTACGAGTCCATCATCCTGCCCATGGTCACCTATCTGAAGGACCACGGCGTGCAGTTCCACTACGAGACCAAGGTGGTGGACGTGAAGTTTGACATCGACGGCAAGCGCAAGCAGGCCAGCAGCGTGGTGGTAGAGCACGCAGGCGAGACCAACGCCATCGACCTGACCGAGAACGACCTGCTGTTCATCACCAACGGCGGCTGCGTGGAGAGCTGCACCATGGGTGCACAGGACAAGGCTGCCGGCTTTGACCCCACCATCAAGCCGGGCAACGGCTGGGATCTGTGGAAGAAGATCGCTGCGCAGGACCCCGCCTTCGGTCACCCGGAGAAGTTCTGCTCCGACCCAGAACACTCCAACTGGGAGAGTGCCACCATCACTACGCTGGACGACAAGATCCCGCAGTATATCCAGAAGATCTGCAAGCGTGATCCGTTCAGCGGCCACACCGTCACCGGCGGCATCGTCACGGTCAAGGACTCCAACTGGCTGCTCAGCTGGACGCTGAACCGTCAGCAGCAGTTCCGCGACCAGCCCAAGGACCAGCTGTGTGTCTGGGTCTACGGCCTGTTCAGCGATAAGCCCGGCAACTACGTCAAGAAGGCCATGCGCGACTGCACCGGCAAAGAGCTGTGCATGGAGTGGCTGTACCACATCGGTGTGCCTGAGGACCAGATCGAAGAACTGGCCGAGCACAGCGCCAACACCATCCCGGTCATGATGCCCTATATCGACGCTTTCTTCATGCCGCGTGCCATGGGCGATCGCCCCGACATCGTGCCGGAAGGCGCTGTCAACTTTGCCTTCCTGGGTCAATTCGCCGAGACCGGCCGTGACACCATCTTCACCACCGAGTATTCCATGCGTACCGGCATGGAGGCTGTGTACACCCTGCTGAACATTGACCGCGGCGTGCCCGAGGTCTGGGGCAGCACCTACGACGTGCGCGCACTGCTGGATGCCACCGTGAAGCTGCGCGACGGCAAAAAGATCACCGACATGGACCTGCCGCTCATCCCGCGCCTGGCCATGAAGGAAGCCCTGAAGAAGATCGAGGGCACCGACCTTGAGAAGATCCTCAAGGAATACAATGCCATCTGATAACATCATAGTCCTCCGCCCCTGAAAAGGGCCCCAACAAAAGGACCTCTCCGAACGCCTGCGACAGGCCACGGAGAGGTCCTTTTTCTTGCGGAAAGTAATACTTTGGATAAAATATAGGTAAAAAGTTAAATTTCTTTGTTGGAAAAGAGCTTTTTTGCTTGCCTGCGGCGGGGTTCTGTGTTATGCTAAAAGCAATGAGAGCAGGGCCTGAGGAGGCCTGCTGGTAACAGCCAGAATAAAAGGAGGTCGTTTCCCTGTGAAAAATCTTATCTCCCGCCGCAGCTTTATGAAGGCTGCCGGTGTGTCCGCCGCCGCTGCCACCATGGCACTGGGCGCACCCGCTGCGTCTGCCTGCTGGACCGGCGATGTGCAGGACATTACCATTCTGTACACCAACGATGTCCACACCTACATTGACAAGCAGAGCCCGAAGCTGACCTATGCCGCCATCGCTGCCCTGAAAAAGAGTTATCAGGATGACGGCAAGAATGTCCTGCTGGTAGACGCCGGCGACCATGTGCAGGGCACTGCCTACGGCTCCATGGATGAGGGTGCGACCATCATCCAGCTGATGAACGCTGCCGGTTACGACGCTGCCACCCCGGGCAACCACGAGTTCGACTACGGCATGGACCGCGCAAAAGAGCTGATGGCAGATGCGGACTATCCCTATCTGTCCTGCAACTGGGTCAATCTGCCGCTGAACAACCGCGTTCTGTCGGATGTCAAATACTTCCGCATCGGCGGCCGTACCATCGCCTTCGTGGGCATCACCACGCCGGAGACCATCACCAAATCCACCCCGGCCTACTTCATGGATAAAAACCAGAAACGGTATGTTTACGATATCCTCGGCGGCGAGGACGGCCAGAAGCTGTACAGCGCCGTGCAGAAGTCCATCAATAAGGCACGCGTGATCGCAGATTATGTCATCGGCCTGGGCCATCTGGGCGTGGATCCGTCCTCGTCGCCCTGGACCAGCAAGGAAGTCATCGAGCACACCTCCGGCCTGGACGCATTCATCGACGGCCACTCCCACACCGTGATGGAGTGTGAGTGGGTGAAGGACCTCTCCGGCAAGGCAGTGGCCCTGACCCAGACCGGTTCTTACTTTGCCAACGTGGGTGAGATGACCATCAAGGCAGACGGCTCCATCGCTACCCAGCTGGTTCCTACTTACGACGGCCTGGACAGCGCCGTGGCAGGCATCCAGACCGAGTGGGTGAGCGCTGTGGACGATATGCTGGGCGAGAAGATCGCTGTGGCAGAGACCAACTTCTATATCTCTGACCCCGCCACCGGCAAGCGCCGCATCCGTCTGGGCGAGACGAACCTCGGCGACTTTGTGGCCGACGGCATCTACTCCTACTTCAACGAGGTCGAACAGCTGCACTGCGATGTTGCCATTATGAACGGCGGCGGCATCCGTGCAGATGTGGATGCAGGCGACTGGAGCTTCAAGACCTGCAAGCAGGTCAGCCCCTTCGGCAACGTGGCCTGCCTGATGTCGGTCACCGGCAAGCAGATCCAGGACGCACTGGAATTTGCAGCCCGCTTCGTTGGCCCGGATGGCCAGGAGAACGGTGGCTTCCTGCATGTGGCCGGTGCAACTTACGAGATCCACACCGATATCCCCAACACCGTGCAGACCGACGACAAGAACGTCTGGATCGGCAGCGCCACCGGCACCCCGCGCGTGCAGAACGTGAAGATCTACGATAAGACCTCCGGTACTTATGTCCCGCTGGACGAGGGCAAGACCTACGCGCTGGCCGGCATGAACTACACCCTGCGCAATCTGGGCGATGGCTTTGCCATGTTCGACGGTGCCGAGCTCATCAAGGACTATGTGGCAGAGGATTATCTGGTCATGTCCACCTACGCCATGAGCTTTGGCGGCGTGGATGGCGAAGGCCTGCCGCACCTGACCACCGCCAACAGCCCGCTGGCCGATTACCCGGGCTACCTGCTGAACTATGAGGATGCCTACGGCGCAGGCCGCATCAGCATCCTGTAAAACTGCATAAAAAGGCGCACCGTCCGGCAGGGCGGTGCGCTGTTTTTGTATAACAAAATAGAAAAAAAGCCATCCGATACAAACCGAATGGCTTCTGGTTGGGGATGAGAGAATCGAACTCCCACAAGTAGAGTCAGAGTCTACCGCACTACCACTATGCAAATCCCCAAGATTTGCTGTTGTTGTTTGGCTCGTGAGCCGCTCAACGTGTGCTATTATACGCAGAAAAGCAGGCTTTGTCAAGCATATTTTTGAAAAAAGTTGTACTTTTCTGGAAACTGACGGGACAACGCGGATGTTTTTGCAAAATCAGTCGGGACGTTTTTCACCGTCCGGTTCGTCCGGCAGGTAGACGGCGACTTCTTCAAGGGTGCAGCTCAAAATGGAGCAAAGCATATCGAGGGTGTTTGTGCTCACGCTTTCATTTTTGCGCAGGCGGTCAAGCTGACCCGTGCTGAAATGATAATCTTTGATGAGCTTGTATTGTGAAATTCCACGATTTTTCATGGTGGCCCAGAGGGGTTGATAAGAAATCATAGAATACACCGTCCCAAAATTACTTTAATTGAATGGTAAAACCATAGCCGTAGATTGACAATTGCCTGATATCGGGCTATAATATAAAAAATATAGCCCGTATTTGGGCTATGACGTAAACCAGGGAAAACAATAAAGGATGGTGTCAAATGACAGCGGCAGAAATTAAAGATTATCTTGGAATGTGTATTGATCTTGAAAAGGATGTCTATACGCAGAACCGCGCAATTGCGCAACTTCGATACAAAATTTCCTTGTTAGGCAAGTATAGAATAATGCAGGAGCCGAATACGCCTGGCAAGACCGTTGATGAAAAAGGCACAAACACTATGTTTCGAGGAATGATTTTTGCAATCGTTGGTGGAATTTCAATTATGCTTGCATTTCCCACCAGTTCTGATTTTTTTCTTATCAGTGGTGCTTTGGCGTTACTTATCGGCGGCGGATGCTGGTTCTTTGGAAAAATAATATACGAAGAAGATTACAATAAGGCAGTCAAAATCTATAACAAAGAGGCCGAACAATATAAAGCAGACTTGCTCAGCGATGCAAAACGCGTTGATGCAGAGAGAATAAAAAAGGCTGCGCTTCAATCAAATATGAACATGCTAAGCACTGCAAACAAAAAGTCGATAGCATGCCTGCAGCAGCTATATAATAAAAACATTCTTTATTCCAAATACCGCAATTATGCTTGTGTATGCACCCTGTATGAGTACTTTGCATCTGGCCGTTGTACAACACTGGAAGGGCATGAGGGCGCATATAATATTCTGGAAAACGAACTGCGCTTGAACCGAATCATCACACAAAACGATCAAATTTTGGCCAGCTTGGAAGAAATCAAGCAGAATCAGGAAATGTTGTACGATTCGATTCAAGAAGCAAATCGAAAGGCTGACCAGATCATTCGCAGCTGCAATTATATGTCAAACCAGCTGAATGGCGTTCAGGCACAGGGCGCCGAATTGAATGCCCGTATTGAAAGGCTGCAAACCACTTCCGACCTGAACCTCTATGTGAACGCCTGCGCAAAACGTGAACTCGAGTACATGAACCGCGCAAATCGCATTTTCTAAAAAAGTGATATAGCCGCTCCTCGGAACCACCCCGGCGGGGCGGCTTTTTGCCCTCTGCCCACAAAGCGGCATATTCTGCACCGTCTCCTTCATATACTGGAATGTACAAACTACCAGAAGCCCAAAAAGGAGGACGCTGCCTATGCTGGAACGAACCCACAACCAAAACCCGCAGACCCTGCTTTCGGCCCGCATCCCGCGGGACACCGAGCACGAGCGCTACCACCCGGAGCTGGAGGAGGAGTTGAAGGAATGCCTGTTCTGTTTGAAGCGCAACGAGATGATGTTTGACATGGAGGTGGACACCGACCTGATCGAACAGCGCATCTACGAGCGGCAGGCGCTTTTGTGCCGCTACCGGTACTTACTGGCCCGTGCCCGGGAGCTGGGCCTGCACACCGTTCTGACGAAATATCAGCCCATCGGCTGACGTTCCCAAAGGTTAGCGGCATAAAATTCTTGACAGAAAGCCCCTTGCGTGTTATCATAAGCAAAGATAAATGCGTACTGGGCCTTGCCCGGCGCGATGAAATTTTGAGAGTTAGAGAGGTTTTCTATTATGGAACGTATTAAGACCATTGCTACTCGTGACCTGACCAAGAGCGTTAAGACCGGCG
>QWCE01007686.1_pt1 | contig 11641 bp, 5 predicted proteins | sample 1972531 | NCBI WGS metagenome assembly QWCE01 (sample SAMN09866716, study PRJNA288562) | Human gut metagenome isolate term4_stool, whole genome shotgun sequencing... | reverse complement strand
CTATGCCGAAACGGTGCAGGCAAAGCCCGTGGACGTGGAATCGGTCATGTATGCGGCGAATCGCCTCGATCCCGAGGTAAAATTCACGAAAGAGGCGTGTATGCAGATGGTAAAGGTGCCGAGAATTTTTCTCAACACCGCCTTGAAAGGCTGCGTCAAATGGGCAAAGGAACACGGCGTTGCGTTGATTAAAGAAAAGCACATGAAAGAGATAAACGATAAACGTTCGGCGGAGAAGAAAAAATAAATGGAACGCGCGGACGCTTAGTAAAACATAAACTCTACCCGAAGACAGGAGAAAAGAATGACGAAGAAATTTTTGGGGTGGCTGTGTTGTCTTATCGCCGTCTTTGCAATATGTTCCGTTTCTCTGTCCCCGATAAGCGCGAACGCAGATACGGGACCAAAGCCTTCCGTGCGAATCGTCTTTGAAAATATGGGGGAACAGGATTGTTACGGCACGCTTCTGTCAAAGTATCGCTCCACCGGTCCCGCTTCCGCTTGGGACGGGGAGGAGGATTCCGTCTATCTGGACGGTTTGGAGCGGGAAATCTGGGAAGCCTTTATAAATTATGAGGACGGCGACGGCTACTATTTTTTGCAGACCGCCTGGCATTGCAGCGAAACGAAACAGCTGAACTGGACCTATTATCCGCCCGATTCTTTTAAGATATTGCTCTCGCGCAGCGCATCGGCGCTTCTCGTGACCGCGGAAGAGCAGGAGCGCTATCAGGCGCTGTGCACCGAGGATGAGTGGGACAAGCTCCTCTCTCTCTGGCGCGGGTACGGCTGGGTCGAGTCTGGCGCGGGGGAGAGGGTATATACGCTCCGCGAGGATGTGGTCCGTCTCGCGCTCGCGCAGCAGGGAAGGATCGAATATCTCTGGGGCGGCAAGTATAACAACCTGGGCCGCAGCCCCTTCTGGGGCTTCCCGCAGCAGAACGAGAACGGCGAAATATTCACCGACGGTCTGGACTGCTCCGGCTTTGTGACGTGGGTGCTGCTCAACGCCGCCGGGACGGTCGAGGCGCTTCCCACCATCGGCGAGGGGACGAGCGCGCAGCGTCTTGCGTGCGAAGCGATAACGCGCGAAGAGCTGCGGCCCGGCGATCTCGTCTTCGGCGGCGAGGGCACGGCGGAAACCGACCACGTCGGCATCGTGACGGGCTTTGCGGACGATGGGCGCGTGCTCATGTGCCACTGCATGCGCGGCGGCGTCACGGTCTCCTATGCCGAGGATTTCGGCATGGATAACTATTACCGCCCCGCGGCGTACTATGCGGCATACGAAACGCCTGAAACCCTGCCGGAGATATCCGTGACGGAATACGCCGGGAGCGAGGACGGTGCGGTGTATCTTGTGAAGGTCGCGGCCGAGCCCGGCACGCGCTGCCGCTGGACATTGGACGGCGCGGAAATGCTCTACTCGGAAACCTATGGCGCGTGGTGCGTGCTGACAACGGCCAACGATGCGGCGGCGCGCGTTTCCCGCGTGCGGTGCAGCGGCGGCAGCGATACGGTCTGCTACGACGGGGACGTGAACGGCTCCGGCGTTACGGAGATCAATGACGCGCAGAGGATCTATTCCATCAGCTGCGGACAGCAGCGCTTCGAGACGAAAAACGCCGAAGCCTGGCTGAAGGCCGATCTGAACGGTGACGGGAGGATCACGGCGGAAGATGCCTCGGAGATTCTGCGCTTGATATAAATATAAAAGGTAAGTTCAAGGAATCATCGGAAAGGAAGGGAAAAAACCAATGCAAACGGGTAAGAAAGGTCTTGCACTGCTTCTCGCGCTGCTGATGGTGTTCTCGCTGCTGCCGGTATCGGCGCTCGCGGCGGACGGATGCCTCACGACGACGGATGCGGGCAAAACCTTTGCAGCAAAGCAGGGAGAGAACCTTACGGTTCAGCTTGCGCAGTATTTCACCGACAGCGAAGGCCATACGCTGACCTATACGCTGGACAACGGCAATTACGGCGAGCATACCCAAATCGCCGAGGTCGATGGGCAACAGTGTCTCTCGTTCACGAACTCCGCCATGGGCACGTATACTCCGACTGTCACGGCGGCGTGCTCCAACGGCGAGACGGCCAGCGTGCAGCTCACGATCACCGTCACGGAGGCCCCGAAGGGCGACGAGAGCCAGTACCGCTACGATGAGTCGCGCGCCGATTCGGTCACGGTGTATGTGACGATCTCGAGCGACGGCATGCCTGTTCAGGGCAAGGACGGCACGCCCATCTCGCATCTTGAGGTGACCGTCCCGTACTTCGATCTGGCCAGCCAGGATCTTGGCGCGTATTACCGTTACCACACGGAAAACGGCTCGGGCAAGTATGTGGATGAGAAGATCGTCGAGCGTCCGACGGCGCTGCATCTGTATCTTTACATGATTGGCGTATACTATCTCGGACTGAATCCGGCGGAGGTCACGAGCGGCAGCACGAAGATCGTCGACCACGCCGGCGGCGCCGGTGTCTCGTGGATAAACGGCGAGAAGGCGTATGACGATACGGGAAACGCTGCTCTCAGTCTCTCCGGCAGCGCCACGTCCCTGTACATGACGAATTTCTGGGGTCACGACCAGAATCTCATGTACTACCGCAACCATATCTTTCCTCTGATGAGCGCGGGCTGGGGTTCGACGGCGGACTACATCCTCCTCTCGGACGGCGACACGATCGATGTCGCCATGTACAGCAACTGGAGCTTCTGGTCGGACGGCGGCGCGTTCGCGCGCTTCGATCAGGATGCCTACAGCGTTGCGCCGGGCGGCACGGTCAGCTTTTCCACGCTCAAGTATGACACCAAATCCGTCTCCGACGGCGGCAGCGATATGTTCACCGCCGTGACCGGCATGGATGTCGGCGTTTACGACGAGAATATGAAGCTTCTGGACGTTGTTTTGCCCGAGCAGGACGGCGGCAGCAGCTACGCCTATACGTTTAAAAACGCTGGTACGTATTACCTGATGGCGATGGACACGAATCGCTGCTCGACCGACGCGCGCCTCGCTCCCGCGACGGCGAAGGTCACCGTTGGCAGCAGTTCGAAGCCCTTCGACCCGGCGGAGCATTATAAGAACTTCGATTTTGCCTCCATCACGCTCGACGCAGAGGGCACGCAGTATATCTACAACATCGAAGAGAGTTCGATTTATGTAGAGCATTTCAAGGTTCCGGGCGATAAGAAGCTCTACACGGTGACCGTTCCGGAAGGCACGGACTATGTATACGTCAATTACCCGGCGGACTTTAAATATACGTTCCTGAGCTATTGCGCTCTGCTTGATACCACAGGCGCTGTTGCCGGCTACGACTGTCCTGGCTTTGAACTGCTGGACAACGCCTCCGGCGGCAAGACGCTGAAGCTCCCGGTCCCGTATCTTATTGAGAACAGCCGGTACTTCGCTGCCGAAGAGCAGAGCAATTACGACTACTTCAACTGCTTCGGCTTTGTGTATGGCGATAACACCGCCCCCGGCGGCGCGGTTGCCGTCACGGGCGTGACGCTGGATAAGAGCGAGCTTTCGCTCATCCGCCGCGAAGAGGCGACGCTTACCGCGACCGTGGAGCCGCAGAACGCGGACAACCCCCGTTTTAGCTGGAAGAGCAGTAACACGGACGTTGCCACCGTCAGCACGAAGGGTGTTGTTACCGGCGCGGGCACCGGTACGGCGACCATTACCGTCACCACGGCGGACGGCGGCTTCACCGCGAAGTGCACCGTTACCGTCACCGACCCGAGCAAGCCCGCTCTCGCGGAAGACGGCTATTATGAGATCTCGAACGCTGCGCAGCTCAAGTGGTTCACCGACGAGGTCAACGCCGGAAAATCCACGCTCAACGCCCGTCTGACGGACGACATCGATCTCAGCGGCATCTGCAGCTCGGCGAACCCGTGGACGCCGATCGGCGATCACGCGAATAACAGAATATACAGCGGCACTTTTGATGGCCAGGGCCACAAGATCACCGGTTTGTATCTCAAGGGCAACGCCTCGAACTATACGAACGGCAACACCTATTACATCGGCCTCTTCGGCGAGTGCGACGGCGTGACGATCAAGAACCTCTCGGTCTACGGCACGGCGATGGCCGTGACCCGCATGGTCGGCGGTCTTGCCGGACGCACGTGCGGCGTTTCCACGCACCGCCGTTCCACTGTCGAGAACTGCCACAACTATGTGACTCTCACCGGCTCTGCGACAAACGATGATATTTTCTCCCACGGCGGTCTTGTCGGCAGCGCGCAGGAGACCGACTTCATCGGCTGCTCCAACGAAGTGGACATCACCGGCTATCAGGGGCAGGTCGGCGGCATCGTCGGCAATACCGGCATCGGCGGCGTAACGCTGACGAACTGCTGGAACAGCGGCCACGTCCATCTGCGCGGCTACAAGAGCACGTTTGAGGGCGTCGGCGGTCTTGTCGGCAGCGGCAGCAACACCCTGACGCTCACGAACTGCTACAACACCGGCGCGGTGGACTTCTATTACCGAACCGCGGCGGAAAAACAGTATGTCGGCGGTCTTGTCGGCTGCTTCGGTGATTCCTATGGGACGCAAACGCTCACCATGACCGGCTGCTACAGCACCGGCAAGATCAGCGGCGACAAAGCCGATGAAGCTCTCATGGGCGCTCTTGTCGGAGGCACGAAGAGCGGCACGAGCAACAAAGTCGAAGTCATTGCCGCGAACGCCTATTATCTCGAAGGCACGGCGGCGGTCTCCGGCGTGGAGAGCGGCGCGGCAGCCTTCACCGCCGAAGAGGGGCTCAGCGCCTCCCAGCTCGGCGAGGGCTATGTGGATAGCTGCCCGGCCCCCGTGCTCAGCGGCCAGACCGTGGTCGAGCATGCGGACGCGGACGGCGACGGCAAGTGCGATACCTGCGGCAAGCAGCTCGCGGAGATCGCCGTGCCGACGCGCAAAGCGGATTATCCGGCCAATACCAGCGACAAGGCGCAGATCGGCAAGGCCTATGTCCTCAGCGATCTGCAGGCCAACAAGATCTTCGATCCCGCAGAAGGCCAGACGCTGTCCTACAAGAACTACTACTACGAGCGCTCCGCCGACGGTGGCGCGACCTGGAGCGCAAAGCAGACTTTCCCCGAGGCGGTCTTCGGCTCGCTGAGCATCCAGCTCACCGAAAAGGAAGCCGGTACATATATCTACCGCTTCTACGCCTCGCACGACGGCAAGCACTTCTCCAAGGACACCTGGACGCTCACTCTCACCGTAGAGGAAGCGCCGACGCTGAACTTCACGTTCTATGTCGGCAAGGACTATAACGGCAATTACCCCATCATCAAGCTCTACAATGTCACGACCGACAGCAATGGCAACGAGATCCTCGGCAACGAGATCACGAACGTGTTCCTCTACAGCAACTTCACGAGCACGCTGCCCGAGGGCGAGACCGAGTATGATCCTGCGCAGGGCAAGCTCGTCAGCAATTACCAGATGTTCTATGCCAGCCTTACCGCGGGCCGCTATGCTTACCGCGCGTTCGGCAAGAACGCCGATACCAACGAATACGACGTCGCGCTCGGCGGCATGACGCTTGACCTGCCGACCGACAAAAACGTTGACGGCGGCGCAGGCGGCGGCGGGAGCATCTATCTCCAGTGCAACTCGTTCTACACGTCCTCGAAGAAGACGGACAACACGTACTTCACGGCGAACGAATACCACGTCCAACTGGACTGCCCGATCATGGGAACGACCGCTGTGATGGGCACGCCTTACACCAAGGGCGACTACGCCTACTACCCGACGGTGCTCTACGCCGGCGGCAACGCCTGCCTCTACAATGCGTATGCCTATCCCGATATCGACGGCTACATCTTCTCTCAGAGCATCAACCAGACGTTCCGTGCCAGTTACTCCGCCGCTAAGAAGAACCTCACGATCAACACGGAGCTCACCCTGACGGCCACGGTGCCGCAGAACGCGGAGTTCGGCCTGTACTTTCAGTGGAACAACTTCAACACCACCGAAGTTGAGCACACCGCCTGGAAGGACAACGGCGACGGCACGAAGAGCGCGGAATACAAGTTTTCCAAGAGCAACGGCAACTACACGTGGCGTCTGAGCGACGATACCCACGTCACGCAGACCGGCTGGCTCCCGAGCCTGAGCGAGAGCACGGCCGCGAGCTTCTCCTTCGGCGAGAACGCGGCGACGAACCGCGTTTCCCACAGCTTCGCCCAGCTCGGCACCGCAACGGTCAACCGCGACGAGGCCGACCTGCAGCTGAATCTCGATCCCTCCGGCTATGAGGCCATTTCCGGCACGACGCGCGTGCGCGCTTACCGCCACTGGCAGCTCATCAACTCCGATACCGCCAACATCATGGTCGAGCCGGACTTCCACTGGAACCTTGTGACCGGCGATGCTTCGATCACGGCCGTGAACGGCGGCAACGCCGGAGCGAACTGGGCAGACATCACCCCCGGCACGGAAGACTCCATCATCACCGTTTACTACGACAGCGTGTACGTCGGCACGTATAACGCTAAGGATACGAGCATTACCACCGGCAGCCACGGCGGTCTCTACCCCGCGACGCAGCCGCAGCGCATCGGCGTCATCGTCGTCGGCGGCACGGGTGTGACCCACGGCACCGCGGACGCGGACGTGGACTTCAACATGGCCGCGGACGTCACGACGAGCCGCACCATGGATTGGGACTACAACTACGACACCTGGTTCTATGAAGCAAACGAGACCGACCCGGCGCTCGACTTTGCCGTCACCGCGACGGGCAATGTGACCGTTGAGTACGCTTTCGTCACTGCGAACAGCGCCATGACCAGCGTCCGCACCGACTTCACCGCCGTCAGCGCGGGCGAGGACGGACGCTATGCGGTGCCTCTCAAGGCGTTTGATGATCTTGGCAGCGGCATGGGCGGCACGGTCATCATCAAGATGACCGACGATACCGGCGTGAGCTACCGCCTCGTGCGCGTGGCGAAGGTCACCGTCACCGCTGAGAATGTCTCCCACCCGGAGGAAGACATCATGCCCGGCGATCAGGTCAAGCTCACGTTCCGCGGCATGTTCCGCGGCGTGGACAAGATCTCCGGCATATTCAACCCGACGAACTTCAAGCCGACGTACTACGCCGGTGAAACGAAGTTTGAAAGCACGCTCTACCAGTACCAGAAGATGGACAACGCCGCCATCACCGTGACCGTCCCCGAAGACGTCGAGTTCGCCGAGGGCGCGGAGACGGCAGCGTACAGCTTCACCAACGGCTATACCTTCGGCACCATGTTCGCCGCGGCCAGCCCGTTTGAGACGATCTACGGCATGACGAATACCGGCGTCGGCACGAACTTCAACGCCGTGAACATCAACTACTACATCGGCCACTACGCGGACGCAGCCGTCACCGTGCACCGCAAGGTGACCTACGATACGAAGCTCGTCGTTCCCGATGCCTCCGGCAATGCGGTCGAGGGCGTCAAGATCACGCTGACCGGCTCGGACGGCAAGGCCGTCGAGACCAATGAGAACGACCGCTACACGCTCGGCTACGGCGATTACACCTATGTTCTTACCAAGGACGGCTATGTTGTCACGCGCGGCGCCTTCTCGCTCGGCAGCGCCGATGCGGAGAAGATCAAAGACGGCATCCTCACCGTCACGACCGCGGCGTTCCTCCCGGCGGGCGAAAACGCCTGGGACGGCACGGCGAAGACCGAGCCAGCGAAGGACGCCGACGGCGTTTACCAGATCGGTACGGCCTCCGAGCTCGCGTGGTTCGGCGCGAACGGCAGCAAAGCCTCGGCGGTGCTCACCGCGGACATCGATCTCGCGGGCTACGACTGGACGCCGCTGGATAAGTTCTACGGCAGCTTCAACGGCGACGGCCACACCATCCGCAACCTCTATATCAACAGCGCGAGCTACCCGGTCGGCCTGTTCGGTTATGTGAAAACCGGCGCTTCCGTCACGAAGCTCGGCATCACCGGCAATGTGACGACGACCAACAAGTCCTATGGACAGGCAGGCGGCATCGCGGGCTACATGGAGAGCGACACCTCCGTTACGGAGAGCTGGAGCTCCGTGAACGTCACGGGCGGTAAGCACGGCGGCGGCATCGCAGGCTACACGGCCGGCGGTTCGGCCATCACCGACTGCTACGCCACCGGCACGATCCGCACCATCTCCACGAACGAGTGCTATCTCGGCGGTATCTGCGGCTCGTACTTCAGCAACACCGACGGCGCGACGATCACCAACTGCTACAGCACCTCCACCGTCATCGGTTCGGGCGGCAACGCCTCCTATGTCGGCGGCCTGTCCCCGATAAAAGCGGAAGCGAACTATGTCAACAGCTACTATCTGGAAGGCACCGTTTCCGGCGCGAGCCCGAAGTACGGCATCACCGGCCTCGGCACCGCCAAGACCGCGGATGAGCTCAAGGCCCTGGCCGCCACCGATCCTCGCGTGGCAGGGCGCAAAGCAGCCTCTCGCGGGCGACGTGAACGCCGACGGCACGGTCAATGTGACTGACGCCGAGCTTGTGTACAATTATTCCATCGGCGCGGGTGAACTCACCGAAGCGGAGCTTATCCTTGCGGATATGGACGGCGACGGCCATATCACCGCGAAGGACGCAGCGATGATCTACGCGATCATCGCCGCGCCTCTCGCGGCCGTGACGGAATAAACCGGACGACAAACAGGAGGACGATATGAAAAAAATCTTTTCGCTTGTCCTTGTTCTGGCTCTGACGCTGGCGCTGGGTATCCCGGCGCTGGCGGCGGAAGCCGATGAGACGGCGGTGCCGGAGATCACTCTCTCGGCAGACGCGGAGAAGGTCCCGGCCGGAAAAACGGTCACGCTGACGCTCTCTCTCACCGGCGAACTGAAGGACATCAACAGCTTTGAGTATTACATCCGCTATGATCCCGCGGTCGTTGAGCTGGCCGAAAGCAAGGCGGGCGCGGCGAGCGATCTCACGAAGATCGGCACGCCCCCCGAGGCGAACTACAAGACCGGCGAGGGGGACACCTCCAGGGCCGTCACGGTCAGCGCCGTGAAGCTCGCGGATACCGGCGTGTTCTCCATGACCGGGGGCACGGTCGCTGAACTGGCGTTCACCGTGAAGGCCGACGCTGCGACCGGCGCTTCCGCCGGGTTCACGCTCGAAAAGGTCGCCGTGTGCGATAAGACGTTCGTGAATGACGCCGTGAAGGTGCAGACCGGCGCTGCGCCCAAAGTCACCGTCGGCAGTGCGGTAGTGCTGGGCGACGTGAACGGCGACGGCAAGGTGAACAACGTGGACGCGGCGCTGGTTTACGCTTACCACAACAAGAAGCTCACTCTGACCGAGGATCAGCTTGCCGCGGCTGACGTGAACGGCGACGGCAAGGTGAATAATGTGGACGCGGCGCTGATCTATGCCTATCACAACAAGAAGCTCACGAAGTTTTCTGCTGCGTAAGGAAGGAGAGATAACATGAAGAAAACATTATCCATTCTGCTTGCCGTAGTGCTGCTGCTGAGTCTCTCGGTAAATGCACTGGCCGCAGAAATGACCCCGACGGCGGACAAAAACACTTTGTCCGCCGGGGAGGAAGTCGTCGTAACGATCTCGCTCGACGAGGACATCAAAGACATCGTAACGCTGAACTATAAGCTGTACTTTGACGATTCGGTGTTTGCGCTGACCAAAACCGAGCAGGTCAATCCAAGCATCAATGTTGCAGCAGGCAAAGATACGGACAAAGACGGCACGTTCTATAACATCAGCTGCATGGACGTACTCTCCGAGGGCATCACCATTGCCAGGGGCGATCTCTGCCGGCTGACGTTCAGGGCAAAGACCGACCTGACGGAAAACAAGGAGAGCAGCTTCCGCCTGGTGTTCGATAACGCCATGGACAACAAGTTCGACTCCAGCATCGTCCACACTGCCGGTGAAGCGGCGAAGGTGAGCGTGTCCCCGGCTGGCGAAGTGCTGACGCTCTACGGTCGCATCTACGGCAAGAGTGTCAACAGTGCGTTTGCGGACCTGACCGGCAGCGCCGGCAGCAACGGCGTGGAATACGTGTGCAAAAACATTGAAAAGAAGACCGGTCTTGACGTTATCAAGGGCGTCCTGGAAGCCAGCGGCTACGCCTATGTTGCCACGGAGACCGCCATCACCAGCATTACCGACCCCAGCGGCGTAACGCTCGCCAACGGCGACGCGGCCTACGGCCCGAAATCCGCCTGGGTCGCCACGATCAACGGTGAAAAGCCGGCGACGACGCTTGCCGGTTACGTCGTGGATAACGAATCCACCGGCTTTGACGGCGACGAGTTTGTTCTGACGTTCACTGAGTGCCCGGGCAGCACGGACGGCAAGCACAACTTTAAAAACGGCGTTTGCAGCGTGTGCGGCATGGAGAAGGAAACGGGCTCCTACACTCTCACGCTGCCCGCCGATAAGACCGTGAACGCGGGCGAGGCCGTGGCCGTCCCCGTGACGCTCGGCCACACGGCGGACGAGACCACGTTCCACGCGGCGGACATGATTTTCACCTACGATGCCGATAAACTGGAGTACACCGGCATCAGCGACACGACAAACTACATCGTAGACGCGGCAACGGCCGGCACAATCCATGTGCAGGCCTACGGCGAGGCGAAAAACCTCGGCGAGGCGTTCGCGCTGAACTTCACGGTCAAGACCACGGCGACGGGCACCGCGACGGTGGCTGTGACGAGCGCGAAGATCGACAAGTCGGCGAACGCCGTTGCGAAGGACGCGCCGGAAGCGAAGCTTCTGGATGCGGAAACGGTGCTCACGATCAAGGCGACGCACAGCGTCACTCTGCCCAACATCTTTGAGGGCGAAACGACCGTGGAGGACGGCGCGGACTACACCTTCTCCAAGACGGATAAGGACGAGAGCCACTACGAATACACCGACGTCAAGGCGACGGTGAACGACGAGAACGTTGCCGTCATCGACAACGGCGACGGCACCTATACCGTCAAGAACGTCACCGGCGATCTCACCGTGACCGGCAAGAGAACGGCGAAGCAGTACCCAATCACCGTGGACGGCAACGCCAAGGGCTGTATTCGCGTTGCACGGCGGAGGAACTTGAAACGGACAAATACGATTACACGCTGACGATGACGATCAACGGGAAACCGTATACGCCGGAATTTGACGATTCCTATGTATCTTTTATGAACACTTATTTCTATACCATTAAGGGCGACGCTATCACCGGCAACATCCACATCACCTTCACGCAGACGGAAAAGGGCGGGGCGGAGACGACTACGGTCAACTTCACCGGCAGCGGCGCGGCGGACGTCGCCGGCGGCAACCCGCAGACCGCGACGAGCGGCGCGAACTTCACGTTCACCGTGAACGAGGACGCGAAGTACAACTACACTGTGAAGCTCGGCGATGAGGTGCTCACCGGCACGAATGGCAGCTACACGATCCCCGGCGTCAAGGTCGTCTCCGGTGCGATCACCGTGACGGTCGAAAAGACGGTCAGCACGCAGGGTGTGAAGGTGCAGAAGTACGTGAAGCTGGAGAACCAGCAGTCCGTCTGGCTCGTGACCGTGGAAGCGGATCCCGGCGCGAACAATGTGTACACCTACGGCGGAGAGAGAATGT
>QWCE01010216.1_pt1 | contig 11653 bp, 8 predicted proteins | sample 1972531 | NCBI WGS metagenome assembly QWCE01 (sample SAMN09866716, study PRJNA288562) | Human gut metagenome isolate term4_stool, whole genome shotgun sequencing... | reverse complement strand
TCGCCTCCTCCAGCGTCAGCAGGATCTTCTCATCCGCCGCGGTGAAGCCGCGCAGGACGAAGCTCTGCACGGTGACGGCACGGGCGAAATGGAAGGGGAGGCAGAAGTTCAGCACCTCGCTGGGCATCGTGCGCTCCAAGATGACTGCATCGGGGAACAGGGCGGCGTAATCCGTCGTGTCCCGCGGGTGTGTCTTGATAAAGAGCGGCCCAACGGCGTATTTTTCCGCCACCGCTTTAAACATCGCGTCCTGCTCCGCTTGGGTCATCAGCCCGTCGGCCACAAAGCTGCGTGGCAGCAAAAGCGTCGCGCCGTCTGCCTTCTCGGGCAGGGGCTGCGTCAAAAATACGCGGCGCACCATCGCTTTTTCGTCGTCGGTCAGGCTCTCTAACAGTTTGGCCTTGCTGTCCGTCACCATGCGGTCCGCCGAAAACAGCGTACACCGCGCGGCGTCCTCACTCTCGACGCGGACGCACCACGGACTGTCGCCCCAGTACAGGTAGCCTTTTCCGCGCTGCTTCGCGGCAAAATCCGCCGCGGCGCGCTGGTCGGTCACAAGATGCTGGTCAGGGCCGAGCGTGCTGCCGAACGTGTCCTCGCACAAAATATACCCGGCGCGGCAATCCTGCAAATAGCGGCCCAGCACACTCCAATCGTTGTGGATATAGACATTTTCAAACGCTGCACGGTTCAATTTCCAGCCGCACAGCTTCTCAAAGGCGCGGGCCGCACGCCGGTGGGCAAACAGCCCCGTCACGGTCCCGGGCCAGCGCGTCTCGTCCACAAGGACAGTCTTGACCACGCCCGTCGCGTCCAGACGTGCCGCCAGCGCGGCAGTGTCGGGCACGGAGGCGGAGAGCACCATCGTGTGGGGCTTGCCGGCGCAGCGCCCGGCCCGCAGCAGGTCGACCAAAACCTGATACGCGGTGTGACAGATGTACAAATTCGGTTTCATGCGTTACTCCTGCACGAGCTTGACGGGCGGGAAGTGGATGCGGCCCCAGCCGGACGCCCACTCGGGCATCGTCAGGTCGCTGTTCGTCACCTCAAAGGCGAACTCGGTCACGGGCTTGTCCAGGCAGACCGCGTGGGCCAGCGCGCCGTCAAAAATGTCGAGATAGAAGAAATACTGTCCCTCGCCCAGCAGACTCGGGTCAAATTCAAACACAGAGGTGTAGATTTTGCCCGGCTCGGCGGGGCCGAGGTCGACGGGATGGGTGATGCCGACGGGCGTCGAATCCCGCGCGTGGAGGTTCATCTTCATGTGGATGCCCGCGAACGGCTCCGAAACGCGCCAGGTGATTTTCACCCGCATCTTTTCGGTATCGGCAAACACGCTCGACTCCTTGCCGACGAAATCCAGCGTTTCCAGCCGGAACCGCTTGCCCGCGCTGCCCGTCATGCGGGCGACGTCGGCCAGGTCGTAGTGGACAACGTTGACGTCGGTGGTGTCCATGTAGACCGCAATAGCCTGCTCCACGTCGCCGTCAAAGATGACCCTGCCCTTGTCCAGCACGACGCAGCGGGTGCAAAGCTGACGAATGGTCGACATATTATGGCTGACATACAGCACCGTGCGCCCGTCCTGATTGGCGACGTCGCTCATTTTCCCTAAGCATTTCTGCTGGAATTTCATATCGCCGACGGCCAGAACTTCATCCATGACCATGATCTCGCTGTCGAGATGCGCGGCCACGGCGAAGGCCAGCTTGACGAACATGCCGCTGGAATAGCGCTTGACGGGTGTGTCGATAAAGTCGCCGCACTCGGAAAATTCAATGATCTGCGGCAGCTTTGCGTCGATCTCGGCGCGGGTCATGCCCAGAATCGCGCCGTTCATATAAATGTTCTCGCGGCCCGTCATCTCGTTGTTGAAGCCGGTGCCGACCTCGAGCATCGAGGCCACGCGGCCACGAATTTTGATTTCGCCCTCGGTGGGGGCGGTGATGCGGGAGAGCAGCTTGAGCAGCGTGGATTTGCCCGCGCCGTTGCGGCCAATGATGCCCAGTGCCTCACCCTGATAGACGGTCAGGTCAACGCCGTTCAGCGCCATAAACGTCTGGCCGAACAGCCGCTGGTCGGTGCCGATGACGGTGTTCGGGTCCTCCTTGCCGCGCACACGGGCCCACCAGCTTTGCAGGTCGTGGGTCAGCGTGCCGCCGCCGATCTGGCCGAGCTTGTATTGCTTTTTCAGCCCCGTGACCTCGATGACAGGGCGTTTTTCATTTGCAGACATAGTTACGCGCCCCTTTCTTACACGGTATCCATGAAGGTCTTTTCAATGCGGCTGAACAGCACGACGCCCAAAACCAGCGCCGCAGCGGTAAAAATCAGGCTGTACACAATGCCGAACGTCGTGACCGTGCCGGTGCCCAAGGTAGCCATGCGGAAAATCTCAATCGGCGACGTCATAGGGTTAAGCTGAACGAGCACCCGCAGGCGCGGGGAGTTGTCCAGCATCGACAGCGGATAGACGACGGGGGAGGCGTACATCCAGAGCTGCACGCCGAAGCCGACGGCAATCGCCAGATCGCGGTACTTCGTCGTTAAGGACGACACGATGATGCCGACGCCGAGACCCAGCAGCATGACCTCCAGCACGACGAACGGCACAGCCAGCACCCACAGCGTAAAGGTGACGCCGCTGCCCGTGGCAAAGAAGTACACCCAGAAGATCAGGTACATGACCGCTTGAATGCCGAAGTTGATTAGGCTTGTCAGCACCTGGCTGACCGGCATCGTCAGGCGCGGGAAGTACACCTTGCCAAAAACCTGTGAGTTTGTCACAAACGTATTGGCTGTATTGTTGACGCAGTTGGCAAAGAAGGTCCACACCGTATTGCCGGCCATGTAGAACAAAAAGCCGGGCACGCCGTCGGTGGGCATGTTGGCCATGCCGCCGAACACAACGTTGAAAATCACGGTGGTGATGAGCGGGTTCAGAATGATCCACGCGGGGCCCAGGATCGTCTGCTTGTACAGCACGGTAAAGTTGCGCTTGACGAACATCACAATTAAGTCGCGGTAGCGCCAGAGCTCCTGCAGGTCGATGTCGAACCAGCCGGTCTTGGGCCGGATGACCGTAGTCCAGCCCTCGTCAGCCGGGTGGGTGGTTTGCAGATTTTCAGCCATAAAAATACCTGTTCCTTATGTGTAAAATCGTGGTTGCATAGTTATCCATAGTAATAGTGCTATTTTACCACATTTTGCGCAAAGAATCAACTTGCCGGGGCGTATATAATAGCAGCAGAATATCGTGTGCGGTGAAAGCGTAGGGGCGGATCCCATATCCGCCCGGGAGCGTCCCCGCAGGCAAAAAAGCGGTCTGCCGAAAATCCATCGGCAGACCGCTTTCTATACAAATTTACAGCACCTTTGACAAAAATGCCTTCAAACGCTCATTTTCGGGGTTGGCGAAGAACTCCTTCGGCGGCTTATCGACCTTGACGATGCCCTCATCAATGAAGATGATGCGGTTTGCGACCTCGCGGGCAAAGCCCATCTCGTGGGTGACGCAGACCATCGTCATGCCGCCGCGGGCCAGCTCCTTCATCAGCTCCAAAACCTCTCCGACCATCTCGGGGTCAAGGGCGGAGGTCGGCTCGTCAAACAGCAGCACGTCGGGGTTCATGGCCAGCGCGCGCACAATCGCAATGCGCTGCTTCTGCCCGCCGGACAGCATGTTGGGGTAGGTGTCGGCCTTGTCGGCCAGACCGATGCGCTCCAGCAGCTCCATGGCTTTCTTGTCGGCCTCGGGCTGCTTCATCAGGCCCAGACGCACGGGGGCCAGCGTGATGTTCTTCTTCACCGTCAGGTGGGGGAACAGGTTGAAATGCTGGAACACCATACCCATCTTCTGGCGCACATGGTCAATGTCGTGGTCGGTGACTTCCTTGCCGTTGAAGATGACATGGCCGCCGTCCGGCTCCTCCAGACGGTTCAGGCAGCGCAGGAACGTGGATTTTCCGCAGCCCGAGGGGCCGACCAGCACAACGCAGTCGCCCTTGTTGATGGTCAGGTCCACGCCCTTGAGCACCTGCAGGCCGCCGTAGTTCTTCTTCAGTCCTTTAACGTCTATCACTTTGCGCCAGCCTCCTCTCAAATTTTGCAAGCAGCGCGCTGAACAGCATGACCAGCACCAGATAGGTCGCGGCCACGCCGAGCAGCGGGAACATCGGCTCATAGGTACGGTTCATGATGCCCTGCGCGGCATACAGCAGCTCCTTGCCGCCGATGACCGTGATCAGCGAGGAATCCTTCAAAAGCATGATGAACTCATTGCCCAGCGCCGGCAGGATGGAGCGGATGGCCTGGGGGATGATGATCTCGAACATCGTGGTCATGTAGTTGAGTCCGAGGCTGCGTCCCGCCTCCATCTGGCCCGGGTCAACGGCCATGAGACCGCCGCGGATGATCTCCGACACATAGGCGCCCGAGTTGATGCCCAGCGCCAGCGCACCGACCATCGTGAAGTTGCGGCTGCTGGCGAAGATGACCATGCTCATGATGAGCAGCTGGACCATCATAGGCGTGCCGCGGATGACTGTGACATACACCTGCGCTACGGCGTTGAAAATGCCCAGGATCGGGTTGCGGTGGTGGGGCTTCTGCTGCGCGTAACCCACGCGGACCATAGCGACGATGGCACCCAGCACAACGCCCAGCACCAGTGCAATGGCCGTGACCAGCAGGGTCGTGCCCACGCCCTTGATGTACTGCTGCCAGCGGTCCGAGTAGAGAAATGCCTGGTAAAATTTTACGAAGAAGTCCTGCCCGAAGTTCAGCTTCTGGCCGTTCTTGACCAGCTCCGAAAGCGCTTCAAACTGTGCTTCCATCCGCAACACAACCTTTCTTTCTGTTTGAATTCAGCACGCCTGTAGGGGCCGGGCATGCCCGGCCCGCGGCTTTCCGGCAAACTCTTGCCTGCGGGAAGGCTGCGGGCCGCATATATGCGGCCCCTACAGCGCGATATTTGTATTATACCATATTTCCGGGAAAAATCACACTAAATAAAAGAAAAGCGCGCCGGGATACCGGCGTGCCTTTCCGCTTGCTGCAAAGCGCTTATTCAGCGGTGATGTACTTGTCCACGATGGCCTGCAGGGTGCCGTCGGCCTGCAGCTCCTCCAGAGCGCCATTGATGGCGTCCAGCAGCTGGGGCCGGGGTTGGCCGCAACGAACTCCTGGGCGGGGGCATTGTCGATGACGACGGCATCGACCTGGCCGTTGTTCAGGGCCTGCACAGCGGTCAGACCGTCGTCGTAGGCGATGACGTTGTCCTCACCGAAGTCGTCGGTGCAGTAAATGTAACCGGTAGTGCCGCGCTGGGTGCCGATGGCCTTGCCTGTCAGATCGTCAGCAGAGGCAATGTCGGAATCCTCGGGCACGATGATGGACTGGATGCCCTCGGCGTAGGTGTCGGAGAAGTCCATGACCTTCAGGCGCTCGTCGGTGACGGTGACACCGGCCATGACCATGTCGCTCTTGCCGTTCTGGGCGGCCAGCAGTGCGGCGTCAAAGTCCATGTCGTCGACCTGCAGCTCCAGGCCGAGCTTCTTGGCGATGGCATCCGCAACCTCAATGTCGATGCCCTCGAAATCACCGTTGTCGGTGGTCATCTCATACGGGGGGAAGGCGGCGTTGGTGGACATCGTCAGCTTGCCGGCGTTGACGGTGGTCACCGCGGCAGCGTCGGCAGAAGCGGCCTCCTCGGTGGAAACGGCCTCGGAGGATGCAGCCTCGGAAGAAGCAGCCTCGCTGGAAACAGTCTCGGTGGAAGCGGAACCGCCGCAGGCGGCCAGGCTCAGCATCATAGCGGAGCTGAGCATCAGAGCAGTGATTTTTTTCATGATGATCTCCTCGATTCAATGTATCTCAAATGTTTGTACCTTCCCAAGCCCTCACTTGGTTGATGTATACAGTATAACTGCATAAATATGTAAAGTCAATGTATATTTAATAACTTCGGCGTTTTACATGGGCAGAGCAGGGGAGTGGAAAGTTTTTTGTGCAAACTGGCGGAGGTATAAATGTAGGGGCCGGGCATGCCCGGCCCGCAGCTTTACAACAGACGCCTGCTTGCCTTTACGTTGCGGGCCGCACATGTGCGGCCCCTACAACCTCAACATTCCAAATTTTTCTACTTGACTTAAAGCCGCACTTGTGCTATAAATAACTTAACTTCATCCTGTACAAAGCCATGAGGCAGACAAACGGGATGCGAGGTCCTGCACAAGAGAGAACCGCCGCGGTACGCCGCGTGGTGCAAGCGGTTTTGCAGCGGCCCGCAGCCTTACCACTGCCGAGCGCGGGGGCGAACCTCCGCCGGGTACGGCCCGTTACAGCCGGTACGAGCGGCGCTTACCTTTTATATAAGATATAAGCGCAATCTGGGTGGAACCGTGGAGCTATATGCTTCATCCCTTTTGTAAGCGAGGGATGGAGCATTTTTTATTTGCATTTTTGTGCAATTGCAAAAGGAGCGTACAATTATGAAGATCATCTACAAGGACGGTACCGTCGCCGAGTGCCCGCAGGAGGAAGAACTGCACGTTCTGCGCCACACGGCTGCCCATATCATGGCGCAGGCCATCAAGCGCCTCTACCCGCAGGCGGACTTTGCCTTCGGCCCTGCCACCGAGAACGGCTTCTACTATGACGTCGACCTCGGCGACACCAAGCTGACCGACGAGGACCTGGCCGCCATCGAAAAAGAGATGAAGAAGATCTGCAAGGAGAATCTTCCCATCAAGCCGTTCATCCTGCCCCGTGACGAGGCCGTCAAGCTGATGGAGGAGCGTCAGGAGCACTACAAGATCGAGCATATCGCCGACCTGGCCGACGAGACCGAGTTCAGCTTCTACCAGCAGGGCGAGTACGTCGATATGTGCATCGGACCCCACCTGTGCTACACCAAGGCGCTGAAGGCGTTCAAGATCACCCAGCAGTCCGGCGCTTACTGGAAGAACGACAAAGAGAACAAGATGCTGACCCGCATCAACGGCGTTGCCTTCCACAATCAGGAGGAGCTGGACGCCTGGGAGAAGCAGCAGCAGGAGGCCCGTGAGCGCGACCACCGCAAGATCGGCAAGGAGATGCGCCTGTTCATGACCGACGACCTCGTCGGCCGCGGCCTGCCGATGTTCCTGCCCAACGGCTACACCGTCTGGCAGCAGCTGGAGGATTATATCAAGGGCAAGGAGCGCGAGCGCGGCTACCTGCACGTCATGACCCCCTGCATCGGCACCGTGAACCTGTACAAGACCTCCGGCCACTGGGACCACTACCGCGAGAACATGTTCCCCGCCATGGAGATGGAGGGCGAGAGCTACGTCCTGCGCCCGATGAACTGCCCCCACCACATGATGATCTACGCCAACCAGCCCCACAGCTACCGCCAGCTGCCCATCCGCATCGGCGAGATCGCCCACGACTTCCGCTATGAGTCCTCCGGCACGCTGAAGGGCATCGAGCGCGGCCGCCACTTCTGCCAGAACGACGCGCATCTGTTCTGCACGCCCGAGCAGATCAAGAGCGAGGTTGCCAACGTCTGCGCGCTGATTTTCGACGTCTACAAGGACTTCAACATCACGGATTACCGCTGCGTGCTGTCCCTGCGCGACCCCGCCGACAAGAAGAAGTACCATGACGACGACGCTATGTGGAACCACGCCGAGAACGCCCTGCGCGAGGTCCTGACCGAGCTGGGCATCCACTTCACCGAGGAGATCGGCGAGGCTGCCTTCTACGGCCCGAAGCTGGACGTCAACGTCAAGCCCGCCGTCGGCGCCGAGTACACGCTGTCCACCTGCCAGCTGGACTTCTGCCTGCCCGCCAAGTTCCACCTGACCTACGTGGACAAGGACGGCAGCGAAAAGACCCCCGTCGTGCTGCATCGCGCGATCCTCGGCTCTCTGGACCGCTTCATGGCTTACCTGATCGAGGAGACGAAGGGCCGTTTCCCGACCTGGCTGGCCCCGACGCAGGTCAAGGTCCTGCCCGTCAGCGAAAAGACGCTGGACTACGCGAAGGACGTCACCGCCAAGCTGCAGGCCGCCGGTGTCCGCGTTGTGCTGGATGAGTCCAACGAGAAGATCGGCTACAAGATCCGCCAGGCCCAGCAGGTTGACCGCGTGCCCTATATGCTGGTTCTGGGCGCAAAAGAGGTCGAGGCCAACAGCATCAGCGTCCGTGACCGCAAGGGCGAGACCACCACGATGGATCTGGATGCTTTCATCAACCAGGTCGTGGACGAAATCAAGACCCGCAAGAATAACGGTTAATTCCCGATAAAATAACTACCGCCGTCAGGGAACTGACGGCGGTAGTTTTATTTTTCCCTTCGTGCTTTTCTGCGATACTCCGTCGGGCCGCAGCCGTAGACCTGGCGGAAGGCGCGGGCAAAGTAGCTCGCGTCCTGAAAACCGCACTGCATCGCGATTTCCGTCACCCGCAGTCCCGTGCCGCACAGCAGCTCCGCCGCGCGCTGGGCGCGTTGGTCGCGCAGATACTGATTCGGTGTCGTGCCGATCATATCGTGGAAGCACCGCAGACACTCGCTGGGGCTGATGGACGCACTGGACGCGACCTGTTCGACCGAGATGTCCTCGGCGTAATGCTCTTGGATAAATTGCAGCATCGTCTTGATGCGGTCGGCGTTGCGCAGTGCCTTTTTCGGCATGGCCTGCACCGCCGGAGCGTGGCTGACCAGCTGGAAGATCATCTCCGACAGCGCCGCGCGGGTCTTGAACTCGTAGCCGGGGATTTCGTTCACCACCGCGCGGAACGCCCGCTCCATGTCCTCGATGGCCTCGTGCTGCCAGTCCACCGTGGGGCGCAGCACGGCGCAGGGACGGCTGGGGTCGGTCAGCAGCGGCTGCAGATATTTCTGCCAGAACACGCTGTCCGGGTTGCCGCCCACCAGCCGTGGGTGGAACACCATGCTGTGCAGGCGGCAGCTGCCCGCATTCAGCGGCCAGTCGCCGTGCAAAACCCCTGCGTTGATGAACAGCCCCTCGCCCTTTCCCAAGCGGAATTTCTCGCCGCCTGCCGTCGCCAAGATCATGCCCTCGCTGACGACCAGTACCTCCAATTCCTCGTGCCAGTGCCACGGCACGGGCTCGGCCTGCAAATCGTCGTGATAACAGGCGATGGGGAAGGCGGCGGTGCCATGCTCCATCAGCTCCCGCGCCGAATCGTCCACGGTCGTTCTGCACAGCGACAGTGCCATTTCTTGCTCGCCTCCGTTTTTGGTGAAATTGTACCGAGATTTTGCGGAATTAGTGCCTGTATATTCCGCAATTTGATGATATAATCATAATATCACAACTACAGAAAGTCAAGAGGTTTTTCGTATGGTATCTTTGCTTTTGCCGGTCATCTATCTGGCGTTCATCAGCCTGGGCCTGCCGGACGCGCTGCTGGGCGCGGCGTGGCCCAGCATGTATCCGCAGCTCGGCGCGGGCGTGTCCTGGGCGGGCGGCGTGTCCATGATCATCTCCGTCGGGACCATCGTGTCCAGCCTGGCCAGCGACTGGCTCAACAATAAGCTCGGCACCGGCAGGGTCACAGCGCTCAGCGTTGCCACCACCGCCGTGGCGCTGTTTGGGTTTTCGACCTGCACGCAGTTCTGGCAGCTTTGCCTGTGGGCGATCCCGTATGGCCTGGGTGCCGGCAGTGTGGACGCCGCGCTGAACAATTATGTGGCCCTGCACTATGAAAGCCGCCACATGAGCTGGCTGCACTGCATGTGGGGCATCGGCGCGGCGGGCGGACCGGTCATCATGGGCTGGGCGCTGGCGGGCAGCACCTGGCAGAACGGCTACCGCATAGTGTCCGTTCTGCAGTTTGTGCTGACGGCGTTGCTGCTGTTCAGCCTGCCGCTGTGGCAGACCCCCGCCGACGCCGGAGCAGGGGAGGAGTTTACCCCGGAACACCGCACGATTTCCGAACTGCTGAAAGTCCCCGGTGTGCCGGAGGTAATGCTCTGTTTTGCGTTTTACAGCGGTGTCGAGGGGATTGCCGGTATGTGGGCCGCCAGTTACTGCACCCTGACCCGCGGTCTGGACGCAATGACCGCCGCCAGCTGGGCGAGCCTGTTTTACGTAGGCATCACAGTCGGACGGTTTTTCAGCGGCTTTTTGACGATGAAATTCAACGATCAGCAGATGATCCGCATGGGACAACTTCTGAATGCCGTGGGTATTGTGCTGATCCTGCTGCCCTTCGGCAATGCGCTGCTGCCGGTTGGCCTTGTGGTCGCCGGACTGGGCTGCGCACCGATCTACCCCAGCATCATTCACGAGACGCCGTCCAACTTCGGCAAGAATCTCAGCATGTCAATGACCGGCCTGCAGATGGCCGCCGCCTACACCGGCAGCACGCTCCTTTCACCGTTTTTTGGCGTTCTGGCGCAGAATATCACGATGAAGCTGTATCCCTTTGTCCTGCTGCTGATGCTGGTATTGATGACGGTTTTTTCCGAGCAGCTGCACAGAAAGACGGCTGCAAAACGGGCAGGAAATGCCTGAAGCTGAGCCTCCCTTTGACAAGGGAGGCTTTTTTATTTTCCCGCCCCTCTAGCTATTTCCTACGCTATCCTGTATAATAGAGGCAAAAGAGGAGGTGTCCCTATGCAAAAATGCAGCCTGTGCGGCGGACGAGTCGTCAATGGCCGGTGTGAGGACTGTGGTCTGCCCATCCCGCCGGAGCACAGCTACACCCTGCGGGGCGAGAGTGCCCACTATCACCGCGTCAACGGCGAGGATGTTCCCCACCGCGTGCGGCCCGCGGGCAACCGCCCCAAGGTGGAAGGCTACGACGACGAGGAACGCACTGCCCATGTACATGAGAGCGGCACAGACCGCCACAATGCACCGCGCCCCGCGGTGCGCACGGCCCGGGTGGAGCACCACATCGAGGCACCTTCCAGACGCAGCCGCAGTGCCAATGTCGCGTGGCTTATCATCGTTGTGGCGCTGTTTTTGCTTTTGCCCATGCTGCAGGTCCTGCTGCAGCGTAAAATCGGTTCCTCGGTTTCCGAGCCCGTTCCCGAATTTTCCGAAGAACAGGCCATAGAGGCCGACAGCAATGCCTACGACGACCTGCGCCCGCTCGTATCCGCCGGGGGCACCGACTGGGACGGCGACCTGCCCGCCGGGCTGTACGTCGTGGGGCAGGACCTGCCCGCGGGCACCTACACGATCAAGTGCGCCGAGGACGGCACATCCATGGAGATGCACCTTGTCAACGATGCCTGCGGTGTGGAAATATATGAGGATCTGTCCGCCTACGACGCTGCAGATTCGGGGCTGGACGATGTCCCGCTGCCCGCGGGTACGGTGCTGTTCCTGACCGGGAACAATGCGCTCTATTTCCACAGCAGCAATGCGCAGGTCGATGACCTGTCCACCGATACTGCCCCCAACCCGGTGACCGGCGATATTTCGTATACCCTCAGCGACAGCGAGGACAGCCTGTATCTGCTTGTGGGCGAGGACATCGAACCCGGCGTCTACGACGTGACCTGCACGGCGGGCAGCGGCTACTTTGCCTTTGACCTGCCGATGGAGAACACCCGCACGATGTATTGCAGCGCCTGGCTCTACGGCGACGACACCTATCAGGACACCCTGCACCACATCGTTCTGGCCGA
>QWCE01005453.1_pt1 | contig 11653 bp, 8 predicted proteins | sample 1972531 | NCBI WGS metagenome assembly QWCE01 (sample SAMN09866716, study PRJNA288562) | Human gut metagenome isolate term4_stool, whole genome shotgun sequencing... | reverse complement strand
GCCCAATGTGTGCAGAGGATAAGGACTCTTTTGTAAAGGTTAACACCGGATATGAAGAGAAGGAGGATCAATAATGCATAATGTTAGAAAAGTAGTTGACGATCTATATTGGGTAGGTGCAAGCGAAAAGAGAATTGCACTATTTGAGAACATCCATCCGCTTGAAAATGGAGTATCATACAATGCATATGTTTTGCTTGACGAGAAAACTGTTTTGTTCGATACAGCGGACTGGACAGTTGGAAGACAGTTCCTTGAGAATGTAGACTATGTTCTCGATGGAAGACCTCTTGATTACGTAGTAATAAACCACATGGAGCCTGACCACGCTGCTTCTATTGAAGAGATTATTTTGAGACATCCTGATGTTAAGGTAGTTTCAACGGAGAAGGCATTAATGATGATGCACCAGTTTAACTTCCCTGTAAATGATAATTTTGTACAGGTAAAAGCTGGAGATACTATGAGTTTTGGTAAGCACAATGTTGTGTTCGTAGACGCTCCTATGGTTCACTGGCCTGAAGCAATGGTTACATTCGATACAACCAACGGTGTTTTGTTCTCTGCTGACGCGTTTGGTTCATTCAAATCTCTTGACGGTGCAAGATTTGCTGACGAGGTTGACTTTAAGAATGACTGGCTTGATGAGGCAAGAAGATATTATACAAACATCGTAGGCAAGTATGGTCCACAGGTTATGGAGCTTCTTAAAAAGGCTGGAACAATTGATATTAAGGTTATATGCCCACTTCACGGACCAATTTGGAGAGAGGATCTTGGATGGATTATCGACAAGTATGTACACTGGGCAACATATCAACCTGAAGAAAAGGGTGTGCTTGTTGTATATGCTTCAATGTATGGTAATACTGAAGCAGCTGCTCATATCTTGGCTGCAAAGCTTGTTGAAAAAGGCATGACCAACATCAAGATGTATGACGTTTCAAAGACTCACATGTCTTATCTAATTTCAGAAGTTTTCAAATACAGCCATCTTGCTCTGCTTTCATGCACATATAACCTAGGCATCTTCCCTCCAATGGAAGATTTCCTGAGAGATATGCAGCGCTTGAATCTACAAAAGAGGGTTTGCGCAGTAGTTGAAAACGGTTCTTGGGCACCACAGGCTGGCTCAAAGATGATTGAAATGCTACAGGATATGAAGCAAATGACTGTTCTAAATGAGCAGGTTAGCGTTCTTTCGTCAGTGAATAAGATGACTGAATCTGAGCTTGATGATCTTGCTGAGAGCATTATCGAATCTATGGGACAGGAATACAAATACTAGAATCTTTGAAGGCTAGTCGCTGTGTGATTATTTTAAGTAAATAGCCACAAATTCGTAGGATTGAGAGTGATTATTTGGAAGAAATAGTCACAACAAAATAGTAATGAAAAGCGCCCATCTGATGCTGCAAATGGTGTCAGGTGGGCCCTTTTTGTTGTTTAGCTTTAGTTGAGATTCATTTTCTTCATTGTTTCTATCCAAATAACACAGAGGAATTTATGTTTTAATAAATTTTCGCGTCATTTACGGTAGAATTTTCGATTTTGCCAAAAGTACCCGTAAATTTTCGCGCTATTTACGGTAAAAATTTCGATTTTGCTCAAAATACCCGTAAATTTTCGCGTCATTTACGGTAGAATTTTCGATTTTGCCAAAAGTACCCGTAAATTTACGCGTCATTTACGGTAGAAATTTTGATTTTGCTAAAAGTACCCGTAAATTTCTGCACCATTTACGGTAAAAATTCACATCTTGGTAAAAGTACCCGTAAATCCGTTGCGAAAATTGCTTTAATTTACGGTAGAAATTCCAATTTGAACCAAATTACCCGTAAATCCTAACAACATTTACGGTACAATTTTCGATTTTGGCAAAAGTACCCGTAAATTCATAAGTATCAACTCTTTTTATACTGTCATTCGACTTCCTAAAGAGGCTTTTTATCTCAAAAATTCTAATCTATTTAGAAAAAATTCCAGAATGGAAGTATTTCTAAATAGGACTTGCGTTTTAGTTAGAAGGGTGGAATATATAGTGCATATGACAATAATATTGTAATAAAACTTTTTTAAAATAAATTTAACAAAACAATTGGTTTATATGGTAAAATAAAGACCTAAATACCCATTTGAACGAAATTTTGCTTAGTAAAGCGTTGAAATCATGTAGAAAAAATTTGGCACGGATATTGCGATAATATATAACTAAATGTACTAATTTTATTATATTACATGAGGAGGGTTGATATGAATAATTTATTTGATGCTGTGAATCGGCTATTTGAATTTGTTGTTCCAATTGCTGATTTCTTATGGGATTTTCCAACAAATTATGATGCATATGCATCAATCCCGATTTTAGGACAATATCCACTATCAATTTTGTTCTTGTTAGGTTGTGGTATCTTTTTTTCATTTAAACTAGGATTTGTTCAGTTTAAAGAATTTCGTACTGGGATCAAGATACTTACATCAAGACAGGAAACTAAGGTTGGAAGAACTCCCCTTCAGGCATTTTTTATAAGTATGTCTGGAAGAGTAGGAGCTGGAAATATTGTTGGTGTTACAGGAGCAGTAACAATTGGTGGACCAGGTGCCATATTTTGGATGTGGATTTCCGCATTATTTGGCATGGCTACAGGCTTTTGTGAAGCTACACTAGCACAAATTTACAAGGAACGAAAAGGTGATGAATATGTAGGAGGTTTTACATATTATATTCAAAAAATTTGGAAGAACAAAATATGGGTCGGAACGGCAATGTTTGTTATGTATTTGTTTTATAATATGCTTAGTATACCTGTTCATACTTTTCATGTTTTTACTGCGGCAAGTTCTATAGTAGATACTGTACTAAATAGAAAAACTCAGGTTGACGAGCCTATATATTATATTATTGCTATTTTAATTATTGTTGTTATCGCATTAATTACATTTGGCGGCATTAAGAGAGTTGCACATTTTTCTGACAAAATGGTACCCGTAATGGCTGGCATATACATAATTATTGCGCTTGTTCTAATATTAATGAATTTACCTAAAATGCCTGGGTTTTTCTCTGCTGTTTTTGTAGGTGCTTTTAAACCAAGTGCTATATTCGGAGGTGCATTTGGAGCAACGTTGGCATCTGGTCTAAAGAGGGCATTACTCTCTAATGAAGCTGGTATGGGAACATCTACTCAGGCTGCATCAATTTCTGAGCAGATGCATCCATGTGAGCAGGGTATAGTGCAATCAATTGGAATTTTTGTTGATACAATTATTATTTGTACAATTACAGGTTTTATTATAACTGCTGGTGCAATATGGACAGACCCACAATATGATTGGGAAACAATTAAATTAGATAAAATCGGAACTTTCTTAGCATCAATTGGAGAATTGGTACCTGGAAAAGCATTTGATGGAGTAATTTTGATTATAATTGCATTAGCATTTGGTTTGTTTGCCTTTACTACACTTTTGTGCGACTTAACATATTCAGAAATTGCTGCTAACAAAATTTCACAGAGCAAACAATTCACACAATTTATTCGTCTTTTAGGTGCAATTGTGTTTGTTCCAATAGGAACTTTAACTGTGCTCGCAGGACTTCAGTTAGATAATCTGTGGTATGTATCTGATATGATTAATGTAATATTAGTATTTATAAACGTTCCTACATTAATAATTGGAAGAAAAATTGTAATGGATGCATATAAGAATTATAAAGAGACAAATGGAAGAAGATTTATTTCAAAAGATATCGGTATCGAATCAAGTGTATGGACAGAAGAAGCTGCAAAACAGATTGAAATGAAATAGGTATTGTAATGAAAATAAAAGTAATTATGACTGATAAAGCTATGGATCGAAAGACCATGGATGAAAGAGAAAAAATGCTATCTGAGGCTGTTTCTAAGGATGTTGAAATATCTGTTGATTGTATAAAAAAAGGGCCAGATGAGCTTGATTGTAATACGGATGAAATGTTTGCAGGACCTGAAATGGTAAAAGAGAGTATTCTTGCTGAGAAAGAAGGATTTGACGCCATTGTAATTTATTGCTTTAGTGATGTTGCTGTTGACGCCATAAGAGAAAATGTAAAGATCCCTGTAATTGCTCCTGGTGAAACAACATTAACTGCAGCACATTTACTCTGTAATCGATTTACCGTTATTACAACATCAAGTGTTAATATAGCACGAACATATAGAAGACTGAGAAAAAGTGCCATTGCAAGAGATAAAATGACGTCTGTAAGAGCTTTAGATATACCAATTAATGAGTTGAGAACAAATCCAAATGCAACTGAGGAAAGGTTGTTAGAGGTATCGAAACAAGCAATGCTTGAAGAAAAAATAGACGGAGTAGTTTTGGGATGTTTAGGTATGGCGTCATATAGCGAAAGTATAGAGAATGCTTTACCGATTAAGGTTTTTGATCCAGCTTTTATTGCAGTTGCATATGCTGAACTTAGCGTCAGATTAAAGTTAAGGCATCCAAGAGTATCGTACCCGATATTTACAAACGAAAGCAAAGTATTTTAAATCTTTTGGCAACTTATAAATTTTATATATAATAAACGTAGAATTATTGTGTTTGTCTTTTTAATAGTATTTTGCAATTTCTATATTTTAATTTAGTTAAGGAAATAAATAAAGAAGTCATATAATATATCTTTATATGCAAGGAAATTTAAAGTACATATAGCGAAGAGGAGAATTATATGAAGAGCATAGCTGTTATTTCTACAGACAAAGAATATGCAATTTTTTTAACAAAGCATTTATCTAAATACTTAAACAAATATGCTGATTTTACTGCATATTCAGTAAGTGAAATTAGAAAACTTGATGCTATACCTGAAAACACAATAATTCTTCCAAATTTTAAAGTTTTTCAGAAGGTTAGTGACAAGATTGATAATAATTCTGAGGCTATAGTCGTTTCGGTTGCTTTGACACATGAACAGATACGAAAATTGAGAGAAATTCCGGCAGGAACACGGGCTCTTTTAGTTAATTTTGATATTAGAGCATGTATGCATTCAATTGATTGCATATACGAAGCGGGAATTAGAGATGTTGAGCTTATTCCATATTGTGGTGAGGGAGATTATGATACAAGCATAAATGTTGCAATTACACCAAATGAATGTCAATTAGTACCAGATGGTATTGACAAAATTTTTAATGTTGGTGAAAGTGCTGTTGATATGAATAGCTTATATAGAATCGCAGATAAATTGGGCGTTTATGATTCTTTCATTTCTAACGAAGCTTATGAAGCTAGAAACGAATACTATTATATTAATTCATCAATGGATAGACTTCTTAGCGATAATGAACTTAATAGGAATAAAATCGATGCCTTGATAGGGCTCATGAAGGATGGAATAATAATTACTGACTCGTCAGGCAAAATATACACTTCTAATAAAAAAGCTGATTTATTGCTACAAAAGAGAAGTCGTATCCTTCAAGGCTTCATGATTGAAGAAATACTTCCTGAGATACCAATTTTAGAGAATTGCGAACAACTAATTAAAGTTGATAAAGCTGATTTGATGATAAGTGTTGTTGAAATAAAATCATCGAAAGAACTTGCAGGACATATAATTACATTAAATGACTTTGCTGAGATGGAGAAAAAACAACATGGTATTAGAAATAAACTCACAAAAGCAAACCACTCTGCTAGATTTCAATTTAAAGATATTTTAGGAACAAGCGAATCTATAAAATCGGTAGTGAAAACTGCTCAAAGTATGGCAATGTCTGACTCTTCCATTATGATAATAGGCGAGACAGGGACGGGCAAAGAATTATTTGCTCAAAGTATCCATAATGCATCAAAAAGAAGAAATTTTAATTTTGTTGCAATAAATTGTGCAGCTATACCAGAACAGTTATTAGAAAGCGAACTTTTTGGATACGAGAGGGGTTCATTTACTGGTGCTCGACAAGAGGGTAAAATTGGGTTATTTGAATTAGCTCATCTTGGAACTATTTTCCTGGATGAAATAGCCGAAATGCCAATGTCGCTACAAGCGAAGTTATTAAGAGTGCTCGAAGAGAAAAAGGTTATGCGTCTAGGCTCAAACAAAAATATTGATATAGATGTGAGAGTAATTTCAGCGACAAATAAAAATTTATATAGATTGGTCGAAGAAGGACGATTTCGAGAGGATTTATACTACAGACTTAATGTTTTACCGCTAGAAATACCACCGTTAAGAGAGCGTAGAGAAGATATTATGATAATTATACAAGAGTTTTTACTTGATATGAAAAGTCAAATTAAATTTACACCTCAAGTTGTGGAAATATTAAATAATAGAGAGTGGAAAGGTAATGTAAGAGAACTCAGAAATGTAACGGAATACTTGGTAAGTAAAGGTTCTAAGCTGATAGGTGTAGGTGATCTTCCATGTGTACCTAAAAAAAATAAACAATTTGTTAATGAATCGCTTAAACCATCAGATAAGATTTATTCTCAATCCACAATAGACAAATTTCTTCTTTATGAAGGGAGAAATGTAGAATTATATAACTTAATATTGAAAGAACTTTTATCAGCATATGATAAAGGTAAACGCTGTGGTCGTCATACCTTATTTAATAGCATAAAATCTAAAGGTTACATTTTTAGTGAAGGTGAAATTCGTAAAGCATTGTCAAAATTAGCATTATATGGGTTTGTACGCAGTAATAGAGGACGCGGTGGTAGTACTATAACTAAAGAGGGTGTTAGATTGAACAAAATAATTGAAGATTTTAAAACTACTGGTACAATTAGGTAGCAAAATTTTATAAATATTTCATAAAAATATGGAGGTAATAATGGATAACAATATTAAATGGCCAAATGGAAAAAAATGTGCCGTAATGTTTACATTTGATTTAGACGGTGACACAACATGGGAAAACGGTAATAAAGGTCTTTGCAATGGTGATAAATACTTAAGATCTCTATCTATAGGACAATATGGACCACGTTGTTGTGTTGACAGGATATTAGAAAAATTAGATAAGTATGATGTGAAAGCTACTTTTTTTGTTCCAGGCTTAACTGCAGAGCGTTTTCCTGATGTGGTAAAAAAAATAGATGAATGTGGGCATGAGATAGGACATCACGGATATGCGCATGAGGGATTTGCAGGTAGGAGCACAGAGAATCAGATTGAAATTATCGAAAAAGCACAGGCTGTTTTTAGAAAGTTAATAGGTAGAGAGGTTACGGGATTTAGAACGCCCTCAGGTGATTGGGCTGTAAACACCCCCGAGTTATTATATGAACGAGGATTCCGATATTCGAGTTCAATGAGGGGAGATGATCGTCCTTATAGAACCGTAATAAACGGAGAAGAAACGGATTTCATTGAAATACCGACAAAGTGGGAACTAGATGATTATGTTGCTATGGCATATAATATGTATCCTGCAGAACCTATGGGACAAGATCGTATATCTTCATACCGCAATGTTCTTGATAATTTCACAAGAGAATTTGAAGGACATTATCGATATGGATTATGCATTTCTTTTATGAATCATCCTCAAGTTATTGGCTCACCTGGACGAATAAGTATTTTAGAAAAGCAACTTGAACACATAACATCAAAAGAAGATGTTTGGGTAGCAACAGGTTCCGAGATTGCAGATTGGTATAGAATGAATTATTAGGAGGTTTGTTATGGAAAAAAATAGACGTGGATGGCCAGATAATTTTAAATGTGCCTCAATGGTAACTATCAATCTCAATGCAGAAACCTTTTGGTTGCAGTTAGATCCGGACAGTGTCAATAGACCTAAAACACTATCGCTTGGTCAGTATGGACTTACTAGAGGTATTAATCGCATTCTGGATGTCTTAGAAGAAAGAAACATTTTAGCCACTGTGTTTATTCCCGGCTGGGTTGCTGAGCATTACTCAAATATAGTTGAAAATATACATAATAAAGGTCATGAAATTGGTGTTACCGGATACGATAACGAAAATATGGGATTACTTGATTATGAAAAACAGTTAGAATCGATTCAAAGGAGCGTTAATGCGATAAAACAAATTACAGGTGAACATCCTATAGGATTCAGGACTCCTCAGGGTGAGTTGACCACTGATACATTACGTGCAGCTAAAGACAATGGAATATTATACTCAAGCAATTTAAGCAATGATGATAAGCCATATGATTTTAACTTAGGCAATAATGATACCATACTCGAGATTCCAATTCATTGGGCTATGTATGATTTACCATATTTCGCATTCAACTATCATCCTGCATTTCCTGCTGGACAAGGAAGGATTGCAAATTATACCGGTGTTTTGAACAATTGGATAGATGAATTTGATGGTTTTAGAGAATATGGTCTGAACTATGTATTGTGCATTGACCCAGCAATTATCGGTTCACCCGGAAGAGTACCTTTACTTGAAGAATTGTTAGATCATATGAAGAGTTTTGACGATGTTTGGTTTGCAACAGGCAAAGAAATATTTGAATTATACAAAACAGTGTAAGTTGAGGAGGAATAAACATGAAGAGCTTGTGGAGTGGCAGATTCGAAAAGGAAATGGATGAGATTGTTAAAGAATTTAACGCCTCAATACGATTTGACCATCAAATTTATAATGAAGATATTGACGGTAGTATAGCACATGTTACTATGCTTATGAAACAGGATATTATCTCAGAAGACGACGCAAAAAAAATCATAGAAGGATTAAACAAAATAAGGGAGAAGATTGAAAACGGCGATATTCAATTTACTCTTGATGATGAAGATATCCACATGGGTATAGAAAAACATTTAATCGACGAAATAGGAGATGTTGGTAAGAGATTACATACTGCCCGCAGTAGGAATGATCAATGTCAAGTTGATGTAAGGCTATACATTAAAAAAGAAATAAAAAATATATTAGAAAGACTGTTTTATCTCGAATCAACGATTCTAAAAAAAGCTGATCAATATGCTGACTCAATAACTGTTGGATTTACACATATTCAACATGCCCAGCCGATTACTGTAGGCTTTATATTCATGGCATATTTTCAAATGTTCAGGAGAGATATAGAAAGACTCGTTGATACATATAACAGGATGAATCTGTGCCCTCTAGGTTCTTGTGCATTGGCCGGGACTACGCTGCCAACCGATAGAAAAATAACATCTGATTTGCTTGGTTTTAGAGCACCGACGGAAAATGCAATGGATTCAGTTAGCGACAGGGATTATCTTCTTGAATTCTTAAGTAATGCTGCAATTTCAATGATGCACATTTCAAGATGGGCAGAAGAATTCGTGTGGTGGAATTCAACAGAATTTTCATATATTGCAATAGATGATAGTTATTGCACTGGAAGTAGCATTATGCCGCAAAAGAAAAATCCTGATATGGCTGAACTCCTTCGAGGTAAGGTAGGAAGAGTTTATGGCGATTTAATGCAACTTTTAACTGTTATGAAGGGCACTCCGCTAGCATATAACAAAGATTTCCAGGAGGATAAAGAAAGTGTATTTGATGCTGTGAAAACTTGGAAATCGAGCTTGCAAATATTTGCCAATATGCTAGACAAAACAGAGTTTAGAATGGACATGATAAAAAAGCAATTAGAGAGAGGATTTTTAAATGCAACCGATATTGCTGAGCATTTTGTAAAACAGGGCATTCCATTCAGAGAAGCACACACTATAGTAGGCATGATGGTTAAGAAGTGTGAAGAGAAAAATTGCGATTTTGAAGATTTATCTGATGATGATTTAATATCTATATCTCCTAAAATAAGTAAAAGTTCACTGGGAGATATAAGCATCAAAGCATGTGTAGATGCTAGAACATCATTTGGAGGCACAGCACCTACGGAGGTTAGAAGACAGATAGAAGTAGGTAGAAAATGGCTAGATAATATAACTAAGTATAATATATAATGAAAAAAGAGAAATCAAATTTTTAGTCATGAGATTAAAAACATCCTCATCTATTTTTTGTATAGGAGATTTGAAATAAAATGAATAAAAAAGAACAAGCATTGAAAATGCACGCCGAGTGGAGGGGCAAACTCAGCGTCGAAAGTAAGGCCAAGATTACGAATAGGGAAGAACTTGCTATCGCATATACACCGGGCGTTGCGGAGCCCTGCCTGGAAATTGCCAGGGATGAAAATCTTGCGTATGAATATACGGGGAAGGGTAATCTGGTTGCCGTAATAACCGATGGAAGCGCTGTTTTGGGGCTTGGCGATATAGGTCCGTCTGCAGGGATGCCCGTAATGGAGGGAAAGTGTGCGCTTTTCAAGACTTTTGCAGACATAGATGCGATTCCAATATGTATAAATTCTAATGATGAGGATGTTATCGTTGATACGATTTACAATATATCCAAGAGTTTCGGTGGCATAAATCTCGAAGATATCAGCGCGCCAAGATGTTTTAACATTGAGCGAAGGCTTAAGGAAAGGTGCGACATTCCGGTTTTTCACGATGACCAGCATGGAACAGCAATTGTAACATCTGCTGGAATTTTGAACGCCTTGAGATTCACAGGCAAGAAACCAGGCAATTTAAAAATTATTATAAGCGGGGCAGGTTCAGCAGGCATTGCAATCGCAAGAATGCTACTAAGATTCAATTTTGGAGATATTATTTTGTGCGGTAGCAAGGGAGCAATTTACGATGGAGCGCCATATAATAACAGTGAACAGGAGAAAATCGCCAAAATAACGAATAAAAATAAGATTAAAGGCAAGCTAGATGAGTTAATGCGAGATGCGGATATTCTGATTGGAGTTTCAAAGCCGGGGATTGTCTCGAAAGAGATGATTAGATCCATGGCTGAGGACCCGATTGTGTTTGTGATGTCAAATCCTGTGCCTGAGATCATGCCGGATGAAGCGATTGAAGCAGGTGCAGCGGTAGTTGGTACGGGACGATCCGATTTTCCGAACCAGGTAAATAATGTTTTGGCGTTTCCAGGAATCTTCAGGGGTGCGCTTGACTGTAGGGTTCCGCAGATTACAGAGGAGATGAAGGAAGCTACTGCAAGAGCCATTGCTGACGTCATAAAGGACGAAGAACTCCGAGCTGACTATGTACTTCCGGATGTTTTCGACAAAAGAGTTGTTGAGCAAATTGTTAACGCGATTAAAGCGTGCAGTATAAATATACAGTAAAAATTTGCCGAATTGAGAAAGGATTCTCTGATGGAATATAAGATTAAGAAGGACACGATGGGCGAGGTTAGGGTTCCAGCCGATAAATACTGGGGAGCACAAACGCAGCGAAGCATCAATAATTTTAAGATTGGCAAATACAAGATGCCGATTGAGATTATAAGGGCTTATGCATATTTGAAAAAAGCTGCTGCCAATGCGAATTGTGAATTGGGTACCATCGAGGACAGAAAAAGAAAAATCATATCCGATGTCTGTGATGAAATTTTAGCAGGAAAATTGGATGATAATTTTCCACTAGTGATTTTCCAGACCGGGAGCGGAACACAGACGAATATGAACGTCAACGAGGTCATTGCAAACAGAGGCAATGAAATTTTAGGCGAGGAAATACTCCACCCTAACGATGACGTCAACAAGTCACAGAGTTCCAACGATACCTTCCCGACAGCCATGCACATAGCAGCTGTTTTGCAAATACAAAAT
>QWCE01005451.1_pt1 | contig 11657 bp, 8 predicted proteins | sample 1972531 | NCBI WGS metagenome assembly QWCE01 (sample SAMN09866716, study PRJNA288562) | Human gut metagenome isolate term4_stool, whole genome shotgun sequencing... | reverse complement strand
TGTAGCAATCTTAAAAACTGTTCCAAAAATTGCTATTGCCCAGATTAAAATTATAAAAAATAATCTAAACTTTCCCTTTGTAAGTAAAAGTATTATGGGTGTAAAACTGCCTGCTATAAAATAATATATGGACACATGGTCGAAAATTCTAAGAATTTTTTTTGCTCCTTTGTGCTGAATTGCATGGTAAATTGTGCTCATTAAATACATAAATATAAAACAACCACCGTATATAGAAAAGGCAATTGTCTTTAAAACCTCGCCATTTTTTGCACTTGGAATAATTAACATCAACAAAAAAATAATTCCAAGAATAACGCCAATACCATGGCTAATAGAATTTGCTATTTCAATTAAAATATGTTCTTTTTTTGATTTAGACTTTTCTGCCATATTCTCACTTCCTTTTGCTAATTATACTCCTTTAAAGCGTAAGCGTACATAATTTATTAAAAAAGATGGGCAATGTCTCACCCATCTCATTTTTAAGCTCTCACATCGTCAAAGTCACTTGATTCAAGTTTTTTCTCAACATAGGAGCAAGTTCCCTTTATTTTTTTATTTTCACTTCTTGCATCTTCTACAAGTTTTTTTACAAGCTCTCCTGCAAGGCCTTGACCACCGAACTCAGGTTTTACAATAGTGTGTGTTGCATCTATTACATCACCCTTTTCTTCGTAAGTCAAAATTCCCTTATAATTATTTTCATCTTCGCCTATATAGTAACAACTATTTCCTTTTTTAACTTCCATAATAACCTCCTTAAATTAGTCTTACTTTTGTAATACCCAATTTTTTGGATTTTCACCTTATTTTATTTTTTCAATTATTCTATATTTAGTATCAAAACCATCAGAAGTTCCTGTAAAAGATGAATCTTCTTTTGAAAGTTCAGACATTGTGTCTACAATTTCTTTAAATTCTGGTAGTTCTTCTGTCTTCTTGTCTAATTCGTCAATTCCCTTTTGTTTAAATTCTTCTAATTTTTCTGCGAAAATTTTCATGTTATCGTCAATTAAATCTCCGCCATCTTTTAATTCAATAGCTCCAGAGTTTAAGTCGATGATTCCATCATCTATCTTCTTAATTCCATCTCTCAATGGAACTACACCTTCAGTCTTAAGTCTTGGAAAATCTTTAAATAATACTGACTTGTCGCGGAATTCTAATAGTCCTTCGGTAAGTTCATTTGCTCCAGAATTTAGTTTTGGTGAATTTGAATCCAGTTCAGTAATTGCATCTGTAAATTTATTTACTGCATCTTCACTCTTTTCTGTTCCTTCTCTTAATTTTGATGAACCGTCCTTTAATTTTCCTGCTGCATCGTCAAGTTTTACAAGAGAATCTGATAGCTTCATAAGTTGTGAAGTATCAAGTTTTGATGCTGTTTGTGAGATAGCTTTTTCAAGTTCTGAATTAATTTGATTTGCTCCATTAGAAAGTTCTGTTGTTCCTGACTTTAATTGTTCAAGACCTGCAGGAAGTTGACTTGCTCCAGCGTTTATATTTTTTGATGCTGAGGCAAGTTGATTCATTCCGCCTTTTAATTGTTCTAAGCCTTGTAATTGCCCTGCCATTCCAGTTAAAGCTTTTAATCCTTGGAGATCAGCTCCAACTTTTTTTGCTGATCCACCAATACTTTGTGCATCTCTTCCTAAATCGCCTGCACAATCTCCTAAAATTGCAATAGCTTGATTAATTTGTGGATTATTGTCAACATTTGCTTCTTTTAGCATTTGAATTGCTTGTCCAATGTCTCTTGCTGATGCTCCAACTGATTGTGCACCTGCTCCAATATTTTGAAGATCTCCTTCAACATTTATATTTCCAAGTCCTGATAGATCTGGCACATTCATAGCTTGAACTTTTCCATTTAACATTTGGAAATTATTATTAAATTCACTTTCTCCTGCTGCAAGTTTATTTGCACCTTCATAAGCCTGAGATGCTCCTGTCTCAAGTTTTTGGGCGCCAGCAGAAAGCTGTCCTATTCCAGATTTTAATTCTGCCAACTTCTTTAAAGCTTCTTCCTTCATTTCGTCAATCTTACTTAATTTACTTGAACCTTCTCTTAATTGTACTGTGGCATCCTTTAACTTTCCAAGACCATTATCAAGTTCTACTGATCCATCATGAAGCTTTTTGGCACCATCTCTCATTTCGCCAGTTTTTTCATTCATCTTGCCCACTGCTGAAGTGTAGTCGCTAATTCCAGAAGTTAATTTGCTACCACCTTCAAACATTTCTTCTGCAGCACCTGGAATTGGCTCAACCTTTTCAATTACTTCGTCAATTTTTTCTTCGAAGTCTCCAGATTTATCGTAAAGTTCTTTAGAACCATCTTTTAGTTTAACAGTTCCATCGCCCAGTTCACTAATTCCATCATTTAATTTGCCTTGGGCATCAGATAATTTTGTAGAAGCATCAACTAATTTTTTTGAATTATCTTCAAGTTCTCTTACTCCATCACGAAGCTTGTCTATTGTTTCAAGGTCTGCCTCATTTTGAAATAATTCATTGGAAATAACAACATAGGCCTCCACGGGATCGTAATCTTTTACATCCATTTCCATAACTGCTTCACTTTTAAATTCTTCCATTTGCCTATCTTCTAAAATACTTTCAAAATTTTCTCTTAATCCTGGAGTTAAAACTGAAGTTACAATTTCATTTTTTCCATCTTTTGCGATTTTTGCATCATCAGATTCGATGTTTGATGCAACTTCTTGTGGGAAGGATAGGGCTGCTATAACTGTATAAGGTGCATAGACCTTAGTTTTTTTGCCAGCAATATTCTTTATAAGGTACTTATTGTTTTCAGTTGATATAACTAATTTAAGGTGGCCAGACTTGCCCTTTAATTCACTATTTTCCATTTTTTCACCGTCAAGATAATAATCAATTTTTACATCAATTGGAATATTTTCTTCGCTTTTGCCTTGGTAGTAAACGTCCTTTACATTTTCATTCCAATAAATATAACCATTTTTATTTTCAATTTTTTCATCAGTCTTCAAGTTTTTAACATTTTTTAAATTGGACTTGTCCTTGCCCTTGATGTTTTCTTCTGAATTTAACCAAACTGAGACAGTTTTGTCTTTAATATCGTTATCTTTTTTTAATACATATACAGTTTCACTTTTATTTATGACTTCTGATGCAGCAAAAGCTGTGTTTGTCAAAATCATTGAAGATAATACAACTGTTATTACACCTTTTTGAACTTTTTTATTCATATTCTTCTCCTTAAAATAATATTAATCTAAACCCTTAGTAGTTTTCTTTATCAGTGGAAAACTTACAGAAATAATTGCTGGCAATAATAGTATGATTACGCACATACTTATAATTGCACCCCTAGCTAAAAATGTACAAATTGTCGATACAATTTCCATTTTTGAATAAATACCTACACCAATTGTGGCTGCCATAAAGGAAAGTGCAGATGTAACAATTGATTTAGAAGTTTCTTTTACAGACACTTTAAGAGAACCATCTACATCCTTTGACTTTTTATATTCTGCCAAAAATCTATCTGTCATTAAAATTGAGTAGTCAATTGTGGAACCAAGCTGGATTACCCCGATTATTATTGATGTGATAAAAGGTATTGTGTGATTTAAATAAAATGGAATTCCCATATTTATTTGAATTGCAAGTTCAATTGCGGCAATTAAAACTAGTGGAATGCCAATGGACTTAAATACTATTGCAATTATTAAAAATACAACTGCAATAGAAATAATATTTACAATTTGAAAGTCTCTATCTGAAATAACTGTTAAGTCATCAGTTAAAACTGCTTCTCCAGTTAAATATCCCTCATCGTCATATTTATTTATAAGACTTTTCATTTCACTAACTTGTTTTTTAACTTCAGGCGATGCAGTTTGATACTTAGAATTTGCCATGATCATCTGATAACCATTTTTTGAAAAGTTATCTTGAAGTTTTTCAGGCAAAAATTCACTGGGAATAGTAAATCCAGTAACAGAACTTGCACTTAAAACAGAATTTATACCATCAAGACCTTTTAAATCGCTTATAAGACCTTCCAAATCTGAATTTGAAAGATCATCTTTAACAACAATAAAATGAGTACTGGCCATATCATAATCTTTTTTCATTTTATTTAAGGCAACAATTGAATCTAAATCCTGTGGAAGGGACCTGTCCAAATTGTAATAAAGTTTTGTATTTACTGAACCATAAATTGCTGGAATAAAAATCAATACAAAAGCTAAAAACAAAGTCTTTTTGTGCTTTATAGTAAATTCAGACAATTTATTAAATTCCGGAAGCATGACTTTGTGATTGTATTTATTGACTAACTTTTCCACAACAAGTAACATTGCGGGAAGAACTGTAACTGTTGATATTAAACCTATTAAAACTCCCTTACTCATTACAAGACCAATATCTTTTCCTAGACCAAGTCTCATAAAAATTAAAACTATAAAACCAGCAAAAGTTGTAAGTGATGATGCAAATAAGGAAGAAATAGTTTCTTGAACTGCCTTATCCATAGCATCATTTTTATTGTCAAAGTTTTTCTTTTCTTCAACATATCTGTGATACAAAAATATTGAATAGTCCATAGTAACAGCAAGTTGTAAAACAGCTGCTATAGCTTTTGTTATATAGGATATCTCACCTAAAAATACATTGGATCCAAAATTATACAAAACTGCATAACCAATAGTTAGCATAAAGACAAAGGGTACAATAGTAGATTCATTTGTTAGAGATAAAATAATTAATCCCAAAGCTACGGCAAGAGCAACATAGATTGGTGTTTCTTTGTCGATTAAATCCTTCGTATCCTTTACAAGAGATGAAATTCCACTTAAATATTTTTGATTTGATTCTATTTTTCTAATCTCATCTATAGCATTCATTGTCTTTAAAGAAGACGATGAATCGCTAAACTTTACAATCATTAAAGTAGAGTCTTCTGCATAGAAAACATCTTTTATCTCATCAGGCAAAAATTCGCTAGGAATCATATCTCCAACAGTTGATGATTTAGAAATTACATCTTCTACTCCATCAATTTCTAGAATTTTCTCTCTCAAAACTTCTGCTTCATGGTCAGTTCCCTCAAGGATTAACATTCCTGTTGCAGCATTTTTAAAATCTTTATCCAAAATCTCTTGACCTTGGGTTGACTTTAAATCTTTAGGCAAATAAGACAAAATATCATAATTAACTTTAGTAAGTTTATAGCCTAGTAATGAAGGAATTAGAAGTAGGGTCATGACAAAAAGCACAAATTTTGGCTTGTGAGAAATAAATTTTGTAAATTTTTTCATCCAACCACTACCTAAATATCCTATCTACAATTTTATAAAGAACTGGTTTCATATCTTCTACACTTAGAATTGAATCTTCCATTAATGCCGATTCGCAAGTAGAAAGCACAATATTTATTGAAAGAGATAAAATAAATAATTTTTCTTGATCAGATAAAATTGCCGGGAATAAATCTTCAAATTTATTTAAAATAAAATTAAGAGAATTTTCCGCCTCTTTAAATCTATTGTCATTTTCAACTTTTGCATAAAGAGCCCAATTTAAATTATTTGAAATAATTTTTAACTCTAATGGATTTTTTATTAAGTGATCAATTATATAATCAAAAAAGGAAATCAACCTCTTTTTAGAATCCTCACCTTTACACTTAGCTTCGGCACTAACAATTAATTCTGTCATAATATCTAAAACAATTTTTTCTTCAAGATCTTTTTTGTCCCTGAAGTAGAGATAAAAAGTTCCAAGTCCTAAATTCGTTCTATTCATTATGTCCCTAATTGAAGTTGCCTCTATTCCTTTTTCTTCAAAAGAAGAAAGAGCAGCAATAGTGATTTTCTTTTCTTTTTCTTTTTTTCTTTCTTCAGACTTTATCATATATACTCCTTACTTTTGAACATTGTTCATCTTCGTAAAATATGATAACTCTTTTGTGAACAAAGTTCAACTATTTTTTATTTTAATTTAAAAAAAGACTTTGCATTACACAAAGTCTAAAATTATAAATTTTATTTAATTTAAAAAATAATCAAAAGCAAAAATAACAATTTAGCTTATTTTTCTCCACAAATAATTTCTTTATAAGATTTTTTATCAGTGTCTCCTTCTGTGGAAATACAAAACACAACAGAATCTTTATCTAGACCAATTTTTTCTCTATAATTTCTCAAGCTATCATCAGTCATAAGGCTATAAACTATACCACTTGTTACGGCACCAGATTCTCCAGAAATAATTTTTTTATCATCAGAAATATTATTAGCCAAAACTCTCATTCCAATTTTAGTAAAAATATCATCAACTGACAAAAAATAATCGGCATAAGATTCTAAAATTGGCCATCCAATTGTTACAGGTTCACCACAATTTAGTCCAGCCATTATTGAATCTAAATCACCCTTAACAAAATGAAGTTTTCCGTCATTTGCATCAGCAGTTCTATAGAGACAATTTGCCTTATTTGGTTCAACAATTATAATTTTTGGAGGATTGTCCTTCATCACATTTCTAAAAAAAGCAGTAACAGATGCTGCCATAGAACCAACTCCTGCTTGTAAGAAAATATGACTTGGAAAAATTCCTTTTTCCCTAAAATCATTATAAGCTTCATAAGCCATTGTCATATAGCCCTTCATAATATTTTTTGGAACATCAGTATAGCCTTCCCAAGAAGTATCTTGAATTAATACTCCCTTATTTTCTTCAGCATATTTTGCAGCTAGCCTCACACAGTCATCATAATTTACTTCCATAATATTTGCATCAGAATTTTCTCTTCTAATATTTTCTAGTCTCTCAAGAGAACTACCCTTTGGCATAAAAACTTTTGATTTTTGACCAAGTTTATTAGCTGTCCATGCAACAGCACGTCCATGATTTCCATCAGTTGCTGTAGAAAAAATTATATGGCCAAGTTTTTTTCTTGTTTCACCCGAAGAAATTTCATCAAAAGTAAATTTATTTTCATCTAAGCCAATTTTCTCTCTTATAAAATTAGCAATTGCATAACTTGCGCCAAGAACCTTAAAAGCATTTAAGCCAAATCTATAAGACTCATCTTTTACAAAAAAACTTTTAAGTCCAATTTCTTTAGCCAAATTTTTCAGATCTACTAGGGGAGTTTTTTCATAGATATCGAAAGATTTGTGAAAATTATTTACAGTTTTTGCCGATTCATAATCAAAATCAGAAATATCTGCCTTAGACTTTTTATTTTTAACATATGTTAAATTAAATTTTTCCATAAAACACCTCTATAAAATATTTTAAATCTACTAATAGTTTAACATTTTAAATTACAAAATGATATAAGACTCTTATTTAGTAAGTTTTAAGTCTTATTTTTACAAAAAATAAATTATATAATATAATCTAATATAGATTATAAAAATTGGAGGAAAAATGAAAGTAAAAGCACTAATAATTCTTACTTCCTGTTTACTATTACTCACAGCTTGTAATAAGATTAATTTAAAAAATAATTCTAGACCACAAGAAAAAGAAGAAATTCAAATGTCTAACATGAACAGTGAAAAAACTTTATCTTATGTTAAAGATTCATTAAAGGGGATGATTAAAAATGAAAATGCAGAGAAATTTATAGAACTAGTAAGAGATTATAATGATTCTATATCTACAAATTTACTTTCTGCTGATTTCTCAAATAATCTTTATCCTGATTACGACATAGGAAAAATTATAAAAGAAAGAGACAAAATAAATCATAAATATCTCAATACAAATTGTAGAATTAACACTTTTCTTCTTTTAAAAGATAGTATAAGTTTAAAGAAAAATGTAGATATTGATGATTCAATGCTTTTTATGGACATAGATATAATTGAAAAAACAAAACTATTTAATAAAGATGAAACTAATAAATTTAGGCAGCTTTTTAAAAGAGTTAAAACTATTAAAAGCAAAAATCCAAAGAAGCAAGCTAAAATAATGTCTGACTTCTTATCAAATTTTAATTTCCCAAAAAATGTAAAAATGATTTCTGTTGTAATTCATGATAATTTAGATGGAGATTATCTTTTTATTGGTCATGTTGGAGTTCTTCTTCCCATTGAAAAAGGCTATTTGTTTTTAGAAAAAATTTCCTTTGAAGAAGCTTATCAGGCTATAAAGTTTCCTGACAAAAAGTCTTGCTACACGTATTTAAAAGAAAAATTTAAGGACTATAAGGATCCCAATGTAGCAGCACCTTTTATTATGGAAAATAATGAATATGTAAATATTTAATATTAAGGATTTAAAAATTATTTTCTAAACTATAAATAAAATAACAAAAGCACAAAAAACCACCGGATAAACCGGTGGTTAAAATTTAAACTTCAAAAATTATTGAACCTCTCTATCAAATTCAAAATCTACGCCTTCAAATCTTGTCATCTTATTGTTTATTGGGTCTAGATACCCACTGAAATCAACCATAGAATAACCCTCAGGCATTTGACCCCAATCTGTACCCTTTATTGTAAAACGTAAATCTTGGTCACTAATTCCAAAATCTACATAATAGGATCCAATTGTTCCATTAGGACTGTCAAACTCAACAAGTCCTCTTGCTACATTTCTACGAGTATCAAAATTGCTAAGAGTTAATGTTGCCTTTGTAGAATAATTGCCTACTTTATACCAACCTATCCATTTTGTATTAATATATTTTGTACTTAATTTATACCTAACTTGCTGTGCATGAATTTCCCAAATATCAAAATCTCTAAGCTTATCTAAATCAAATAAAACATATCTATAGTTCTTAGGAGCATAGGAATCAACATTCTCCAAATTTGTTGCTATTCTAACTTTATAGCCATCTTCCTTGTCAGGATTTTTATTTATTGATACAAGTTTTGCACCTAGGGGATTTACACTCTTAAATTTATCATTGTTTACAGAACCAAAGATTATAGCCTCTCTTAAAAGTATGTCAACATTATCTTCAAAACTTCCTTTATCATTTACTATTTCAATAGGTTCAATAAATTTAGCATCATATACGTCCCATTCACCTTCGTAATTTCTTAGTGTTATTCCCATTTTCCCAGAGATAGTATATATCAATTTAGATAATGATACATCTGCAGTTATAGAAATACTTTCTTCTTCTTCATTGTAGCTTTGGTCTAATATATTTAGAGAATTAATACTTCCTGGAGTAAGCCTTATAGAATTTCCTTCAGCTAAATCTACATATCCAGCTTCTAATAGACCAATTAAATCCTCACTAGTATATTCTTTTTCACTGATAGTATCTTCTTCAGTACTAGAATCTTCTTCATTGTTAGAATTTTCTTCATTATTATTAGTTTCATAGCTTTCTTCGTTGATGTTTACATTATCAGAGTTTTCCTTTTTTTTGCAGGCAACACTTAAAAACATCAGAATAACTAATATAAAAATTACTTTTACATTTTTTTTCATGATACTCTCCTTCTTAACTAAAATTTAATAAATATAAAAATACAGCTAATTTTACTTAACAATCATAAATAATAATTTTGTCTACATTGTAATTTATGTAATGAAATTTTATTTTTTTAAGGCTAGCTAACTTCTTTTTTTATTATATCACATAATTAAAGAGTAAAAGTGATATATGCTTCTACTTTTTTTAAATCAACTTCTTAACAATGCTGTAAACATAACTTTATAACTTGGTTTTTCCTTATCCTAAGAATTAAATTTACTAAACAAAGTAAGATACAGTCCAAGTTATTAATTGTAATAAGTTTGTATAGGGGTAAGCCCCATTAATTTAATTATAATCAATAGAAAATTTTTTACCAAAGCATAAAAAAATTGCCCATTATAATAATGAGCAATTTTTTAATATTTAAAAGCAATTTAATTTTCTATTGCTTTTTTATTTTTATTTTCCTTTAATCTATCTTCTCGCATTTTTAATCTGTTAGCTTCAAGTTCTCTCTTTCTTTCGAAAGCGTGAAGAATAAGTGCAAGAGTTACTACACCATAAGAGATAAATGTTCTGAAATATTCACCCATCATAGCATCTCCTGTTAAAACTCTTCCTGCTTGTGGAAGAACTATAAACATCAAGTGGAATAATGCAGTACCTAAAATTACATTTGGAATTGATGCCTTAGATACAGATGCACCACCTACAAGTATTGATGCTGCAGCGTAAAGTGCTGCTTGGTCTTGACCTGCATAAGTTGCAAGCGTCCCAATATTTTGAAGATAAATAATTTGACCATAGCAAGCAAGAACTGTTGACATTACTATTGATGCAATTCTAATTTTGTCAGAATTCATTCCTGCGTTAGAAGATACAAATTGATCCTGTCCTACTGCCTTCATATCGTGACCAAGTTTAGTATTTCTAAACCATACGATAAATAGACAAAGTAATGCAATAATACAAATTGTAACTACTGGCACGTCAAATAAAATTTGATGTTTTGCAGTTATAGGAATATTGATTCTGAACTTTAAAATATTATCAAAACCTTGAGCTGAAGCAAGAGTTATGGAGTTTTTAATACCATAACCAGCAGAAAGGACCATTGCTTTAGTCCTCATAGGAATTAAAGTTCCGCAGAAATATAATAGGAAAAGCATGTACCAACCTAAGATAAAGAAGGCAAGCATCATTGATGTAATCATTTCTCTTCCTCTGGCTCTATTTAAAACTCTTCCTGAAAATTGTCCAAGTAAAACTGCAATTGGAGTACCAATAAGAGCAGCTATTAATAGTCCAGTAGCTCCAGTAAAGCCCCAGTCTTGTGCAAAAATTATTCCAATTTGTCCCGCCATTGCTCCTAATGGAATACCAAAGTTAATTCCCATACCAGCAATGATAGGTATGATTAGAGAAAGTACAAGGAATGTATTTCTTACCATTCTCTTAGAAAGTTCATTTGTTATATAAGATAGTGGTGGTTTTGCAATAATTAGTCCTGCCACAACTATAATTATAAACAAAATAGGAACCATAAATCTGTATAAAAATTCTTTTAAATTAAATTTCTTATTCATCTTTACTCCTCCTTGTTAGTGCGTAAATTATCATTCCATTTGTGATTATCATTCTTAGTATTTCTGAAATATCTATATTTAATGCACCATTTATTACAGTAGGAGTAAGTGTAATTACACCTTGGAATAAAAATGTACCAATTATAACATTTGGAATTGATGCCTTATTAATACTTGCACCACCAATTAATAGTGCAGCTACTGTTTGGAATGTAAAAGAAAGTGGCGCTTGGTAAAGTTGTATAAAACCATAGGATTGTTGATAAATAACAATTCCAATAGCAGCAATTACTGTTGAAAGAATTACAGATACAAGTCTTACTCTGTTAATATGAATACCAGAAGCTTTTGCATATTCTGAGTTAGATCCAACAGCTGTCATTGCAGTACCAGTCTTAGTCTTGAAAAATGCCCATACAATAAATGCCATAAGTGCAAATAATAAAAACATACCCATAGGAATTTGAACACCAAGTATATTAATACTTAAAAAGTTATTTAATACACCAACAGTTACCTTTGTTCCATCTTCCAAAATTTTTGACTTCATCCAATAATCTGCAACTGGAATTTGTTGGGATAGTCCCTTTCCTCCATAACTTAAAACAGAAACTGGATTCTTG
>QWCE01005449.1_pt1 | contig 11661 bp, 10 predicted proteins | sample 1972531 | NCBI WGS metagenome assembly QWCE01 (sample SAMN09866716, study PRJNA288562) | Human gut metagenome isolate term4_stool, whole genome shotgun sequencing... | reverse complement strand
AGGAAGCATGAATCTCAAAAGGCTGAAAGCAGGATGGGATGAAAAATACCTGTCAACACTTTTACAGGACAGCGCATTTTAATGCGTCGGCCCTGTTTCTCGGTGCACAATCTTGTTTTAGATGTACATGTAAAGCTGTACGAGATGCACATGTCGTACTATCCCACATGCACATGTCGTACCGCTTTACATGTACATCTAAAACAACGTTACACACCGAGGCTTTATACGTTACTCTACGAGAGGGGGCTTTATCCATTGGCGTACGATCCACCGAAGTAAATAAGAACACAGCAGCCGCCGGATTGTATAATCAGACTCTGCTAAGCTTGCACAGCACACTCCGTATTCATCCCCCCTGCCAGTATGTAAGAAATGCTCAGGGGATTACCTATACAAGCAACAAGTCGGTTTCTATAGCCTGGAATGATTGATAAATAGAAATCATGCTTTCTTCATCTGAATGAAGAAATGGCCTGCACCCAGATGGAATAGACGTCACTTCTATCTGGGTGTATCATTTTATAAAAGATAAAACAGCATAAGAAGGTGTTCGCAAATTTGCAAACAATTTAAAGAAGTACTATCTTTGTAACAACAAACAAGCTAATATAGTCGTTACATTTGAAAAAGAATATTTGCGTGACTTGTACGAAAAGGGTATATCCCCTGATAAAAAGCATCGGTTTCAACCCGAAATTATCAAAAACTACATACGTCGCATTAAAACGCTTGAAGAAGCTGATGAAATAGAAGACTTATTCAGTATCAATTCATTGAATTACGAAATCCTCACAGGTGACAAGCAAGGAATCTCGTCAATAAGAGTGAACAATCAATACAGAATTGAGTTTACTGTAACACATCAAGAAAGTGAGCCTGTTATAACAGTGTGTAACATATTAGAGTTGTCAAACCATTATAAATAAGTTCATTATGATTACAATAAAGGGAGTTTCCCCCCAAATGATAGCCAACAATCTCACACCATGTATGGCTACACATCCGGGGGATATATTGAAAGAAGAAATTGAATATCGTGGTATTTCACAACGGAGATTTGCTGCGCAAATCGGTATGTCTTATTCCGTATTAAATGAAGTTCTGAATGCCAAACGTGCTATTACAACTGAGTATGCATTGCTATTTGAAGCAGCCTTAGGCATCAATGCAAAGTTGCTCGTCAACATGCAAACGGACTATAATATGCAAATAGCGAAGCAAAATGCAAGTTTCATGGACAAACTAAATAATATCCGTAAAATAGCAGCACTATTATAAATCCGACCGCAGGCAGAACTTTGCATAAAACAGTCCTACAGGAGGCAGGAGACTACTTTACCTCCTGTCCCCTTCCTAAAATCTTATAATAATTATTACTTTTACTTCTATTGTACACGTAAATCATTATCTTTGCGCCCACTTAACATGTTAATGAATAAACATCTATCGTCTTAATGAAACAGTACAAAACCGTAAACAACCTAATCGGTTGGCTTACTTTCATTATTGCTGCCACGGTCTATTGCATGACAATAGAACCGACAGCCAGTTTCTGGGATTGTCCCGAGTTCATTACTACCGGCTATAAACTGGAGGTCGGACATCCGCCCGGCGCCCCTTTCTTCATGCTGACAGCCAATCTGTTCTCACAGTTTGCTTCAGATGCTACCACTGTAGCCAAAATGGTAAATTACATGAGTGCCCTGATGAGTGGAGCCTGTATCCTGTTCCTTTTCTGGAGTATCACCCATCTGGTACGTAAGCTGATTATCAAAGACGAAAACAATATTACCACCGGCCAGTTAGTTACCATCATGGGTAGTGGCCTTGTTGGTGCATTGGTATATACATTCAGTGACACTTTCTGGTTCAGCGCCGTAGAAGGGGAGGTTTATGCCTATTCTTCCCTGTTCACAGCCGTTGTATTCTGGCTTATTCTGAAGTGGGAAGATGTAGCCGACGAACCGCATAGCGACCGTTGGATCATTCTCATCGCTTATCTGACCGGATTGAGTATCGGCGTCCATCTGCTGAACCTGCTCTGTCTGCCGGCTATCGTACTGGTATATTACTATAAGAAAGTTCCTAATGCCAATGCAAAAGGCTCTCTGTTAGCTCTTTTCGCTTCTATGGTGTTGGTAGGAATCGTGCTTTACGGTATCGTGCCAGGCGTAGTAAAAGTAGGCGGATGGTTCGAGTTGCTTTTCGTCAACAGCATGGGCTTGCCATTCAATACCGGCGTCATTGTTTATATCATCATACTTGCCGCCAGCATTATCTGGGGAGTATATGAAAGCTATACCGAAACCAGCCGTGCACGTATGAATATCTCTTTCATGCTGACTATTGCCCTGTTAGGAATCCCGTTCTACGGACACGGAGTGAGCAGCGTTATTATCGGTATCATCGTACTCGCCGCATTAGGACTCTATCTGTTTGCTAAAAACCTCAATAAGAAATACCAGATTTCGGCCCGCAGTATGAACACCGCACTGCTCTGCACAATGATGATCATGGTAGGATACTCCTCGTATGCGCTTATCGTAATCCGTTCTACAGCCAATACTCCGATGGATCAGAACTCTCCGGAAGATATCTTCACGCTGGGCGAATATTTAGGACGTGAACAGTATGGTACACGCCCGTTATTCTACGGACAGGCTTACTCTTCAAAGGTGGCCCTGGAAGTGAAAGACGGATACTGCATCCCTGTAGAGGCAAACAGCACAACCAAATACATTCGCAAAGAAAAGACATCGCCGGACGAAAAAGATTCGTATGTTGAAGTACCGGGACGTGTAGAATATCAATATGCACAGAACATGCTCTTCCCGCGTATGTATAGCAGTGCACATATTCCGCAGTACAAAGGCTGGGTAGACATCAAAGGATATGACGTGCCCTACGATGAATGCGGCAACGCAATTATGGTCAATATCCCCACACAGTGGGAAAATATCAAGTTCTTCTTCCGCTACCAGCTCAACTTCATGTACTGGCGTTACTTTATGTGGAACTTTGCCGGACGCCAGAACGACATCCAGGGTAGCGGCGAAATAGAACATGGCAACTGGATTACAGGTATTCCTTTCATCGACAACTGGTTGGTAGGCGATCAAAGCTTGCTTCCGCAGGAACTGAAAGACAATAAAGGACACAATGTATTCTACTGCCTGCCCCTGTTATTAGGTCTTATCGGACTATTCTGGCAGGCATACTGCGGTCAGAAAGGCGTACAACAATTCTGGGTAGTATTCTTCCTGTTCTTCATGACAGGTATTGCCATTGTGCTCTACCTCAACCAAACTCCCAGCCAGCCCCGCGAACGTGACTATGCTTATGCCGGTTCGTTCTACGCGTTCGCTATCTGGGTCGGTATGGGTGTAGCAGGTATCATCAAACTGCTGCGCGACTATGCTAAGATGCAAGAATTACCGGCTGCTATTCTTGTCTCTGCACTCTGCCTGCTGGTACCCATTCAGATGGCAGGTCAGACCTGGGATGACCACGACCGTTCAGGACGCTATGTAGCCCGTGACTTCGGACAAAACTACCTGATGTCCTTGCAGGAAAGCGGAAATCCGATCATCTTTACCAATGGTGACAACGATACATTCCCTCTGTGGTACAACCAGGAGACAGAAGGTTTCCGTACAGATGCCCGCACCTGTAACCTGAGTTATCTGCAAACAGACTGGTATATTGACCAGATGAAACGCCCTGCTTATGACTCTCCGTCACTGCCGATCACCTGGGACCGTGTTGAATACGTAGAAGGAACAAACGAATACATACAGATACGCCCGGAGATTAAAAAGACAATCGACGCTCTTTACGCACAGGCAGACAGTAGCGGTAACCCGGAAGCATTGCAAAATATCCACAACGAATTCGGTGAAGATCCGTATGAACTGAAGAATATCCTTAAATACTGGATACGTTCAGACAAAGAGGGCCTGCATGTCATCCCGACAGACAGTATCGTCATCAAGATTGATAAAGAAGCGATACGCCGCAGTGGCATGAAGATTCCGGAAGCTTTGGGCGACTCTATCCCCGATCATATGAATATTCTGCTGAGAGATGACAATGGAAACCCGAAACGTGCCCTCTATAAGAGTGAACTGATGATGCTTGAGATGCTGGCAAATGCCAACTGGGAACGTCCTATGTATATGGCTATCACCGTAGGCAGAGAAAATCAGTTAGGTATGGACAAGCATTTCGTTCAGGAAGGACTCGCCTCTCGCTTCACACCGTTTGAAACCAAGAAATTGGGGGCAACGATTGACAGCGAGAAGATGTACGACAACCTGATGAATAAGTTTAAATTTGGTGGTATCGACAAGCCAGGCATCTATATCGATGAAAATGTGATGCGCATGTGCTATACACACCGCCGTGTTTTCGCGCAGCTCATCGAACAGCTGATGAAGGAAGGTCAAAAAGACAAAGCCCTCGCTGCTTTGGATTATGCCGAGAAGATGATTCCTGCTTACAACGTACCTTATGACTGGCAGAACGGCGCCGTACAAATGGCGGAAGCCTACTATCAGCTGGGACAAACCGAGAAAGCAGACAAAATTATGGATGCATTGGCCAATAAGGCGATTGAATACATGACCTGGTATCTCAGTCTGGACGATTCACAATTCTTCGTATCAACCCGGGAATTCGAGTATCACATAGCCTTACTGAATGAAGAGCTGAAACTCATGGAGAAATATAAATCGAAACTGTCAGAAAACTATTCCGGCAAACTGGACGAACTGTACGGCATGTACGTCTCCCGTGTAAAAGGAACGAGATAGAAAGATGTTTATAGAGCAACCACCGTGGTTTTTCCGCATTTTATACCCGAAAGCTATCTTCCGGATGAACCCTGACGAAAAAGCAGTTTACCTGACTTTCGACGACGGGCCTATTCCGGAAGTAACTCCCTGGGTATTAGATCTGTTAGATCAGTATGAGATCAAAGCCACTTTCTTTATGGTAGGCGACAATGTACGTAAGTATCCGGATATTTTCCGGATGGTGATTGAACACGGACACCGGATCGGTAACCACACCTTCAATCACATCCGTGGATTCGAGTACTCTGCTAATGATTATCTGGAAAATACGGATCGTGCGAATCAAGAGATGAAGACCGATCTTTTCCGCCCGCCACACGGACACATGGGATTCAAGCAATATCACGCGCTGAAACAGTACTACAGTATTATCATGTGGGATCTGGTAACACGTGACTATAGTAAGAAAATGCGTCCCGAACAGGTGTTGGCAAACGTAAAACGCTATGTACGGAATGGTTCCATCATCACGTTTCACGATTCGCTGAAATCCTGGAATAACGGGAACCTCCAGTACGCTTTGCCGCGTGCCATCGAGTTTATGAAAGAACAAGGCTACGAATTCAAGATGCTTCCACACTTCCCGCATGGGGAGGTTCGGCAAGCGGACAGGTAACGAAAAATAAAAAGACAGGATGGGAGAAGTTATTCTTTCTGCTAAACAAATAAAAGCCGAAGCTCTGCGCCTCGGCTTTTCTGCTTGTGGGGTGGCACCGGCAGAAGCGGTAAACAAAACCGTTTCCAATGCCTTTTGCCACTGGCATTCGCACGGCATGCAAGCAGGAATGAATTACATGGGCAATCACCTCGAAAAGCGCCTCGATCCCCGTTTACTAGTAGAAGGAACACGTAGCATTGTATCCGTAGCCCTCAACTATTACCCTTCCCGATTCTTACGAGAAGACCAGTATCAGTTTGCCTGGTATGCATACGGCAAAGATTACCACGATATCATGAAAGCCCGGCTGACCGCCTTACAGGAATATATCTCCGCACACTCTCCCCTACCCTTACAAAGCCGTATATTCTGCGATACAGCTCCCGTATTAGAGCGTTACTGGGCATGGCGTGCCGGATTGGGTTGGATAGGTAAAAATACCCAGCTTATTATTCCGCATGCCGGTTCCTGCTTCTTTTTAGGAGAAATATTTCTCAGTGCAGAAGCAGACGAATACGACCAACCGTTAACAAGCCGCTGCGGAAACTGTACCCGGTGTCTTGATGCCTGTCCGACAAAAGCGCTGGAAGCCCCTTTTTTGCTCAATTCAGGCCGTTGCCTGTCTTATCTTACCATTGAGCACCGGGAAGCTATTCCGCCCGCAGAAGGCAAAAAAATGGGCAATAAGATATATGGCTGCGACGAATGCCAGAAAGCCTGTCCCCGGAACAGATTTTCCACTCCCTGCCAGACACCGGAATTGCAACCCACTGACGCCTTCATGCAGATGGAAAAAAAGAACTGGCATGCACTGACAGAAGAACAATACAGAGTAATCTTTAAAGGAAGTGCGGTAAAAAGAGCCAAGTACACAGGCTTAATGAGAAACATACATCAGGTGGAAAGTAATAACAAGGATGAAGTACAAACATTGCCAGACGTGTAAACATAAACATGAGACGGGATTAACAGTATCTGAGAAAATGTAAACATAGAATGCCAAACAGAAGCCGTACTTTTAGGACCTACTTTAATCTTAAAAACAACGCATCATGAAGACAATGACTTATCTTGGATTCTTATCAGTTCCTCTATGCTTCTGTCAGCACCTACAGGCACAAAACAACTCCCGGCAAACAAATCCCCCCAATATTATTTTCATCCTTGCAGATGATATGGGCTATGGCGATGTCTCGGCATTCAATGAACATTCCGGCATTACTACCCGGAACCTGGATGAAATGGCCGATAACGGAGTCTCTTTTACCGATGCTCACTCCTGCTCGTCCGTTAGTACGCCTACCCGCTATGGGATTATCACCGGAAGATATAACTGGCGTTCAAGCCTTAAAAGCGGTGTATTATATGGATATTCACGCCCCATTATCCCTACTACGCGAAGCACAATGGCTTCTATGCTAAAACAAAACGGATATACCACAGCCTGCATCGGAAAGTGGCATTTAGGTTGGAACTGGGGTACAAAAGCCGGACACGAAAAACCAAATGCCAATGCACTGGCAGAGGAAGATGTGGATTATAGTAAACCCATCACGAACGGCCCTGCCGATTTAGGATTTGATTATTTCTACGGCTTCTGTGGCTCATTAGACATGGCTCCTTATGTCTATGTAGAAAATAGCCAGCCTACTACCACTCAGATACAAACCATCGCCAAGTCAGGAGGGTCTGCCATGTGGCGGGCAGGTGCCATAGGCTCCGACTTCTCACACCAGGAGTGCTTGCCCAACCTTACCCGCCGGGCCGTAGACTATGTAAATCAACACGCCCAAAACAAGCAGCCGTTCTTCCTGTATCTGCCTCTTCCTGCACCACACACACCTATCCTTCCGGACGAAAGATTTAAAGGGAAAACCGGGTTAGGAGATTATGGAGACTTTGTGCTAATGGTAGATGATGTGGTAGGACAGATCCGGAAAGCGCTCAAAGACAATAATATCTCCGAAAATACCATCCTAATATTTACCACAGACAATGGTTGCTCACCGGCCGGAGGTATTGACAAGATGGCACAGAAAGGACATCGTGCCAATTACATATGGAGAGGTATGAAAGCCGATCTTTTCGACGGAGGACACCGTGTCCCTACCATCGTAGAATGGCCCCAAAGAGCTGGAAAAGGCAAATGCAACCAAACGGTCTGCCTAAACGACTTTTATGCAACGTTCGCAGCACTGAACCAATATCAGATAAAAGAGAATGAGGCAGAAGATAGTTACAACATTTTGCCATTGATCGAGAATCCCGGTTATCCCCAAACAATCCGGGAAGCCGTTGTACACCATTCCATCCGTGGTGAGTTTGCCATACGCAAAGGCGAATGGAAACTACTTTGTTCACCCAGTTCAGGAGGTTGGAGCTACCCGAAACCAAATGTAGACAAAGAAGTCATTGCTACACTGCCTCCTATTCAACTCTACAATATGAAACAAGATCCGGGAGAGAAAAACAATGTATATCAGGAACATCCGGAAGTGGTACAAGAATTAAAACAGCTGTTACAGAAGTATATACAAGACGGAAGAAGTACCCCGGGAACAGTTCAGAAAAACGATGCGACCAACAAATGGGAACAGATAAAAGGCATTATGCAGGATGATTAAAGAGAGGGGAGTTAAGAGAAGGAAGAAGGGAGAATGGAGAGGGGAGAAGGAGCTGCGCTATTACGCTGCATAGCACTTCTCCCCTCTCCATTCTCCCTTCTTCCCTTTAAATAATTACTGTACTGTTACAGTCAGCGGAGCACGCAATTTCTGTGCAAATGCAGCTACATATTCATTCCATGCATCGGCAGTCTTGATATCAGCCTTATCCCATGCAGAACCCCAATAATAAGTATATTCAGAGCCCGGTTCATAGTCACTGACAGCCAGTACATGACCATCTGCACCACCACGCAATTCTTTCTTCTCTTTTTCAGGGAAAAGAACCACTTTGGCGTCTTTCACTGTAGCAGGGAAAGCAGCACCCACAAAAATCTTTCCGTTATTATTGTTCACATTATCCGTCGGATCCACATAAGTAATATAACCATTGGCAGCATCTGTCACAACGGCACCGTCCGGTTCGTGAAGAACAATACCGGTAGCAACAGGCATTGTTTCTTTCAGATTACTGTAAGCAACAACAGTCTTGTTCATATGTGAGCCAGCATCCAAAGAGATCAGACGAGTCTCTATAACGTCAGAATTATCCTTTACTGTCAGCGGGTTATACACCAGTTTCACTGTGAAACGCAACGGACCATTGTCAAGTATTTCCTGTGTTGCATAGCAATACGGATAGATAATCGAATCACCCGACATCAAAGCGGCCGTACCTCCTCCGAGCGTAGGACCTACTTTATAGCAATCCAGACCGTTACCATGATCTACATGATAAGAAACAGAACGATAAAGTTCACTTCCTGCTTTAGGATCTGTCTTTTTCAGTTCGGCTATTTTAGCTTTGGTTTCCGGGTTCAACTCGCCTGCATAACGAGCCTCTACCACCGGCTCTGTTGTATTGTATTTAGTCCAGATATCATAACCGAAAGCACGCTCACCAGTTGCCTGCAAAGCAGGACCGTAAGTACGGAAAGCAACCAGATCATTTTCCCATGCCACGTCATCTACACGTTCAGGATAGTGGCGTCCGCAAGCCTTTGTATCAAATACGGCAGGAGTACCGGCCTGAATAGTATAAGCCGCTGTTCCGTTAGCTTTTACGGTAGCCGGGAAAATTACTTTCTCATCATAAGTAATCTGATAGGGCACTTGCTGACCATCAGCATCAAGCACAACAATCTGAGCAGTGTCAGCCAATTGCAGCTTAGAAGAGACATCACTCATGGATACCTCTACCATTTCACCGGCACGCTCCATAGCGGTGGGATTTGTTACTGTAACAGTAACCGTCTTGCTCTCAGTACAAGCAAAGCTTACAAGAGCAATTGCAATAAAGAAAAATAACTTTTTCATCTTTTTGTCGTTAGTTTGATAATAAAACCCGAAAGGGCGGAGTATTCCTCCGCCCTACAGCATAACTGTATTTTATCTCTTATTTCGGTTGTTTTCCGATATATGCCAAGATACCACCGTCAACGTATAATACGTGTCCGTTTACAAAGTCAGAAGCATCTGAAGCCAGGAACACTGCAGGTCCTGCCAGGTCTTCCGGAGTTCCCCAACGGGCAGCCGGAGTCTTAGCAATGATAAATGAATCAAATGGGTGACGTGAACCATCCGGTTGGATCTCACGCAACGGAGCTGTCTGCGGAGTAGCAATATAACCCGGGCCGATACCATTACACTGGATATTGAATTCACCATATTCAGAAGCAATGTTCTTAGTAAGCATCTTCAAACCACCCTTAGCAGCGGCATAAGCAGATACTGTTTCACGACCCAGTTCACTCATCATAGAACAGATATTGATGATCTTACCGTGACCTTTTTTAATCATAGAAGGGATAACAGCCTTAGACACAATAAACGGAGCATTCAAGTCTACATCAATTACCTGACGGAATTCAGCTGCCGACATTTCGTGCATCGGGATACGCTTAATGATACCTGCATTGTTAACCAAAATATCGATAACGCCTACTTCTTTCTCAATCTGAGCAACCATAGCGTTCACCTGTTCTTCGTTGGTTACATCGCATACATAACCTTTAGCTTCAATACCTTCAGCTTTGTAAGCAGCAATACCTTTGTCTACCAGTTCCTGTTTGATATCGTTGAACACGATTTTTGCACCTGCCTGAGCAAAAGCAGTAGCCAAAGCAAAACCGATTCCGTAAGATGCACCAGTAACAAGTGCAACTTTACCTTCTAATGAAAAGTTTACCATTATAATAATTTATTAATGTGCCAATGTACAGAGTGCCAATGAAAGCACTTATTCACACATGTAGCACGAAGGTTATTAATTAATTGTTCTTATTAAGTCGTTTCTTAAATTAACACAGGGCATATTCAGCGCATGCCTCATTATTTAAGATCTGTAATCAGTGAGAAATCCTGATCTCCGTAATCCAGATTTTCGCCTCCCATACCCCAGATAAAGGTATAGTTATGAGTAGCAGCAGCCGAGTGAATAGACCATTCAGGAGATAATACAGCCTGATCGCCTTTCATCCATACGTGACGTGTCTCATCTACTTCACCCATAAAGTGACATACAGCATGTTCTTCGGGCACTTCGAAGTAGAAATAAGCTTCCATACGACGGCTGTGAACGTGTGCCGGCATTGTATTCCAAACACTTCCCGGAGCCAATTCCGTCATACCCATCTGCAACTGGCAAGTAGGTAATACCTGATTTACCAGCATTTTGTTTATATTTCTATGGTTAGATCCTTCCAGTGAACCCATTTCAGCCACCACTGCATCCTTCTTTGTCACTTTCTTATCAGGATAGTTACGGTGAGCAGTCAGCGAATTAAAATAGAACTTAGCAGGATTCTTTTCGTCTTTACTTTCAAAAGTCACTTCACGATCTCCTGAGCCTAAGTAAAGTGCTTCTTTATAATCGAGTTCAAATACAGCATCGCCAGCTTTTACCACACCAGGACCACCGACATTGAAAATACCCATTTCACGACGAGTAAGGAAATAAGGAGCCTTCAACGGATCGATAGCTTCAAGCTTCAGCACCTCTCCTACCGGCATTGCACCACCTACTACCATACGGTCATACATGGAATACACCATATTTACTTCGTTTGCCGAAAATACTTTTTCAATCAGAAAATCACGACGGATTCTCTTGGTGTCATAGCTTTTTGCATCTTCAGGATGCGCAGCATAGCGAATTTCATAGTTCGTTTTCATACCTTATTTATTTAAATAGTTCATAATATCATAACTCTCAGATGCACGTCGTTTGCGTACACGATGCAAAAATAAGAAAAGAAAACGGCAAAACCTTGCATTTTTGTTCTTATTATCTATCAATATTGTCCACAGATGTACAATAAGGCAACTGTTTAACAATATATAATACGAATTAAAGAAGAGATGCAATTAAAACCAAAGGTAAAAACGGCTCAGTAGATTTTTAGTGGGGATAATTTTTTATACTCGTGCCATATAGCGTACTTTGCAATATGGAAAATGATTATTTGAACATGCTTGCCCGCAT
>QWCE01005446.1_pt1 | contig 11667 bp, 8 predicted proteins | sample 1972531 | NCBI WGS metagenome assembly QWCE01 (sample SAMN09866716, study PRJNA288562) | Human gut metagenome isolate term4_stool, whole genome shotgun sequencing... | reverse complement strand
GAGAAGCAACTGGCTGTCTCCATGAAAGCTGGTTGCATACTTTTAACCATTTTGCATGCTGGGCTGCCATAGAGTCAACAATACGGATGAATGCTTCGTAACTTGCGAAGAATCCATGACGTCCTGTTAACAGATAACCTTCCAGCCATCCTTCACACATATGCTCACTTAACATACCATCCATGATACGTCCGTTTCTTGCAAGACAATCGTCTGTGTCAAGAAGTCCGGCATTCCAGTCACGGTTCTGTGTTTCAAATACTTTGTATAAACGGTTAGACATACTTTCGTCAGGTCCGAAGATACGGAAGTTCTTGTTCTCTTCGTTTAATTCGAAGATGTCACGGATATATCCGCCAAGTTCGATCATATCCTGAGCCTTTGTCTTACCTGGTTCAACTTCGATTCCATAAGAACGGAAATCAGGAAGTCTTAAGTCTTTTAATAATAATCCACCATTTGCATGTGGGTTAGCTCCGAGACGGGCATCTCCCTTAGGTGCAAGTTCCGCAAGTTCTGGGATCAGGTGTCCGTTTTCATCGAAGAGTTCTTCCGGATGATAGCTTTCCAGCCACTCTTTTAAGAGTTCCAGATGTTCTGGACTTTCCATTGTAAGTGGTACCTGATGTGCACGGAAAGATCCTTCGATCTGCTGTCCATCTACAACCTTTGGTCCAGTCCATCCCTTTGGTGTACGCAGAACGATCATTGGCCATGCCGGACGTTCTGGATCATTGTTCTCACGTGCATTTTTCTGGATTGCTTTGATCTCTTCGATAACAGTATCCATTGTTTCTGCCATCTTCTTGTGCATTGTCATCGGATCATCGCCTTCTACGAAGTAAGGTTTCCATCCACATCCTTTGAAGAAGTTCTCAACTTCCTCGTGGGAAATACGAGAGAAGATAGTAGGGTTACTGATCTTATATCCATTTAAATGAAGAATTGGAAGTACAGCACCGTCTGTAACTGGGTTCAGGAACTTGTTAGACTGCCATGAAGTAGCTAACGGTCCGGTCTCAGCTTCACCGTCACCAACAACAACAGTTGCGATCAGATCCGGGTTGTCGAATACAGCACCGAATGCATGAGCGATAGAGTATCCAAGCTCTCCACCTTCGTTGATAGATCCTGGTGTCTCTGGTGCACAGTGACTCGGAACTCCACATGGGAATGAGAACTGCTTGAACATCTTCTTCATACCTTCTTCATCCTGGCTGATGTTCGGATATACTTCGCTGTAAGAACCTTCCAGATATGTATTGGCAATTAAGAAGTTTCCGCCATGTCCAGGACCTGATAATAAGATCATATCCAGATCATAACGTTTGATTTCACGGTTGCAGTGTACATAGATAAAGTTCTGTCCTGGGACAGTTCCCCAGTGACCAACGATTTTTTTCTTGATCTGATCCATTGTAAGTGGCTCTTTTAAGAGCGGATTGTCAAGAAGATATAACTGACCGGCTGACAGATAGTTGGCAGCACGCCAGTAAGCATTCATCTTTTCAAGCATTTCCTGAGATAACGGCTGCTTCTCAAGACATGTTTTTGTGTCTTCCATATTCTTACCTCTTTCATAAAAACTTTGTGTTAATTATTTAACCAAATGTAGGATATCATAATAAGAACAATACGTAAAATAGCAATTATGCATTAAGATTATAAGTTTTTGATATGGATGTACGGATAAAAATACAAAGGAAGAGAAGTATCTACATATAATAAAAGGATTTAGTTCGAAAAGGATTTAGAGCGAACGAAAAATAAAATACAATCTAATTCGACATATTTGTCAAAAACAATACAAGTAAATGGAAAAATGAAAGTTGTATTGCTTTCTAAAGAAAATATGAAGAAAAAGCCAAAAAGTGCACAAAAAATTCATTTTTTGTTCACAATTATAGCGGCCAAGACTGTCAAAACGCACAAAAAGATAGAAAAACACACATAAAAGCAATGGAAAACAACTTGCAACGATACAACTTTGTGAGAAAAAATGGTTGTATTTTATTGCGAAACCGGACAGGTTAAGTATATAATTGAATCATCAAATAAATAGAAAACGGAGGAGACATTATGAAGAGAGTTCTCAAAAAAGTAACAGCAGCTCTTCTGGCAGCAACAATGGTAGTTGGACTTGCTGCATGTGGAAGCGGCAATGGTGGCTCAGGTAACAAGAGCAGCAAATCAGGAAAGGTTAAAATCGGAGTTTCTATCTGGTCTTCAACAGACGTTCTTGGATCACAGTGTAAGAAGATGCTGGATGCAGCAGCTAAAGCACTGGATGTAGAAGTACAGTATGTTGACCAGGGACATGTATCTGAGAAAGTTACAGCTTCTGTAGAGCAGTTAGCAGCAGCAGGATGCCAGGGAATCATCATCTGTAACTCATCTGATACAGAGATGACATCAGCAATCAAGACATGTAATGATAATAAAGTATATCTTGCACAGTTCTTCCGTGTAATCAGCAAAGAAGACAGTGCAGATATCTACAAAGCAGCAAAAGATTCCGCTTACTACATCGGAGCAGTTCATGAAGATGAACCTGCAAACGGTGCAGAACTTGTTAAGATCCTTCTTGATAAAGGCGATCGTAACATCGGTCTTATCGGCTGGGAGCAGGGAGATGCTACATGGCTCGGAAGATGGAAAGGTTACAAAGCCGGAGTTGAAAAATGGAACAAAGAAAACCCAGACGACAAAGCAAAAATTTCTGAGCCACAGTACGCTGGTACAACTTCAGAAGGTGGATCAAAAGCCGCTGAAGCTTTAATGGCAGCAGATCCTAAGCTTGATGCATTGATCCCAGCTGGTGGTGGTGGAGATCCACTTCAGGGAGCAATCGCAGCAGTTGAACGAGCAGGAAAGACTCAGGACATCGATATCGTTTCTACAGACTTCCTTCCAGACCTTGGAGAAAGACTTCAGAATGGATCAATGGCCGGTGAATCCGGTGGACACTTCTGTGACCCATTGATCGCATTCATGATGGTTTACAATGCAGTCAAAGGTAACTACAAAGACTTCGCTGGTAAATTCGAAGATGTTCCATTCCCATACCTGTATGTATCATCAGCAGATGACTATGCAGCATATGAGAAATATTTCGTAGATCAGCTTCCATACACAGACGATGAATTAGTAGCTATGTCTAAAGAAAGTCTGAAAGAGCTGAAAGCAACTGCAGCAAGCGTATCTATCGCTGATGCAGAAAGCCGTGTTGGTAAATAAACCGGACGCAAGATAACAGAAAATAATTTGGGGGGTGACGTCGCAAGAAAGGCGATGCCACCTTCCCTTTTAAAAAGATAATAAGAAGAGGTAGATAATATGGGCACTACTAAAAAACTCTCAGGAAAGACAATGGGATATGTAATCCTGATCGGTCTTGTAATTGTTTCCTGGGTAATCTTTAAAATATTGACACCACATAACTTCGGCTCATTTTCCAATATGCTCAATTACTTTCAGGCCAGTCTGATTGCCACTGTAGGTGCGGTTGGTTTCTATTTCGTAATGGTAATGGGAATGTTCGATTTCTCTATTGGTGCAAATATCATGCTTTCCGCAATCGTTGGTTGCGTATTGGCAACAAAATTTAATTTAGGATATTTCGGACTGATCGTCGGAGGTATTCTTACAGGCACTATCGTTGGTTTATTAAACGGAATCTTCTATGTAAAATTAAGAATTCCATCTATGATCGTTACAACAGGTCTGGCGCTCATCTATGAGTCGTTAGCAAACTACATGGCAGGTGGTGTGGAACAGACACTTCCGGCACACTTAAGAGCATTCGGACGTATGCCTTGGGATATTATCCTTGCATTGGTAGCATGCGTTGTTGCTTACATATTCTTAAACTACACTAAAATCGGAACTTATACTTATGCAATTGGTAGTGATGAGTTCGTTGCCAAGAACATGGGTATTAATGTTAATAAATACAAGGTACTTGCATTCATCTTAAGTGGTGCATTCCTTGGAGTAATGGCAATTCTGACAATCAGTTATGGTTCTTCAATGGTAGCGGTTACCGGTATGGCATCTATGAGCCGAAACTTCGTACCGACTATGGGATGTTTCTTCGGTCTGGCATTTAAGAAATATGGTATGCCGCTGCAGGCTATTATCATCGGTGAATTCGTAATCAATATTATTTTCTTCGGTTTCATCGCACTTGGTGCTCCTACAGCGATCCAGGACGTTATTACAGGATTTGCACTGCTGATTATCGTTACTCTGACAACAAAGGTTACAAAAGGCGAGATTGTCAAGTAATAGAAGGAGGAAGACAGCAATGAGTGAAGTGAGATTACAGGTAAAACATGTTTCTAAAAACTTCGGTATCACGAAGGCGTTGAAAGATGTGTCATTTAATATCAATAAAGGTGAGGTTCACGCACTGATCGGTGAAAATGGATCCGGTAAATCAACAATGACAAATATGTTGACAGGAATCTATACACTGGAAAGTGGACAGTTCATTCTGGATGGAAAAGAAGTTCATCCGAAGAACCAGGTAGAAGCAAATGAAGAAGGTATTTCTATCATCGTACAGGAACTTGGAACTCTTTCCGGACTGACGGTAGCAGAGAATATCTTCCTTGGACATGAAGATCAGTTCGTTCATCTGGGGATCAAGAATACCGCAGCAATGAACAAAAAAGCAAATGAGCTTTTACAATCCTATGGATTTGATAAGATCAAAGCAGGAGATATGATTGATGATTATAATTTCGAAGATCGTAAATTGGTTGAGATCGTAAAAGCTACATATTTTAATCCTAAGATCGTCGTTGTCGATGAGACGACAACTGCTCTTTCGCAGGAAGGACGTGAAGAACTGTACAAACAGATGAATCGTGTTCGTGACAATGGAAATACGGTTATCTTTATTTCCCATGACCTTCCGGAAATTCTTGACAAATCCGATACAATCACAATCCTCCGGGATGGTGTATATATCGATACGGTTAAGAGTGCAGATGTGAACGAAGATGATCTGAAGAAGCTGATGGTTGGACGTGAGGTAACAGGTGATTACTATCGTTCAGACTATGGTGAAAAAGTATCAGATGAAGTTGTATTATCCGTAAAGAATGTTACAGTTCCAGGACTGATCGAAGATATCAGCTTTGATTTACACAAAGGAGAGATCCTTGGATTCGGTGGTCTGTCAGAATCAGGTATGCATGAGATCGGTAAAGCAATCTTCGGTGCATCTTATGACAGAGAAGGTGAAGTTGTTCTGGCTGACGGAACACACATCAACGATATTCCTACAGCAATTAAGCACAGCATTGCTTATACATCCAAAGACCGTGACAATGAGTCGGTTGTGCTAAATCAGAGTATCGGTGACAATATCTGCTTACCATCATTAGATGAACTTGCTAATAAAGCACATATATTAAGCGATAAGAAACGTAGAGAGTTTGCCGATAAATATGCAAAACAGATGTCTGTAAAGATGAATGATGTAAACCAGTTCGTTTCAAATCTGTCCGGTGGTAACAAACAGAAAGTTGTTCTTGCAAGATGGATCGGAAAAGATTCTGATATCGTTGTTCTGGACAGTCCTACCCGAGGAATCGATATTAAGGTAAAACAGGACATCTATCAGTTGATGAACCAGATGAGAAAGAACGGTAAATCCATCATCATGATCTCAGAAGAGTTGATGGAGCTGATTGGTATGAGTGATCGTATCATTATTATGAAAGATGGAAAAATCAGTGGAGAACTTGAACGTAATCAGAACCTGGATGAAAATGGTCTGATTTCGATGATGGTATAAGGAGGCAACTATGGGAAGTCAAGTAAGTGCAAAAACAAACGATAAGGAGCAGCAGCTTAAGAAAGCGTCTAAGATGGCGATGGTTCGTGCGCTCCTGCCAATCGTAGGATTGGTTGTTATTTTCCTGCTGTTCAATGTCCTGACAGATTTCCGTATGATGGGAAATATGTCACTGGCATTCTCGCAGGTATATGTTACAATGATTGCAGCTATGGGCGTATTCTTCATTATGACGATGGGCGGCCTGGACTTTTCTCAGGGATCTATCCTTGGAATTGCTTCAATCGTTGTATGTATTCTTTCAAAACATGGAATTGCAATTGCAATTCTTGGTGGTATTGCATCAGGTGTGATCATCGGTGCGATCAACGGATACTTCTACGTATACCGTAAGATCAAATCATTCATTGTTACAATTTGTACCATGTTCTTATTCCGTGGATTTATCAAATATATGACAACGAATGCACCTGTTTCCGGTTCTGCAACATTGATCAATTATGACAGTACAGGATTCAAAGTGGCTTGTACAGTAGTTGTTCTGGTTATTGGATTTATCGCATTCCGTTATACAAAATTCGGAACATATTTAAAAGCGATCGGAGCTGGTGAAAAAGCAGCAATGTTCTCAGGAATCCGTACAGACAGAATGAAATTCCTCATGTATGTACTGGCAGGTGCACTGACAGGATTTGCAGCATTTATCAACGTTATCAAGGTCGGATCTGTTACATCTTCCGGTGGTAACCAGTTAGAGACACAGATTCTGATCGCTCTGGTATTAGGTGGTATGCCTATTTCCGGTGGAGCCAAGGTAAGATTTGAAAATATCGTTGTTGGATCTCTTCTTTACATTGTACTGAACAGTGGATTGACAATGATGGGATTCTCAACACAGATGATGCAGCTGATCCAGGGAGTTGTATTCCTGATCTTCGTAGCAGTATTCGCAGACCGTGAATCACTTACAGTTATCAAATAATAAAATTATTTATTCATTACGGGCAAAGGCATTCTTTGATGTTTTTGCCCGTAATTGGTATATGGAGAGGTTATGAAGAACACGAATCAGGAAGGCTTAAAATATCAAAAATTATATAACTGGGCACATACCTTGATTACGAGTGGAGTGATCAAGAGTATGGATAAGTTTCCTTCAGAGACGAGTCTGCAGAAGAAATTTGGCTATTCCAGACAGACCGTAAGGACAGCACTGCAGCAGCTGGAAGAAGAAGGTCTGATCACCCGTGTGAGGGGAAGTGGAACGTATGTGTCTTATGAGGGACAGTTGATTGATGACAACCGTCCGCAGGTAGGGTTACTTTTGAGCTATTATTCCGAATATCTCTTTCCAGAGGTATATGACGGAATAGAATCATCCCTGAGCGAAAAAGGATATCGGATTGGTGTAGCGGTTACAAAGAATCGTCTGAATGATGAGGCAGCGTATCTGGAAGGAATGCTTAAGAACAATGTATCAGGACTGATCATAGAAGGGTCACGCTCTGCATTTCCGAACCCGAATATCCGTTTGTATGAAGAGATTAAGAAAAGAAATATCCCTACAATTTTTATTCATAACCATTATGAAAATATGGCATTTGACAGTGTGGAAACGTCTGATACACGGGCAGCGTATGAACTTACCAGGATATTGATCGAACATGGACACCGGAAAATCGGAGGAATCCTGAAATATGATGACATGCAGGGGATTGCACGTTATAAGGGATTTATACAGTGTATGTCCGATTATGGCATCAAATACGATGACGACTGTATCCGCTGGTATTCCACAAGAGAAATGGAAGATAAGTTCAGTAAAAAAGGACTTGCACATATTTACCGTCATACCAGGGATTGTACAGCACTTCTGATCTACAATGACGAAGTCGCATGGGTGTATTTGGAGTTCCTGGAAGAAAGGGGAATACATGTTCCGGAAGATCTGTCTGTTGTATCCTTTGATGATGCGGAATTACAGGATACGACAGATATAAAATTGCTCTCTGCCATACATCCGAAAAATAAGCTGGGGCGGATTACGGGAAATCATCTGCTGCGTATGATGGATGATGAGAACTGGCAGACAAAGAATTATGCATATCGCTTTCCAGCAAAATTAAATGACGGAAATTCGGTGAGAAAGTTATAAAAAAATAAATGAGTGGATTGACAGAATATGTGAATGGTGATATTATATTAATATAGTATGTTACTTGTTAGTGAACGAGGCATTAACTATGTATAAATTAGTAGTATTTATGCAGAGTTAGTGTCTCTTTTTTGTACTTATAATGATGTGAAAATCATCATCACGTATAGCATCTTCAAAAGAGCCTACACTATGCATAGATACCTGTACAAAGAAAAGGAGAAAAACTATGAAAGACAAAATCTTTGGCGTATTGCAAAGAGTAGGGCGAAGCTTCATGCTCCCGATCGCAATCCTTCCGGTAGCAGGATTGCTCCTTGGCCTTGGTAGTTCTTTTACCAATGCCACAACGATTGCAACTTATGGACTACAGGGAATCTTAGGAGAAGGAACACTTCTTCATTCGCTGCTGATCATCATGAACAAAGTCGGAAGTGCAATTTTCGACAACCTTCCGCTTATCTTTGCCGTTGGTGTAGCCATCGGTATGGCAAAGAAGGAGAAAGAAGTTGCAGCGTTATCTGCACTGATCGCATACTTTGTTATGCACATTTCTATTAACAGTATGCTTGAAATCAGTGGTAAGATCGCGGCAGACGGAACTATTTCCAAGAATGTGCTAGAAGGAACGATTGCTTCGGTATGTGGAATTAATACACTGCAGATGGGTGTGTTTGGCGGTATCATTGTAGGTCTTGGTGTTGCGGCACTTCACAACCGTTTCCACAAGATCGTACTGCCGAATGCGTTATCATTCTTCGGCGGTTCCAGATTCGTACCGATCATTTCAACGATTACTTATATGTTCGTCGGAATCGCAATGTATTTCGTATGGCCAATCGTGCAGAACGGTATCTATGCACTGGGTAGTCTGGTAACAGGAACGGGTTACTTTGGAACACTGATCTTCGGTATTGTAAAACGTGCACTGATCCCATTCGGTCTGCACCATGTATTCTATCTTCCATTCTGGCAGACAGCTGTCGGCGGAACGATGGAAGTCGGCGGAAAGCTGATCCAGGGAGGTCAGAATATCTTCTTCGCACAGCTTGCTGATTCTGCACATATTACGCATTTCAGCGCAGATGCAACGAGATATTTCTCAGGTGAGTTCATCTTCATGATCTTCGGACTTCCGGGAGCGGCACTTGCAATGTACCGTACAGCAAAACCAGAGAAGAAAAAAGCAGCAGGCGGACTTCTTCTTTCCGCAGCACTGACATGTATGTTAACAGGTATCACAGAGCCTCTGGAGTTCTCTTTCCTGTTCGTAGCACCGGTTCTTTTTGCAGTGCAGGTGGTACTGGCAGGTAGTGCATACATGATCGCACATATCCTGAATATTGCGGTAGGACTTACATTCTCCGGTGGATTCTTAGATCTTCTGTTATTCGGTATCCTTCAGGGAAATGCGAAGACAAGCTGGATCAGAATCATTCCGGTAGGAATTATCTATTTCTTCCTGTATTACTTTATCTTCTCATTCCTGATCAAGAAGCTAGATCTCAAGACACCGGGACGTGAAGATGATGACGAAGAGACAAAGCTTTATACAAAAGCAGATGTAAATGCGAGAAAAGCAGGCAATACGGAAGCTGGTGCAACAGCTGGTTCGGAAGATTCACTGAGTGCGGAGATCACAAGAGGACTTGGAGGATCTGCGAACATTGAAGATGTAGACTGCTGTGCGACAAGACTTCGTTGTACGGTAAGCAATCCGGATCTGGTAAATGATGGAATCTTAAAGGCGACCGGAGCATCGGGCGTGGTACACCGTGGACAGGGCGTACAGGTCATTTACGGGCCGAGTGTGACAGTTATTAAGGCGGACCTGGAAGATTATCTGGAACATGCGCCAAAAGAGCTGTATGAGCCACAGAAGGATACAGAAAGTACTGGTCAGAATGCATCAGAAGATGCTACAATAGAAGACAAGGCAGGAGAAAAGAAAGTAGTAGATACAATCGTGATCTCAAGTCCAATCACAGGACTTGCGGCAGATCTTTCCACAACGCCGGATGAAGCATTTGCCGGACGTATGATGGGAGACGGTGCTGTTGTGACACCGGAAGATGCAATCGTAAGAGCACCGGAAGACGGAGAAGTATGCTTCGTATTCGATACCAAGCATGCGATCGGATTCATGACAGAATCCGGAGTAAGCCTTCTGATCCATGTTGGCATTGATACAGTAAAACTGGACGGAAAAGGATTCGAGTGCTTCGTTGAGAACGGACAGGCAGTGAGGAAGGGTGATCCGATGCTGAAGTTGGATCTGGATTATCTGAGAGAGAATGCACCGTCTGTAGCATCACCGGTTCTCTGCACAGAGCTGGAAGACAACCAGAAGATCCGTCTTCTGAATGAAGGTGAGATCAAGGCAGGAGATGAGCTTTTCGCGATTGATATCTATGAAGCGTAAAAGAATCTAATGTGGAAATGCGAGTGGGGATATGATGTACAGGATAGAAAAAGTTTTAAATCATAATACTGTAATGGCCATCCATCAGGATGATCACAAAGAAGTCCTGATCATGGGAAAGGGAGTCGGATTCGGCAGGAAAGTTGCAGAAAGAATCGAAGTAAGACCAGAAGACCGTTTATATTCTCTCCAAAAATATAAAGAACGGGGCGGGGCAAAAGAAATCGTAAAGTCCATCGCACCGGAATTCTTAGAAGTAACGAATGCCGTGCTCGACGAGGCGGAAAAGATATTCGGGAAGATTGACCGTATGGTATTGTTCCCGCTTGCAGACCATATTGCATTTGCAGTAAAACGTATTCAGAATCATGAGCAGATCAGTAATCCGCTCACAGAGGATATCCGTGTATTATTTCACATGGAATTCAAAGCGGCAGAAAGTATCCGCCCGCTTCTTCAAAAGCAGTTTGGCATTGATATAGAAGATGATGAGGTTGGATATGTGGCTCTTCACATTCATTCGGCGATAGAGGATGAGAAAGTATCGCATGCGATGCAGATGGCAAGATCCGTCAGAGAGTGTATCAGCATGGTAGAAGAAGCAATCGGAAAGCCGATCGATATCGCATCGTTATCCTATAACCGTCTGATGAACCATATCCGTTATATGGTAGCAAGAGCCTTAAGCGGTGAGAAGCTGAAGGTGAATATGAATGATTACATGGAAGTGAAATTTCCAAAATCGTTTGGAATGGCACAGGCAGTCTGTGATCAGGTAGGTGAGAGCCTTGGTGTGAAATTAGAAGAAGTCGAGACAGGATATTTGGCGATGCATATTGAAAGAGTCGCTAATGACGAGCGCGAAATAGAAGAATAGAGCACTTCTGAAAATGGCAGAAAATACGCAAAAATAAGTTTTTTTGAAAAAAATAAAAAAAATTCAAAAAAACACTTGCAAAAGGTATTGTGTTATGATAATATAAATCTCGGTCACGCAAGAGAAATAAAAAACACAAAACAGTGACTGAGATATGGCTCCATGGTCAAGCGGTTAAGACATCGCCCTTTCACGGCGGTAACACGGGTTCGATTCCCGTTGGAGTCACTGCCTAAGCAATTAGGTAAATGCCGATGTGGCTCAATTGGCAGAGCAGCTGATTTGTAATCAGCAGGTTATCGGTTCGAGTCCGATCATCGGCTTAGTCCTTACGGGACTTAAAGATTTTGGACCTTTAGCTCAGTTGGTTAGAGCAATCGGCTCATAACCGATCGGTCCTGGGTTCG
>QWCE01005445.1_pt1 | contig 11668 bp, 10 predicted proteins | sample 1972531 | NCBI WGS metagenome assembly QWCE01 (sample SAMN09866716, study PRJNA288562) | Human gut metagenome isolate term4_stool, whole genome shotgun sequencing... | reverse complement strand
ACGGGATCTTCAAACGATAACCGCTCTGCACAGTTTGTTGGTTATGTACCGCAAATGGTGACCGCAATTTCCATGTATCAGGTAGGAAAAAATGGGACAGAAGAATCCATTACCCCCTTTGGCGGGGTAAGGGAAGTAACCGGTGGTACTTGGCCTGCTAAATTGTGGTTGGCATATATGAGACCAGCGGTTAAAGGTTTGGAGCCGCAGCCCTTATTTTCTTCTGAAACCAGCAAATCTCGGGTGAGGCCGAAAGAAAAGAATACCCCCTATAAGACTGCGGAAGTGCCTTCGGCTCCTCCTCCAGAAACGATAGGTAATCCGCTCACGGTTCCTAGCAGCTCTGCTCCTGCCAGTTCACCGCCTGCGCAATCCCCGGAGCCTGCGGAATCCTCTTCTCCAGCTGCTCCTCCTAGTCCCTAGGTAGGGTGAAGGATCCAGGAGTGCTTTAAGGCGCCCTGCTACCTGCGAGCTGAGGATGGGTTTTATCTGCGACGGTTAAAAAGAGCGTTTCCTAACAATGTTTGATAACGGCTAGAAAAAGCGCTGGGAACTAAGTTATCCTGTAGTGCGACCTTTGGGTCGCATGCATAAGCCCTCCTGCCGCGGAAGGACCGTGGCCGTTAGACCAAAGGAGGTGGGTTGAGATGCGTAAATATGAGATGATGGTGATCCTGAATCCCGAAATTGACGAACGCACCGTAGCCCCGGCATTAGAGAAACTGCTAAATGTGGTTTCTGCTAATGGGGGAAGCGTAGACGCGACCGATATTTGGGGCAAACGTCGCCTGGCATATCCGATTGAAAAATACTCTGAAGGGATCTATGCGGTCATCGAGATGACCACTAACCCGCAGATTGCTGAGGAGCTAACCCGGCAACTGTCGCTAAACGAATCCGTTTTGCGCACTAAGTTGTTGCGGCGCGATTAAGCTCGCGGAGAGGAACAAATATGGCTGGAGAAACCCAGATAACGGTTATTGGGAATCTGACTGCAGATCCTGAGCTGCGCTATACCGCGCAATCGGTGCCAGTGGCTTCGTTTACCGTGGCCTCCACTCCCAGAACCTATAATCGCGCATCCGGACAGTGGGAAGATGGCACTGCCATGTTTCTGCGTTGTTCAGCGTGGCGGGAAATGGCCGAAAATATCGCTGAATCTTTAACTAAAGGCATGCGAGTGATTGTTCACGGTCGCCTGCAGCAACGTAATTGGGAACGGGATGGACAGAATCGTTCCTCAATAGAGATTCAAGTCGACGAAATCGGTCCTTCCTTGCGTTACGCGCAAGCCCAAGTTACCCGGATTCCGCGCTCAGGTGCAGGCGGATTTAATCAGGGCGGACAGGGCGGATTTGGTGCAGGTGCTCCAGCCGGCAATTTCAATCAAGGTGGCGGATTTAACCAAGGGGGTGCCGCAAACCTGGGTACAGGTTCTATGGCTGCGGCGCAGCCAGCTGCGGATGATAACCCCTGGGCTACTCCTGCCACCAGCGATAACGGCGAGGACAATGAACCGCCGTTCTAAAGTTTCAGGATAAGACCTTAGGGTCACACCATTAAGGAGTAAATATGGCGAAGAAAGTTCTTCGCGCGAAGCCGATTAAGAAAAAGGCTAACCCGCTACGTAATATGCCGGTTGAAAAAATCGACTACAAAGATACCCCGTTCTTGCGGAAGTTTATTTCCGATCGCGGAAAGATTCGTTCGCGCCGGGTTACCGGAGTTAGCGTTCAGCAGCAGCGCGCTATCGCGAAGGCAGTTAAGAATGCCCGCGAAATGGCGTTGCTTCCCTACACTAGTTCTGGTCGCTGATAGGAGGGTTTAGTCATGGCAACAGCCAAAATTATTTTGAATATGGATGTACCGGGGCTGGGTTCCTCCGGGGACGTAGTAACCGTAGCTCGCGGTTATGCCCGCAACTACCTGGTACCGCGGAAAATGGCGCACCCTTGGACTAGGGGCGCCCAAAAGCAGATCGATGAAATGATTCGGGCACGCCGGCGCCGGGAAATCTCTAACGTAGAGGACGCCCGGGCAGTACGCGATGCTATCGAAGCCCACAATACCGTGGTAGTTTCCAAGCGGGCCGGCCATTCCGGTCGCCTCTTTGGAGCAGTATCCACCCAGGATGTGGTGGCAGCAGTTAAAGAACAGATCGGGCAGACTGTAGATCGGCGCAAAGTTATTATTGAAAAGCCGATCAAAGCGGTTGGAAAATATCAGATTCAAATCAATTTGCATGAAGATATAAGCGCCAAACTGTTTGTAAACGTTGAGGGCGGCAAATAGGTAAGTTTTTACCTGCCAGCATTTAGCTAATAAAAAGTAGGGTGAGCAAGAGGCTAATCTTGCTCACCCTACTTTTATCTGTAGATGAACTAGGGGTCTACCCAGCAGTCACCGGCTCCATTTCATCGCATCTAGAGCCAAGCGTCGGTGCGGATACGTAGCCATAGCGAGGCCGCCCTGCCGCCAATAAAAACCAATCCGTAGATAGCCCATAAACCAGCTAAACCCCAGGCTCCTTCAGGTAGGAGACCAACAAGTAAAACCGCCGGTAGATAGATAGCAAATACTATGGCCATCGCTTTTGCCAGGTATTTAGTATCATCAGCACCGATCAGGTAACCGTCGTAAATGTAGGTTAAGGCTGCCAGTGGTTGCATAAAACCCACTACGATAATCCCGGGGACACAAACGGCTAATAGCTCAGGATCGCCCGTAAAAAGGTGTGGTAAAAAGCCAGAGGTGGCTGCAAATACTAGACCAATCAGGGTGCCAAAGCCCAGTGCCCAGCGGTTTAACTGGGCTATTAGCACCCGGGTTTTTCGCTCCTCGCCCTCACCGAGAGCGTTGGCCAGGAGCGCCTGAGCAGCGATCGCTAAGGCGTCGAGTCCGAATGCCGCTAGGGTCCACAGAGTTTTTAGAATCTGATAACCCGCCAAAGTTACTGCCCCCAAACGAGTCGCCTGCCAAGTGGTGACTACGATAGCCGCCTGCAGAAAAAGCGAGCGGAGAACTAAAGGCAATCCGTGCACCCCGGAACGGAAAATTAGTTGTATATCAGGGCGAGCCGATACTCCCTCCACTCGCAGTTTCTTAACTACCACCATCCAGAGCCATATAGCCATGAAGAACTGGCAAATCGCGGTGCCAGCTCCCGCACCTGCCACCCCAAGAGAGCAGCCGAAAATTAAGAATGCGGAAACCGGTACGTTAAGAATAGCTGCGCTGGTAGTTACCAGGAGAGGAGTGCGAGTATCTAATAAGCCCCTCAAAACCCCGTTAGCAGCTAATACGGACAGCATGGCGACAAGTCCGGGAGCCGAGACCCGTAAGTAGCGACCTGCCAAATCCGCAACTAGCTCCTCAGCTTCGAAAAGGCCAATGATTTGCGGGGCAAAAACTATCAAGACTATTGCCAAAGCGGCACCCAAAAGCGCCCCCAACCACATTCCCTGAATACCTAAACGCAAACCTTCAGCGCGTTTACCTGCCCCGATGGCTCTGCCTGTCACCGCAGTAGTGGTGTAGGCAAGGAATACACAGATTCCCACTACCAGGGTAAGTACCGTCGAACCGATAGCTAGTCCTGCTAAATCTGGGGTTCCTACATGCCCGACCAGTATGGAGTCAGCCATCCTTAGCACAGGCTCGGCGATTAAGGATCCGAGGGCAGGTAAAGCCAGAGCCAAAACCTGGCGGTTAAGACTGGTTTTCTTAGGCTTTTCCACTAATCTTCCTCTATTTTCTATACACAATCTGTGAATAACTCTGTTAGTAGTTTCCCAGTTTGTAACTGGTTTATAAACTTGGGGTTATTCGCTACCCACATATTCCCCGATATTTCCACAGGTTATTAACACTGTCTGCACCAAATTTTACGAGTTTTCAACAGGGGCTTTTCTGGTTATACCTGCGGGATGTGGCACAATCAAAGAGTTTGTAGTTCTTTCCAGGAGGTAGCGATGGCAGATTTTGATCGGACACCTCCGCAAGATATTGCCGCAGAACAATCCGTATTGGGAGCGATGATGCTCTCCAAAGATGCGATTGCGGATGTCACCATGACGATCAGGGGAGAAGACTACTATCGTCCGGTGCATCAGACTATCCACGAAGTCATCTTGGATCTATTTGGTCGCGGGGAACCGGTAGATGCGGTGACCGTAGCTGGGCAATTAAAGCGTCGCGGTGACTTGGAGAGAATCGGGGGCGCCCCCTATTTACATCAACTAATCTCCGGGGTTCCTACCGCCGCGAATGCGGGATATTATGCCCGGATCGTGCGGGAGAGGGCGCAGCTGCGTTCCCTGGTGCAGGCGGGCACCCGGGTGGTGCAACTAGGTTACGCTGACGATGGCGGTGACGTAGATGAGCTGATAAACCAGGCACAAAGTGAAATCTATGCAGTCAGTGAACGCGGAGATAGCGAAGACTACCGTCCGATCACCGAATTTTTAGATGAAACCGTAACTGAACTGCAAGAACTACAAAAAAATGGGGGCATGTCTTCGGGGGTTCCCACCGGTTTTTATCAATTAGATAACCTTACCCATGGCTTGCATCCCGGGCAGTTGGTGATTGTGGCCGCTCGCCCGGCAATGGGTAAATCTACTTTGGCACTGGATTTTTGTAGAAACGCCGCGATTCATCACGAACTGACTTCCGTTATTTTCAGTCTAGAAATGGACGGGACTGAGATTTCCCGGCGCATGATTTCCGCCGAATCCGGGGTGTCCATGTCTCGGCTCAGCTCGGGAGATTTAGAGGACGCGGATTGGACAAAAATAGCGCAGGTACTGTCTCGCTGTTCTCAGGCTCCGCTATATATCGATGATTCTCCTAATATGACCATGCCGGAGATCCGTTCAAAATGTCGCCGCCTCAAGCAACAAAATGATTTAAAACTAGTAGTGGTGGACTACCTACAGTTGATGAGTTCCGGCAAGCGGGTAGAGTCGCGGCAACAGGAAGTAGCCGAGTTTTCTCGCTCGTTAAAACTACTAGCTAAAGAACTTGAAATCCCAGTGGTGGCAGTCGCCCAGCTAAACCGCGGACCCGAACAGCGAATCGAACATAAACCCATGCTTGCTGACCTGCGAGAATCTGGTTCTTTGGAACAGGATGCGGATGTGGTGATGCTGCTAAATCGCCCCGAAGTTTACAACCAGGAAGACCGTCCCGGAGAGGCAGATGTGATTGTCGCGAAACACCGTAACGGTCCGACCGCAACTATTCCCCTAACCTTCCTCGGACGTTTGTCAAAGTTCGGCAATCCCGCCCGTGAGTAAAGGTTTCTGAGAGCTTCGTCTGTTCGTCCTCGAATATTATTAATGCCCGGGAAGAGGCAAACGCGAGTGGAAAGAGCGCAGCCATTTGGGAGCCCACCAGTTAGCTTTCCCGCAGATCGCCATAATGGCGGGTACAAGTCCCATGCGCACTAAAGTAGCGTCAAGCGCCACCGCCACCGCTAAGGTAAATCCGATCTGTTTGATGGCTTGGATACCTCCGGTGGTAAAGCCGAGGAATACCACTAACAAGATTAATGCTGCGGAAGTAATCGTGGAGGCCGAATGGGTAAGTCCTTCCCGCACTGCCCGTTTATTATCTGCAGTTTCATCCCAGATTTCTTTCACCCTGGATACTAGGAACATTTCATAATCCATTGATAAGCCAAAACCGAAGCAGAATACGATGGCTACTACATAAGATTCCACCGCGCCCAGGGAAGTGAAACCTAGCATTTTCTCTCCGTGACCATATTGGAACACCCATACGGCGACCCCTAAGGAAGACAGTAAGGAAACCATGTTTAGTACCAAGGCTTGTAGCGGTAGCAGCAGCGCCCCGGTCATTAGGAACAACATTAAATAGGTAGTGAGGGCGACTGCCAGAAAAACGTAGGGAGCATATTCGTACAGAGTGTCTTGGAAATCGGTTTGCAGGGCAGCTTCCCCAGTCACCCAAATTTTAAAGGGCGCAGGTAACTGGCGTACCTCTTGCATTTCTTGCTTCACCTGCGCGGCGAAAGCATCTTTTTCTTTAGTGTAAACATCGAGGGAAGCGTATTGTTCGCCGTCAATTATTAGGTCTTCGGCGGGACGAATTCGTTTCACGTGGGATAGCGGTTGCACTTTTTCTTCTGCCCAAGTCTGCAACTGCTGCGGGGTGGTTTTAGCTACCAGACGGATTTGCGGATTAGCCGAGTCGGGGAAACGCTCCCACATATCCCATAAGGCCCCGATTTGCGGGATTGACCGGGGCATAGATTCCACCGCAGAGGAACGCATTTGCATCTGGTAGAGGGGAAGGGACATTACCACTAACACCAGGGTCACCACTACCAGCACCGGCCAGGGACGGCGGGTAACGAAAGTTGATACGGAGCGAAAAACTGGGGAAGGATCGTCTTCGCTGCGCTCGCGGGTACGGCGGAAAATATGGCGACGCACCCAGTTCATCCAATGGGAAAAGTTGGAGGGAGAAGCCAGGCTCGGTCCGAACAGCATCATTAGGGCAGGCAAGAACGTCATATTAGAAATCATTGCCAACATGGTTACAGCTACTCCGCCGATACCCATTAGTCTCAGTAATGGTAGCGGGAAGATACATAGCCCCAAGATTGCGAGGGAAACAATTAGAGCCGAAAAGAAAACCGTGGCACCGGCAGTGTCCATAGTTTTTTCTAGAGCCTGAAGATAGGGTTTGCGGGCATTAAGGAGTTGGGTGCGGTAATCTTTGCGAGTAGCAATAGAGCTTTTCCTATCTCCTGCCCGGCGCGATCCAACCAATAACTGCAGGAAACGCGGGTAAAAAATAAAGGTATCTTCTTGGCCATGAAGACCGCGTTTATGCAGTTCATGTCGGTAGCGAGAAACAATTAGTAACCCGTAGTCAATCGATAACCCCAGGCCGAGGAAAGAAACAATATTAACGATGAATGACTCCACGGTGATCAGATAGGTCAGTGCCAGGATCAGCATTAAGGTGATTCCAATGGCAGCCCCGGCTCCGATTAGGGGCAATAAGGCGGCTAGCATACCCCCGAAAACGATGGTCATAATCAGCAGAGAAATCGGAATCGAAATTCCTTCCCCGCGGAGCATATCGGCTTTGACTTGGCCATTGGCAGCATCTTGTAAACCGGTGTTATCAACTACATTAACGCTGGCAGTAACGTTAGAACCTGAAAAATAGTCGGGTAGTTCTTCTAAAACTCCGGCTACCTGATCCCGGGCATCCGGATCCACTTGGTCATAGCCGTTGGCAGTTAACTGTACGTTGATTAGGAAAGTTTTTTCGTCCTTAGCAATCATCTGCCCCAGTTCACTGGACTGGATAGTTTCCCAAGCCGGAGGTAACTGGCTGGTGAAAGCTTTTTTTACTTCCCTTTCGGCGCGCTCTCTAGCTTTTTCTAGTTGCTGGCCGCTAGCGCCCTTGGCTCTTGCGACCTCCTCTGCCTGGGTTCTGCCTTGCGCTAATGCCTGCATTAAGGCTTGATCGATTTTTTCTTGGGCTTTTTTCCCGGCGGGTAGCTGGGGATCAAAGGCGATAAAGGGATCGGCAATCTGCGTTACCTTAGGTACCTTTAATAGATCGGCGTGTAGCGGGCGGAGCATTTTTGCAATCTGATCAGCATGTTTTTCTAAATCGGGTACTTCTACTACTGCCGTTACCGGATAGGTATCGCCGTGGGCTTGCTCATACAGCCTCTTACCCACGGCTGATTCCGACGAGGGACTGGAAGGCTGGGGGGTAATGAGCCTTTCGAATAGTGGTTTTCCCCCCAAACCCGAAAATACTGCGATAATCGCGAGCGTTACGGTTACCAGCCAGATAGTCACGATGAAGCCGGGGTGTTTTCCCCACCAAAAGCGCTTCATCCGTTTCATAGTTTCAATTGTGAGGGTTCTGGGGATAAAGTTCAGCCAAATCAGCAAAGGATTTTAAATCGGGAGCCGATAATGTCCGTCACTGGCAGTTGCGTACTGTTTTTTGGGTAACTATTGCTTTGCTAGTTGGGGAAAGAACTGCCCGCGGCTGGAAAAGTGCCTCTAGCTTCGTAAAATGCGGGTATATCCCGGGTTTTAGTAACCAAAATCTTCCAACCAGGAAGCTTCTGGGATTCCAAAGTCGCTGCCACCTTGTTTTTTGATCTGCTCTAGTAAGTAATCACTATCTTTTGCTACCCGATTCAAACTGGCAGATACCCGGCTAGTAGCGGTAGTTTCTCCCTCCAGTTTCCAGTATTTTTGGCGAGTTATTAGAGCTTTTTGATCACAGTAAACCAGTAGGTGAGAAGCTTGGGTTAAAACATCGGTGGTTTCGACGTCCTCACTGGTTTTTATCGTCACTAAAGCTAGGTTGTAGTTCACTTGACAGCCTGCCAATACTGCCTGGGGTTCAGTCATCTTGGTTTCCAGGATGAAGGGCATTTTCTTGCTAGCGCGAGATAAATATTTATGGGCATTTTGCAGATCGCCGGCGGTTAGATAGGTGGTTCCCAGGTTGTAGTTCACCAGCCACCTATCGGCTAGGAGACGGGAGGAGGACTGGCGTAGACGCAGATCTTGCGCCAAGGAAGGGTCTCCTTGTCGGTCTGCTCGTATCGCCTGTTGTTCTAGTGCCCAACTGTGGGTTTGTAGCCCCGAAACAAGCAGCAGGCAGAGCACGGTTAACGTTACGGGCACTATCCAAAATCGGGATCTGCGAGGAGACTTGATCACCAGATCCTGACGAGTATTTAAAGCGTGGGCGTGCAGCCAGTTGCGATAATCAATCTGAGAAATAGCGGTACTTAAGGCAGCGGTGTCGCTGGGAGGAACCTGGGCGCGCCCTTGCCTGGGAGTTTGTTCGGGATCCGGCAGCGCCGAAACCAGGGAAGCCAGCTCTGGCCAGTCAGTAGCCAGTAGTTGTTGCGGGTGATAGTTACCCCAACCGGCGGTGCGGTAATACTGCTTGCTCAGATTTCCTAGGATTTTTCCGAGGACGACTTGGCGAGCATTGGCATCTAAAGCTAGGTAACGAGGATCAGTCCCCATGGCTGCTAGCCGCTTACGGTAAGCAATAAGTAGGTGGCATAAATTCTTTTGGCGACGTCCGCTAAAAGTCAGGATCGGGGAGCGGGAAGCACTTTGATAAAAAACAATGGTCCATACCACCAGCAGCGCGGCCACCACGATCATGGCGACCGCACCTACCAGCGCCATAAAGGAATGCTCCATTAGGGGCTGAATAGGTAAGTTGACTGTGAAGTATGGGAGCATAGACCTCTTTCAATACCTTAGTGATTAAGTGGTGGCCGCGGATCTGAAGACGAGTTAGGATGCATAAATGACTGCGTTGGGGACACCGGGAACTGCGGGTAGGCTACGGGGGATAACCCCGGTTGCGGATTTGTCTGCGGTAGATTACTGGACGGATAGGGATAATTAGGGGACGACATTTTTCTCCCGACTCTCTTAGCAAACCGTTAAGTAAACTTTTTTAAAAAGCTACCAGTGCCTTCAAGTTTAGGGTCGCGTCCTACTTCAGGCAATAATAGTAAGTGGCTGTCCCAGGAAATACTCCTTAGAAACCAGAATGTATTGGGTGCCCGGTAAACCTGGATTTCTAGCATTAAATCCAGTTCTTCTCCACAGCCAGCGGGCTTAATCTACAATGACAACCAAGAATAAATAACAGGAGGAAGCGCCATGACCTTTGGGGAACGACAGGTGCCCAGCGATCAAGAGTTGGAAGCTCTACTCGCTGATACTCGCGCCCTCCTTGCTGAAAAATCCCGGTGGGAAAATGACCAGATAAATCGCGACCTAGACGTGTTACTACACCGGGTACGCGGGGCAAAGCGGGTCTCTTACTCCCAGGTACTGCGTCAGCGTGGTCAAAGGTGGCAAGAAAATCTGGAAAAGACTGCCGCGTCCTTCGAGCGCGAAAAGCTCCCCCACCTAGACTCACTTGCGTCCACTTACCTGGGACAGGAACAAGCCCCGGACAAACTGGCTGATCAGCTAGCCCGCTCAGAAGCGGCGATTAGCGAGCAGTCCCGGAAAAGGGAAAGCGAAGATTTAGATAACCCAGAAGATATCCTGGAATCTGTAGAAGGGGAGATTCCTCCAGATTCAGAACATAGTTTTTAATCACCATGTAGGAGGCAGGCAAGGATGCTAGTACTAACCCGCAGACGCGGAGAAGAGATCGTGGTCGGAGACCAGGTAGTAATCACCGTGGTGGAGTCGCATAAAGACTCGGTGAGACTGGGGATTAGCGCCCCTAAAGACTTAACTATCCGTCGGGGCGAACTGCTAGAGCAACCCGACAGAGAACGCCTGGGATTGGAAGGGCCTGGACCTGGGTCTAAGCAGGCCGCGCCGGAAAAATAGTTTTTATCTGCCCCCGCGGCGGGTAACATCCTATTAGCTGGACTTAGAATGCGCGCCTACTAGGTGCCGCGTAAGCTAAAAATAAGCTATCCACCAGTAAAATAGGTGGATAAATATTGGTATTTAAAAAGCCAAAACTATAAGGAGTAACTGTGCGAATTGGAGTTCCTAAAGAGCCCACGCCAGACCAAACTTTGGTCGCCGCCACTCCGGATACGGTAAAAAAACTCATCAAACTGGGATATGAAGTCCTGGTCGAGCAGGGGGCGGGCGAAAAGGCCGCCTACCTGGATGAGCAGTATTCGCAAGCCGGAGCGCAAATCGTGGACACTCAGGCCGCCTGGCAGGCCGATATTGTCACCGTCTTAGATACGCCCCCCACCGACTACCTGAATCTGGTTAAACCCGGAGCGCTCCTAATTGCCCGGATGGCGCCAGGTCGCCATCCCGAGACCGTAGATGCTCTGGTAGAGCGAGGCATTACCGGATTTGCGATGGATACGGTTCCTAGAATCTCTCGGGCGCAGTCCATGGATGTGCTCTCCTCGATGTCGAATGTGTCTGGGTATCGCGCCGTTATCGAGGCTGCAGAAAGTTTCGGTCGCCTCTTTACCGGTCAGGTGACTGCCGCCGGAAAAATTCCGCCCGCCAAGGTCTATGTGATCGGCGTAGGAGTAGCCGGCCTCGCTGCTATTGGCACCGCCAACTCGATGGGAGCCCAGGTTAGCGCCACTGACGTGCGCAGTGAAACTGCCGAACAAGCAGAATCGGTAGGGGCAACCTTTGTGCCCATTCCGATTGCGCAAGAAAAATCCGATGATGGTTACGCCAAAGAAATGAGCGCGGATCAAGCGGATGCTGCCACCAAGCTCTACACTGAGCAGGCAGCTGCAAATGACATCGTGATCACCACCGCGAATATTCCCGGTCGCCGCTCTCCGCTGCTAATCACTAAAGAGGCAGTAGCGGCCATGGCGCCCGGTTCAGTTATCGTGGATATGGCCGCTGCTGGCGGCGGTAACTGCGAATTGACCCAACCCGGCGAAAAAGTGGTTACCGAAAACGGGGTGACTATTATTGGCTACACCGACCTGGCTGGCAGGCTGCCGGGACAGTCCTCACAGCTTTATGGACAAAATATTGTTAATCTCTTTAAGCTGATTACTCCGGAAAAAGACGGCAACTACGTCCTCGATATGGAAGACGAAGTAGTCCGAGGGATTACGGTCGCCAAGGACGGGGAAAATATGTTCCCCCCGCCCCCCATTCAAGTGCACGCG
>QWCE01005442.1_pt1 | contig 11673 bp, 8 predicted proteins | sample 1972531 | NCBI WGS metagenome assembly QWCE01 (sample SAMN09866716, study PRJNA288562) | Human gut metagenome isolate term4_stool, whole genome shotgun sequencing... | reverse complement strand
TTGCGCCCGCAGGCGCAAAGAAAATGGAAATCATTTTCTCCGGCGGCGTGTACGTCGGAGAAAATACCGCTCGGCTCGCAAACGTGCGAAGGGCACGCCTGCGGCGTGCCCTTCGTGCGCTGCAGCGAGCCGCTGCCCCATTCAAACGAGAGCCCAGTGAAACGGGTCTCGTTTGAGAGCTTGTCAAAAATCCTTTTTTGACAAGCTCAAGGGCAGGGTCGTTTGGCCCTGTCCGTCGTTTTTTTATTTCCCGCATTTGCCGCAGCTGCAGCAGGCCGCGCCATTTTCCGCCGTGCGGCAGCGGCGCTTGCGATACTCCGTCGGCACCTCGCCGTAGACCTCGCGGAATGCCTCGGTAAAGCGGCTCTGGCTCTCATAGCCGACGGTCTTGGCAATGGCCGCGATGTCGTCCTGCGTCTGCGTCAGGCGTGCGGCGGCCGCCTCCATGCGGTGCTGCTTCATATGCTGCGCGATGGACGAGCCGTAAACGCGCTTGAAGGCGCTTTTCAGCGACGTCGTATTCATCAGAAACTCGCGCGACAGCGCCTCGATCGTGATGCGCTCGGAAAGATGCTCCGTGAGATAGGTGTGCACGCGGCGGATGATCTCCTCCTGCGAGGCCTGAAAGTCCACGGCCTTCTCCGGGCAGGCGATCTCCATGACACGCTCGACGATCTCGTGCAGCAGACGGCTCTCCTCCGTGTCTGCCGCGCGGTAATAGACCTCCTTGCCGTCGCGGCGGCTGACGAGCAGGCCGCTCTCCGTCAGGGAGCGCAGATGGTGCGACACGGCCGGGCTGGACATCTCCAGCATGGCGGCCAGATTGATGACGCATGCCTCCTGATGGCTGAGCAGCCAGAAAATGCGCACGCGCGTCGGGTCGCTGAGCTGCTTGAATACCTCGGCCGCAGCCGCAAAATGCGCCACCTGCATGACCTCCTGATGCAGGCTTGCCGCCTGAGACGACATGCCGTGGTCGTGGGGAAGCTGAAATTCTGCCATAGTCTCTCTCCGTTCTCCGTTTTGGAAATTCCGTTCGCCCGTTCCGAAACAAGACGGCCGAACCGCTTGCATTTTGGGTCCGCATCCAGTATACTACAGTCACAACGATTAAGCAAGCATTGAATCGTTCCAATATTCATTCCTTCCGGAGCGCCGCTGGCGCGCAAGGAAAATTTTCAGGAGGTTTTTATCATGAAGAAGACGTATCAGATCGAAGTTGACTGCGCAAACTGCGCGAACCTGATGGAGCAGGCCACAAAGAAGACCGATGGCGTCGCCGACGCGACCGTAAATTTCATGACCCAGAAGATGATCGTGGAGTTCGCCGAGGGCGCTGATCCCAAGGACGTCATGAAGCGCGTTCTCAAGGCCTGCAAGAAGGTCGAGCCGGACTGCGAGATCGAGCTTTGACCCTCCCGGCGGCGCATCGCAAGATACGCTGCCTTTTCCTTTGGGGTGACCTCTAAATCGATCTGCGGCGGTGGATGACGGAGCTTTTTCGCCGTCCACTCTTGCAGATTGATTTCGAGTTCCCCTTCCCTTTTGAAAAATAGAAAATCAGAAAGAGAGGTAAACCGAGCATGAACAAAAAGCAGAAAAAAATGCTTATCCGCATCGCGATCACGGCAGTCATGCTCATCGCGCTTGCATTCCTCCCCCTGACCGGCATCTGGCAGCTTCTGGCGTATGTGGCCGCTTATCTCGTCATCGGCTACGATATTCTCCGCAAGGCAGGCATCGGCATCATCCACGGCCGCGCCTTCGACGAATGCTTCCTGATGGCTATCGCCACGCTCGGCGCGTTCTTCCTCGCCGTCTGGACGAAGAGCGGCGACTACGTCGAGGGTATCTCCGTTATGCTGTTCTACCAGATCGGCGAGCTGTTCCAGAGCTACGCCGTCGGCAAGAGCCGCCGCAACATCAGTGCGCTGATGGACATCCGTCCCGATTACGCCAACATCGAAAAGGACGGCAAGCTCGAGCAGGTCGACCCGGATGAGGTCACCGTCGGCAGCATCATCGTCGTGCAGCCCGGCGAAAAGGTCCCGCTGGACGGCGTCGTCGTCAGCGGCAATTCCACCCTGAACACCAGCGCCCTGACGGGGGAGAGCCTCCCCCGCGATGTGGCCGAGGGCAACGAGATCATCAGCGGCTGCATCAACATGAGCGGCGTTCTGAAAATTCGTACCACAAAGGCCTTCGGCGAATCCACGGTCTCGAAGATCCTTGACCTTGTGGAGAACGCCAGCTCCCGCAAGTCCCGCTCCGAGGCGTTCATCTCCCGCTTTGCCCGCATCTACACGCCTGCCGTATGCATCGGCGCGGTGCTGCTGGGCGTTGCCGTGCCGCTGCTGCGCATGGCCTTCGGCGCAAGCGCCCAGTGGGTCGACTGGGTCTACCGCGCGCTGACGTTCCTCGTCGTGAGCTGCCCGTGCGCCCTTGTCATCAGCATTCCCCTGAGCTTCTTCGCCGGCATCGGCGGCGCAAGCAAGGAGGGCATCCTCATCAAGGGCTCAAACTATCTGGAAGCCCTTGCCGCAACGAAGGTCGTCGTGTTTGACAAGACCGGCACCCTGACGCAGGGCGTGTTTGAGGTCACGGCCGTCCACCACAACGAGCTGGACGCCAATAAGGTGCTGGAATATGCCGCGCTGGCAGAATGCGCCTCGTCTCATCCCATCAGCAGGAGCCTGCAGAAGGCCTATGGAAAGCCGATCGACCGCAGCCGCGTTACGAATGTCGAGGAGATCAGCGGCCACGGCATCACGGCGACCGTTGACGGCCACAGCGTCGCCGCAGGCAACGCCAAGCTCATGAAGAAGCTCGGCATCGATTATCACGACTGCCACTGCGTCGGCACAATCATCCACATGGCCATCGACGGCGCCTACGCCGGTCACATCGTCATCTCGGATATTGTCAAGCCGCACTCCGCCGAGGCCATTGCCCGCCTCAAGAAGTCCGGCGTCTCCAAGACCGTCATGCTCACGGGCGACGCGCGCCGCGTAGCCGAGCAGGTCGCGGGCGAGCTGGGCGTCGACGAGGTCCGCAGCGAGCTTCTGCCGGGCGACAAGGTCGCCGAGGTCGAAAAGCTGCTGGCAGAAAAGGCCCCGAAGGACAATCTCGCCTTTGTCGGCGACGGCATCAACGACGCGCCCGTTCTGACCCGCGCGGACATCGGCATCGCCATGGGTGCCATGGGCAGCGACGCCGCCATCGAAGCCGCGGACGTTGTGCTGATGGACGACGATCCCCTGCAGATCGCCAAGGCCATCCGCATCTCGCGCAAGTGCATCGGCATCGTGCGGCAGAACATCGTGTTCTCCCTCATCGTGAAATTTGCCTGCCTTGCCCTGACGGCCGCCGGTATCACGAACATGTGGGCCGCCATCTTCGCCGACGTCGGCGTGATGATCCTCGCCGTGCTCAACGCCATCCGCGCCCTGCGCGTCCACAATCTCTGAGTTGAAATGATCCCCAAAAAATTCCGGGCCTGCTGCATTTTTTGGCAGCAGGCCCGGATGTTTTTACCGGTTATTTTAAGGCAGCGCCGTCGTGAAACGCGCGGCCGACGACCGCGCCAAGGCGGACATAGGTCTTATTGAACGAATCATAGGTGATGGGCGCGACCTTGTCCACGTCGACCTTACCCTCCGGCGTGAGATATGCCTCGTCCACGCTGACATTCACGATCTTGCCGACGAGGCGGCAGCTCTCGGGGTCATAGCTCACGACGCGGCAGGAAACGGCGATGGGCAGCTCATCGATGCAGGGCGCGTCGACGAATTCGGACTTTGTGGCATGGAAGCCGGCGCGGGCGAACTTGTCCGGCACCTGGTTGCCGGACACCAGCCCGACATAGTCGCAGGCGACGACCTGCTCCGCCGTGCCCATGCTGACGGTAAACGCGCCGCGGGCCAGCAGGTCCTTCACCGTGCGGTGCGACGGGCTGACGCAGAACGAAAGCTCCTGATCGTCGCTGATGCCGCCCCATGCGGCGTTCATGGCGCAGGGCGTGCCGTCCTCGCCATAGGCAGCCAGAATGAACACCGGCTGTGGGTAAATGCTTGCATGTGCACCAAAATTCTTTCTCATCAAGAAAAGCACTCCTATTCTATTGAAATATCAAAATTCGCAAAGCAGGCAGAAGCTGCTCCGGCGGCAGGTCAGCAGGCCGTCCCGCTGCATTTTGGACAGCTCATTGGACAGCGCGCTGCGTTCCACATTCAGATAATCGGCAAGCTGCTGGCGGTCGAACGGGATCGTGAAGCTGCGGCTCCCCGCCCGCTGCGCCTGCTCGCCAAGGTACGACAGCAGCCGCGCACGAATGGTGCGCGGGCCGGTGTGCAGGCTGCGCCGGGAAAGCGCCAGATTTTTATGCGCCAGCGTCCGGACGAGATTGCGAATGATGCGGCTGTGGTGCTCGCAGGTGCTCGTGCACTGCGTCAGGATGCGCTTTGCATCAAGAAACAGCATCTCGCAGGCCTCACTGGCCACAACGTCGACAAGCAGCGGCTCGTCCGGTGCACAGGCATAGGCCTCCGCAAACAGGTCGCCGGGCTCCGCGCGCCCGAGCAGCGTGACCGCGCCCTGCATGTCCGTGTGCTCGATCAGGACGCTCCCCGTGAGCACCAATCCCATATACCGCGTAGGCTCCCCCGCCCGCAGGATCCGTTCCCCGCGCGCAAAACGCCGGGGCGACGCGCCGAGGCAGGGCAGCATGGCCGCGATCTCCTCCGATGTTGCCCCGCGGAACAGCGGCGAGGCCAGCAACGCAGCATCCTTCATTCTTTCTTCCTCTGTTGGTATTCCAACATACTTTCTCTTGGATTTGGGGTATGCTATCTGGTAACAGGGTCATGCAAACGCGCGGCCGGAAGGAGGATCATTATGGCTATTCTGAAAAACATCGCGCAGGAGCAGGTGCTCCCGCTTGCACAGCAGGTCGAGGCCGAGGCCGGGCAGATCGTCAGCAAGACGCTTGCCCAGAATGACGCCGTCAGCATCACGTTGTTCGCCTTCTCCAAGGGCGAGGAGATCAGCACACACGCCTCCGGCGGCGACGCAATGGTGCTCGTGCTCGAGGGCCGCGGCCGCTTTACCATCGACGGCAGAGAGCATTTCTGCTCCGCGGGCGAGAGCATCGTCATGCCCGCCGGGAAGCCCCACGCGGTCTATGCCGCCGAGGACTTCAAGATGCTGCTGACCGTCGTGTTCCCGCAGAACTAAACCCGCACCCCGCCGAACGTGTAGTCGTAGAGGCCGCTCCACGGCAGCTCTCCGCGGATGCAGGGCAGATATTCCGTGATAAGCGTGACCGCCTGCGGCACGGCCTCGTCAAACAGGCGCTGCAGGACCGCATTGCTCTCGGTACACTTCGGGTTCGGTTCATAGTTCACGATCATGCCGTGCAGACCGTGATACGCGCCGGCAAGGTGCATGCCGGCATACAGCGCCGTGCGCTTGGCACGGCCCGGCGCAAGGAACAGCGCGTTGCCCCACAGGAACGTCCGGATCGCCTGCTCCGTCTGCCGGGGCGTCAGCTCATCCGGCAGCAGCTCCGCCATCACGGCCGCGCTGCGCGCCGAGGCATGCAGGTGGCCAGTCAGGCTCGTGCGGATCGGGTCCAGTCCAGCCTGTACCAACAAGCTGCGGTCAAATTCGACCTCGATCTCCGTGTGGGCCACGCCGCTGCGCGCGATCTGCCCGGCAATGTAGCCGTGGCAGGCGCGGTCCAGCGCAAAGTGGCACAAAAATCCATAGAGATACGCCGTTTCCGGCGCCGGAAACTCCAGTGCGGCCAGCTTCTCCCCTGTGGGGCGGAAGAAGGCCGCGCCGCTTTGTTTGTGCATCCGGTGGCCGAGGCGGCTGACGTGCCCGAGCAGCGGATGATCAAAAAACAGAATATCGGGGCCGTGCAGCCCGATGGAAAACAGCGCCTGCTCCGGCCGGAGCAGCTGCTGCATTTCCTGCGGCAGTGCCGCAAGCACCTGCCCGCCGAAGCAGCGGTGCGCATAAGTTGATGGCATGAAGCCCACCTCATGATCTGGAATCTGTGCATAGCATACCACATTCCGGCAGTTTTGAAAAGCGTTTTTCGTGCAGGACGGTCATTTGTTTTCAAATCCTTCACAGTTCCGACATTTGATTTTCACGCCGCTTTATGATATACTTATTGTTTAGAAAAACACATGTGAGGGTACCCGTTATGAAACACTGCTATCGGGCGGGCATCGACATCGGCTCAACCACCGCAAAGCTCGTTATTCTGGACGAATGCGGCGTCCTGTGCTATGGCGATTACCGCCGCCACTGTGCGCACACGCAGGAAACACTTGCCGAGCTGCTGGAGGACGCCTGCGCAAAGCTCGGCCCCTGCGACCTGCGCCTGAAGATCACCGGCTCCGGCGCCATCAACCTCGGCAAGGCCCTGAACATCGGCTTTGTGCAGGAGGTCGTTGCCGTGGCCTCCAGCCTGCAGGCCATTGCCCCGCAGACGGACGTCGCCATTGAGCTGGGCGGTGAGGATGCGAAGATCATCTACTTCCGCGGCGGGCTGGAGGAGCGCATGAACGGCGTCTGCGCAGGCGGCACCGGCTCGTTCATCGACCAGATGGCCGCGCTCCTGCAAACGGATGCCGAGGGACTGAACCGCGCCGCAGCAGACTATCACGAGCTCTATCCCATCGCCGCGCGCTGCGGCGTGTTCGCCAAGTCGGACATCCAGCCGCTCATCAACGAGGGCGCAACGCTGCCGGATCTGGCTGCCTCCATTTTTCAGGCCGTCGTCAACCAGACCATCTCCGGCCTTGCCTGCGGCAAGCCCATCCGCGGCTGCGTCGCCTTCCTCGGCGGCCCGCTGCACTTCCTGCCGGAGCTCAAAAAGGCCTTCATCCGCACGCTGCACCTGACGCTGGAGAATATCGTCGATCCCGACAACTCCCATCTGTTTGCTGCCATGGGCGCTGCCCTCGAGGCGGGCGATGCCGAGCCGGCAGATGCCGCAGCGCTTGCCGCAAAGCTGCGCTCCGGCGTACAGATGGCCTTCGAACTCAAGCGTCTGTCGCCGCTGTTTGCGGACCGCGCAGAGTACGATGCCTTCCGCGCTCGCCATGACCGCGCGCAGGTCCATAAGGTAGCGCTTCATCCCGGCCGGTGCTTCCTCGGTATCGACGCAGGCTCCACCACAACAAAGCTTGCCCTCATCGATGAGGACGGCGCGCTGCTGTGGTCGTTTTACGCCAACAATCAGGGCTCACCGGTGCAGACGGCCATGCACGCCATGCGCCTGCTCGGTGAACAGCTCCCGCCGGGCGCGGAGATCGCGCGCTCCTGCTCGACCGGCTACGGCGAGACGCTGCTGAAGTCCGCCTTCCTGCTCGATGACGGCGAGGTCGAAACCATCGCCCACTATGAAGCCGCCGCATTTTTCGACCCGGACGTCGACTGCATTCTCGATATCGGCGGGCAAGATATGAAGTGCATCCGCATTCGCAATCACTCCGTGGATTCCATCCTGCTCAACGAGGCCTGCTCGTCCGGCTGCGGCTCATTTATCGAAAATTTCGCCAATTCCCTCGGCTACACCGCCGCGGTTTTCGCGCACGAGGCGCTGTTCGCCGCCCATCCCATCGATCTTGGCACGCGCTGCACCGTGTTCATGAACTCTAACGTCAAGCAGGCGCAGAAGGAGGGCGCGACCGTGCAGGATATCTCCGCTGGTCTCGCCTACTCCGTCATCAAAAATGCGCTGTATAAGGTCATTAAGCTTGCCGATGCCCGCGACATGGGCCGCCATATCGTCGTGCAGGGCGGCACGTTCTACAATCAGGCCGTGCTGCGCGCCTTTGAGCGCATCGCGGGCGTCGAGGCCACCTGCCCGGATATCGCAGGCATCATGGGCGCGTTCGGCGCGGCCCTGATCGCCCGCGACCGCTGGACGGGGCAGCGATCGGCCATGCTCCCCATCGCGGACATTCTGAAGCTGCAATATACGACGCTGACCACGCGCTGCTCCGGCTGCGGCAACCGCTGCATGCTGACCATCAACGAATTCTCGAACGGCCAGCGCCACGTCACCGGCAACCGCTGCGAAAAGGGCCTCGGCGGCACGCCGAAGGAGAACCGTGCGCCGAATGTCATGGCCTATAAGCTCAAGCGCATGTTTGACTATCCCCCGCTGCCGGAGAAGGACGCGCCGCGCGGCCGCATCGGTATCCCGCGCGTGCTGAATCTCTATGAGAATTACCCGTTCTGGGCAACATTCTTCCGCCAGCTCGGCTTTTCTGTCCTGCTCTCGCCGCGCTCCACGCGCAAGATCTATGAGCTGGGCATGGAGTCCATCCCCTCAGAGTCGGAGTGCTACCCCGCGAAGCTGGCCCACGGCCATGTGCAGTGGCTCATCGACCACGGTGTCAGGACCATCTTCCACCCGTGCGTGTTCTATGAGCATCAGGAGACGCCCGGCGCACAGAACCACTTCAACTGTCCCATCGTCGTCTCCTACCCCGAAAATCTTAAAAATAACGTCGACGCCATCGGCGAGGACGGTGTGACCTATCTGCGCCCCTTCCTCGCCTTCACGGACGAGAAGACCGCCGCGAAGCGCCTGGCGGACTTCTGCAAAGAGACGTGGGGCATTTCCGCCTCGGAGACCCGTGCCGCCGTCCATGCCGCATGGCTCGAGCAGCAGCACGCAAAGGCCGACATCCGCGCGCAGGGCGCGGCGGCGCTCGCGTGGATCGAGCAGAATCACAGCCGCGGCATCGTGCTGGCGGGCCGCCCGTACCACGTCGATCCGGAGATCAATCACGGCATTCCGGAGCTCATCGCATCCTATGATCTGGCCGTGCTGACCGAGGATTCTCTTCCCATCGACTTCACGCCTGCCCGGCCGCTGCGTGCAAACGACCAGTGGGTCTATCATTCCCGCCTCTATACGGCGGCGGAGTTCGTCCGCACCCGGCCGGAGCTCGAGCTCGTCCAGCTCAACTCCTTCGGCTGCGGGCTCGACGCCGTCACGACCGACCAGGTCGCAGAAATTCTGGAGAAGGGCAACCGTCTCTACACCGTTCTGAAGATCGACGAGGTCTCGAATCTCGGCGCGGCGCGCATCCGCATCCGCAGCCTCATCGCCGCCATGGACCTGCGCGCCCGGCAGGGCATCCTCCCCACGGCAGGTCCCGTCCGCTATGAGCGTGCCGTCTTCACGGAGCAGATGCGCCGCGAGCATTGGACCATCCTCGCGCCGCAGATGTCCCCCATCCACTTCGATCTGCTCGGCCCGACGTTCCGCAAATACGGCTATCACATCGAAATTCTCGGCAACGACAACCGCAGCGCCATCGACACGGGCCTGAAATACGTCAATAACGACGCCTGCTTCCCCTCCATCACGGTCGTCGGCCAGATCATGAGCGCCATTCTATCCGGTAAATACGACACAGATCATCTCGCCGTCGCCATGACGCAGACCGGCGGCTGCTGCCGCGCCAGCAACTATGTCGGCTTCATTCGCCGCGCGCTGGAAAAGGCCGGGCTCGGCCATATCCCCGTCATCTCCATCAATGCCAACGGCATGGAGAAGAATCCGGGCTTCCGTGCCTCCCCCGGCCTGCTGATGGATGCGTTCCGCTCGCTCGTCTACGGCGACCTGCTCATGCGCTGCCTGTACCGCGTACGGCCGTATGAAAAGGTCCCCGGCAGTGCGAACGCCCTGCACGCCAAGTGGCGCGACCGCTGCGTCGCCTCGCTCACCGGCAGTCACGCCGGGCGGGACTACCGCCGCCTCTGCCGCGAGATCGTCGAGGATTTCGATGCGCTCCCGCTGGACGAGACGCTCCGCAAGCCGCGCATCGGCGTCGTTGGCGAGATCCTCGTCAAGTATATGCCGCTTGCCAACAACCACCTCGTCGACCTGCTCGAGCGCGAGGGTGCGGAGGCCGTCGTGCCGGACCTCATGGACTTCATGAATTACTGCGTCTACAACGGCGGCTACAAGCACGAGTTCCTCGGCGGGAGCCTGGGCGGCGCGCTTGTCGGCCAGCTCGGCGTCAAGGCCATTCGTTATCTGCGCCGCCCGGTGCTCGACGCGCTGCAGGCCAGCCGCCGCTTTGAACCGCCCATGGAGATCGCGGACGTCGCCGAGCTGGCAAAGCCCTTCCTCTCCCTTGGCAACCAGTACGGCGAGGGCTGGTTCCTCACCGGCGAAATGGTCGAGCTCATCCGCAGCGGCGTGCCGAACATCGTCTGCATCCAGCCCTTTGCCTGCCTGCCGAACCACGTCGTCGGCAAGGGCGTCATCAAGTCTCTGCGCCGCGCCTATCCCGAGGCCAATATCGTCGCCGTGGACTATGACCCCGGCGCATCCGAGGTCAACCAGCTCAACCGCATCAAGCTCATGCTCTCCACCGCACGCAAAAATCTGAACGCCCGGCCCGCCGACCCGCAGCCCGCTGCCGTCGTCTGACCGTCCCCGCGAAAAATCCGAAAAAAGCCAAAATAGTGCTTGCAAATTTCATCCGGATGTGCTATGATATCTAGGCAAAATGAAATCCGGGTGTAGCGAAGTTTGGTATCGCGCTTGAATGGGGTTCAAGAGGCCGCTGGTTCGAATCCAGTCACTCGGACCAAAAATCGGTAAGTTTCTGTCGAAACTTACCGATTTTTAATTTATTATGAAAAAAAACACTGGCCGGAAGGAGGCACTTCATAAGGAAGTGGCCTCCTTCGGCTTTTGTAATCAGCCGGAATGATTGAATTGTGGGTAAAATCAATCACATTGGAGGATTACAAAATGGAGAAGTACATCTACAACGAACAGAACGGACTTTGGTATCCACAAGAGTTAACCGACCGCATTTATCGTGGAAAGTATACTCCGTCTCCAGTAAGACGAGTTGAGATTCCCAAACCAGATAGCAAAGATGAGAAAATGAAGTATGTACGTCTGCATCTGGGTGAGCATATGCCTCTCGGACAGATTGAGAGAGAATATGGGATAGGAAATGCTCTTGTGGAAGCATGGGTCAAGAAATATCTGAAGGAAGGCGAGGATGCTCTGGAACCGCACAATGGCAATCCATATGCAGCACTGCATAGGAGCAAGTCACTGACAGAAGTGGAGCGTCTGCGACTTATGGTAGCAAAGCAGGAAGTAAAAATTGCGAGGCTAAAAAAGGGTACTGGGTGGAAGGAGCTGGTGCAAACAGGGAATACGTTACTGGCAGCGGAAAGACTACGAAGTTCTCGAAGAACTCAAAGTAAAATATCCAGTAGATTTTCTATGCAGAGTCATGGGGATCAACCGTTCCGGCCATTACAAATGGAAGGCGCGTCAAGGCCAGCTTAATATCTCAATTCTTTTATTCTATGACTTTTTCCAAAAGTGAAAGACAAATTGCCGCTGCCGTTCCAGCGGCTTCAATTTGCAGATCGTTTTCTGCGGAAGCATCGAAAAGGATTTTTCCGGAAGCCGGGAATTCTTCGTCCGGCAGCCACAAATTGAACTTTATCGGAATGTGGGGCAGAAAGGAAAACAAAAAGGACAAATCAGATTTTTCCTGCAGTTCTGTTCCACCCAGCTTCGCAGCGGCTTCCCGGATTGCCTGAGGGTCATGCAGACCAATCCGGCTGATAATACGGTCATTATCCCGGTCAAAGCTTGTACCC
>QWCE01005440.1_pt1 | contig 11675 bp, 10 predicted proteins | sample 1972531 | NCBI WGS metagenome assembly QWCE01 (sample SAMN09866716, study PRJNA288562) | Human gut metagenome isolate term4_stool, whole genome shotgun sequencing... | reverse complement strand
TCTACATCTGGACTTCTGATACATACGATGGGAAAAATTGCCATCGCATTAATTACTCTAATTTTTAACTAAGGAATCAAATACTGATTCGTATTAATAATAAAAATGGATTTGCAATTAAAACCATATTGTAACAATAAAACGGCCCGTTACCCATTTAAACAATTGATTTGTAACAAACATTTCCTCGGTATACCTAAAATAATTATAAAAGGGTAGACTTTGCTCATTGTAAGAATGAAGTAACTTTTTATAAAAAGAGAGCACACTTCAAGTAAGTTTAAAAGTAGAGTGTCATTAACATAATCTAATGTAAAATGAATATAAAAAATCATCATATAATCCGTTATGTAATCGTTTTATCATGGCTAATTATTGTCAGTAATAGCTTTAATTTATTATTTGCACAAGATTTTATTCCAAATAATTTTATTAATTATTACTTTTCACCTAAAAACTTGGGATTTTCAACACCCCAGACAGCTGAATTTACCAAATATAATAATGCGAATATTAATTATTACAATGGACTACTTGATCTAAAGATTCCACTTTTAGATTTTAAAGATAACACTTTTAATATCACTATTGACTTAGAATATCTATCAGATGGATTTAAGCCAGGTAGAAGTCCAACTTTAGTCGGTAATAACTGGGGCTTGAAAGTTGGAGGAGTAATAACAAGAAATATTTGTGGTAGTCCAGATGATGTAAAAGGATTTAAAGAGAGTTCGACAACAGGTAAATACATGTTGGATGGCCTTCTGGTCGCAATAAGAGATAATAGATGTAGACATTATAGCAAAGCAGATTTATATAACCTAAATATAGCAACAACAACACAAGGAACCCCATACGTTTCCGGAGATCTTGAATACGATTACGCACCCGATATTTTTAATTTTTCATTTGGAGAACATAGAGGTTATTTCTTTATTAATAATAATGGTAAGGTCATATCATCGTTAGGAGATGGTTACAAAATAGATATAAGCAGTTTGTCAATCCAAGAATATTCTACATCAGCTCCTCCAACTAACTCTACTATTAAAATCACTACTCCTGATGGATATATTTATGAATTTGGTGGAGATGTATCTTATTTGGAGTATAATATACCCAATAATCCTAAAGGAACTAAAATTTCTCCAGTCCACATTATATCTTGGCATCTAAAAACAATTTGTAATGTCAATAGCCAAAGAAAGGTACAGTTTAAATATAAGCAATATGAGCAAAAAAACAAATATAACCTATTTCTTCTAAATGCATATAATCAAGTAACTCAACGTATTTGGCTAGGAGGCGCTTCCGGATATTACCCACCTTTTGTAAGTGATATAAATAAAAAATGTATTTTAATTGAAGATAAATTAATTACTCCAATAATCAAAGAAATAACCATTGATAAAACACATATCACATTTAGAACAGGAAGACCACCTATCTCATTTTGGGGAGAAAACAATGTTGAAGATTTAATATATTTGGAAGAGATACAATTAGGATATAACATTACATTGATAAAGTCTATAACTTTCGATTATCTAAGAAGTGGAAAATACTTCTTTATGAAAGAATTAAAAATAAACAGTCAAAACACACTTCCTGACGTTTATTCTTTTGATTATAATCTTAACACGAATTTACCTGACCCATTAACGATAGGTATTGATCATTGGGGATTTTGGAATGGTAGTTATGCGACCAATGAAGATGCCAGAGAATACTTAAATAACATAAATGACAGGAAACATGTAAACACTAAAATTTGCGACATTGCAATGTTAAACAAAATCACACATCCAACTAAAGGAGAGACTAAAATAACATATGAATACAACCGATATAATTATTGGAAAGTTAAATGTGACGACAACATTTCATGGAAAGTAAACTTTAGCCAAAGTAGTATTCCTTACGGTGGTGTACGAGTAAAAAGTATAACCAATTATGATCCATGGAGCAAAAAAGAAATAATTCGCACATTTAGCTATATCACTCCAGACAAAGGTGCAGGTAGTGGTATTATTGGGGATTTACCCAAATATAACATTCCGGTAGAAACTTTAGTATACCAAAGAATGGGACCTAATTATATCGATAAAATAACTGAAGATGTGTGGTCTATTAGTAGTAATACTATAGGAAAGGTACATAATGTCGCTGAATTCCATATTGGATACAGTGATGTCTCAGAATCTTTTAATGATAACAGTAAAATTTATTATCACTTTTCATCAATGATAGATATGCCAGATGATGAAAGTATAAATGGTAAGATTGTTCAAAGTGAATCAATTAGTAGATCCTTCAATAAATTCCAATTATTAGATAAATTTGGTCTATATAACTCTAATGACTTATCTGGATATAGAGGTAAGTTAATAACCAAAACAACCTATTCTGGCTCCAGAAAAAAACTATCCACAGAATCATATATATACAACACTAACGAAGCTGTGGACAACTATGAAGTTTCCATATTATCTACGTCTATAGGCCTTGCTGCAAATCGAATATATACTACCCCATGCCGCCTTGTGGAAGAATCACAATTAGATGAAAATCAAGTGCTAATCACAAAAAATTATTTATATAACGAAAAGAATTTAATTGCAGAAAAAAAGACCGTAAAAAGTAATTTGGACACATTGGTTTTATCATATTTCTATCCCTTTGATAGCTCAAGTATAATAGATGGGGTTGATAATGTAAGCGACTTAATTCAACTTAACATTATTAATGAACCTGCTCTCCTTATTAAATCTATACGAAAAAATAGCAGTAAAGGTACACAGGTATTATCAGGTATTAAATATAACTACGGAAAATTCAATAATCAAATATTAAAAAAAAGCCTGTCAGAGTTGACTCTTAAAGAATCTATAAGTTTTGACTATTCTTTGATAAACAGTAATTTTAAAAAGAAAGAAGAATATCTTAAATATGATAATTATGGAAATATAATTAGCTTTGTAAAAAATAGTCTTGAAAAATCCGTATACCTCTGGTCATATAATGGTCAATATCCTGTAGCAGAAATCAAAGGAGCGACTTATGATCAGGTAAAAGCAGCTCTCTGTATGGATCCTGAGGTATTATCAAAAGAAAGTATTCCTAATATGAAGTTAATAAATTCATTGCGCATTAAACTACCTAATGCATCAGTAAGTACTTATACTTTTCAGCCTTTAGTTGGAATGTTGACTTCCACTAATCCTCAAGGCATAATCACGTATTATAATTACGATTCATCAGGAAGATTGGCTCAGGTTTATCTAATGGAAAATAATATTAAGAAAATTATTGAAGTTCATGAATATAATGTTTCCAAAAGTACTCCGAATACTAAATATTATTGTAATGTAACTTTAGATAATACTGCGTTAGGTGGTGATGGAACAAAAGTAACAAATCCTCTTGAAGTTGGAACGGCACTTCCCCCTCCTGCAACTGTATACGAATATAATTTTGAGGGCTGGTTTGACGGACAGACAAAAGTCACAATTGTACCCAATGACCCCAGCCTTACTCTCAAAGCAAGATTTTCAAAAATACATGTTGTCGATATCCATTTACGATCCTATTTGCGTAAAAATGGAACGGGATTCATTATGTTAGAAGCCGATGAAGAAATTATTGATTCTTTCACTTGTCCGGTCAAGCTCTTGAAATATTCAATTTCAGATATTGAACAGGTTACAACTTTGTTAGGCACTGTAACAATAGAATTAATAGACGGTTCTTCTTCGAATGAAGAAGAGTATGGAGCAATCCCAAACGAAAAAAGGGAGGTCGTTTATGATTTAAAAGAAACTCCAACTTGGAACGCTAAGAAATCAACTTATTATAATTCAGACAAGAGTGAATGGGATATCTGTATTTTGAGATTTGAGAATGAATATGCTTATCCTTTACCTCTTAAATGATACAATTTTAGGCTGGTTAAAATCATCAATATTGCGAAGAAAGAATATGGCATTGGTCTGTAAAAATAATACCTGATAGTAAGCCAACTTCGGCTCACACATCTGAGAGTTCCTTTTAGATGTCTGAATATACTATTGGGCTAGATCATAAAAGATTATTATGCTATCAATAAATAGAAATTTGATATAGTTATTGTATCTATAGTTCCCAAAAGCACACAAAAAAACCTTAGGATTGGTATTTACAAAGAACCAACCCTTGTCATATGCAGCACAAAAAATGAGTAATTTTTCAATTACCCATTCCATGTATCCATTTTGATCTGATCACAGGACCTGAATATTTAATGTCATTCTATATCAATATTCCTCTTCATTGAAAAAGAAATCTTCCTTACTTGGATAATCCGGCCAAATATCTTCTATACTCTCATAGATTTCGCCCTCATCTTCCATTTCTTGCAGATTTTCTATCACTTCAAGAGGAGCTCCCGAACGCATGGCATAATCAATTAGTTCATCCTTAGTTGCCGGCCAAGGAGCATCTTCCAGTTTTGATGCTAATTCCAATGTCCAATACATAAGCTATAAGTATTTAAATTGTGAATATTAATCTTAGATTCTCATTTTTCGGCAAAAGTATAACAAAATATTTCACTTGCAACTATTATTCCAAAATATTTCTTCTTTTCCTTCGTTAAAATTGATTTTTCGTGATAAAACGAAAAAATAATCTGATAATCTGTTTACATAAGCCAACAAATCAGAAGAAATTGTACAGGTTTCGGATAAAGCAAGTATCCGACGCTCTGCACGACGGCAAACCGTACGGCAAATATGAGCAACAGCAGCACCAGTAGCACCTCCTGGCAACACAAAGGAGTGTAGAGGGGGAAGAATTTCGTCTGCAGCATCTATCTCATGTTCAATCTGCTCCACATCGTCAGGAATGATGATACTAACTTTATTTAGTTGAACTTTTTCCTGATCGGTAGCCAAATGAGAACCGACAGCAAACAATTTATTTTGAACTTTCTGCAGAAACGTCCTGTCACGTTCATCATTCAAGTACGTTATCAACAATCCAATATTTGAATTCAATTCGTCTATTGTGCCATAAGCTTCCAGACGGATATGAGTCTTCGGGACACGTGTGCCACCAATCAATCCGGTAGTACCCAGATCACCGGTCTTTGTATATACAAGGCTCTTTTTCATAATCTTTATTTTATGAGTGATTCTTTTCTATGGTTAACACACAAAGATAATCAGAAGTTGACTATATAGTGCTGTTTTATCTTTGTTTTATCAAAGAAAAGAATTCCCACGTCATAAAGATCAAATGTAATGCCTACTTTATCATCGGTTTTCAAGCGTTTCCAAAGCTGTTTCATCGCTCCGGAATAATGTATGCCACCGATAACAAAAACACTTTGCTGCGTAGAACGGGCCGCACAGATGCGAAATACCTCTTCTACAAAAGATGGATCCTTCGCCTTATGAATATAGAGGAGATCAACCGGCACACCTGCCTCCAGAAATAACTCGGAAAGCTCCGAAGCAAATGTATAATCGGCCGTTGCTTTTCCGGATTGCAGATAGAGCGAGGAGGAGGAAGGTACGCCTGCGTCTACAATAGTATCGGGCTGTACTCTGTTGACCAGGCGGAACAGCAGCCGCTTCACTTTCCGGGATTCACTTTTCCAACCCTTACCGTGATTCCGTTTTTGTTTCTCCTCTTCCGCTTCCAGTTCTTTATAAGCATAGTAAGGTGTTTTCTCGTAAATGAGGCAAGTAATCAGCTCAAAAGCAAAGGGGGAATGTACTCCGTATCCGCAACGATGGCGAATGCGGGAAAGCCAGATAAAAGGACGTTTCAAAGTCAGTATAAGATTCATCGTTTGCTATATTGGAATTTTCATGCAAAGATATAGTTTTTTCGTTTATCATCCAGCCTGAACCCCAATAGACTCTAAGCAAAAAAAATGAGCCGACTCGTTTGCAACCGGGCCGACTCATTTATTAAATCATTTAAAAGACCTTACTGTAATCTGAACGTCACAGGCACTGTGTATTTCACTCTGACCGCTTGGTTTCTCTGCATTCCGGGAGTCCATTTCGGCATAGCTTTAATAACACGAAGCGCTTCCTTATCCAGATAAGGGTCTACACTACGTACTACTACAGGGTCGGTAATTGTTCCATCTCTGTCAACAACAAACTGGATAATTACTTTTCCCTGAATCCCTTGTTCCTGAGGGACCACAGGATACTTAATGTTTTTGTTCAGGTATTGGAACAATGCTCCGTCTCCACCCGGAAACGCCGGCATCTTTTCAACAAGAACAAAAATTTCATTCTCGACTGGCTCGTTTTCTGGTTCTACCACAACCGGTTTGTATTTTATCACAACCGGGTCCCTTAGATCCTCAGAGCCTATAATCACTGCATCTGCTTCCAAATCGGTATCATCAACTATTTCGAGCAATTCTGCCACTTTCATAGCGGGTGGTGGAGGCGGTTCCAGCTTCTCTTCAGGATACGTAATAGGGAGAAGTGTCTCAACGAAAACGGGTTCATCGGCGAGCGAGCCGGTAGCAACTTTGATGTCATGTTGTGTCCATTCGAACGTAACGAACATGAAAGCAAGCACTACAACAAAACCCACAAGCAACCAAGTGCCGCGTTGGCTCTCAATCGCTGCTCTTTTGGATTTCTTTACTTCCATAAAAAATGAATTTAAGTAATTAATAATAGAAAATATATATAGTATATACTATCTCTTGCTCAGATTACTTAACGCGCTTTTTTATTTGTTGTGAATATAGCATTTTTACCGATAGGGTGTTCATTGTCAAATGATTATTTAAGAAATAAGTGCGTTATTTTCTTAAAATTAAGCTAAAAACAGTATCTTTGCCTCAGAGAATATAAACTTTTGATTTTATGGAGACAAAAAACAAAGCCTGGAAAACCCTCAGCAGTGAATATATCTTCCGTCGTCCCTGGCTTACCGTACGCCAGGATGAGTTCTTGCTACCCACAGGTAACCGTATTCCGGAGTATTATATTCTGGAATATCCGGATTGGGTAAATATGATTGCGATCACCCGCGACGGACGCTTTGTTTTTGTACGACAATACAGACCCGGAATTGCGCGAACATGTTATGAACTCTGCGCAGGAGTATGTGAGAAAGAAGATGACTCTCCACTCATTTCGGCACAACGTGAACTGCTGGAAGAGACAGGATACGGCAATGGAAACTGGCAGGAATATATGGTAATTTCTCCGAATCCCAGTACACATACCAATACCACATATTGCTTTTTAGCCACAGACGTGGAACTCATTTCATCGCAGCATCTCGAAGATACCGAAGATCTGACAGTACATCTGTTCACACTGGAAGAGGTGAAACAACTGTTACTGGACAACGAAATAATTCAATCATTACATGCTGCACCGCTTTGGAAGTACATAGCAGAACAACGACTTACCTGAAAACGCCTCAACGAATAGCAGATATGAAAAAAACAATCACGACACTCTTGCTCCTGTCACTCTCACTCCGTATGACGGGACAAATCGACTATCTGGAACCGATCAAAGACTACTCTAAGTATAAGAGTGAATTAAGCGGATATTATAGCAATGTACTCTCACTGCTGAGTACAGGACTGAGCAAAAAGCCCTACGCCTGTTATGCAGTGATCCCCTCCTTTTCGCCGGAATATACAGTATCAGCAGAAACAAAAAACGGTAAATATTATCTGATTTCAAATACATTGTCTCAAAATAGTTGGCAGGCTGAAAAAAGTACAATAAAAGTAAATACAAAATCTACAGAAATAAGCAAAACACTCTATCAGGCATTAGGCGAACTCCTGCAGATGGCTACTCTTCAAATTCAGGACATGGACGGCTCAACAACAGGACTGGATGGAACGACTTATTATTTTAGTACTACCAATGGTAAGGGAGAAGTTCTGACCGGAAAAAAATGGTCGCCGGACAGAGCCACATTAATGGGGCGCCTGGTACAGATCTATGAATCAGTCTATGCACTGTCGACAGGGAAAGCCATTCCGGAAAGTCTTATTATAAACGATGCCAGGATCTTATTAAAAGATTTGCAGGAGAGAAGTAAAGCCTTTCCCGATGAATATAAGCAACCTAAATACGCCGGAATCTTTCCTGCCGGTCTGTGGCAAAGCATAGAATCGGGCAGAGAGTTGGAGTCTGTTCCTGAATTTCCTGATTATACACCCGAGAGTTATACAGCGAAACATCTGATATACCCTCCAACCCTGTTAGCTAAAGCAGCAAAAGGATACGCCTTATGCCAATTCACAATCAACAGAGAGGGAGAGGTTATTAATGCACACATATTGAAATACTCCCATTCTGAGTTCGCAAACGAAGCGTTGAGAATTGTTAAGAGTATGCCTAAAGCGGTTCCGGCTATGTCTGAAGGTAGTCCGGTGGCATGTAACTATGTACTTTATATCCCTTTTCGTCCCACACTTGCCCGCCATTAACAAAAAGATAACGTAACGATAACAATGCGATAACATACTAATGAGTTTGAGTACCCTACCTTTGCAACATCAAAAGGAACAAAAACTTAAAAAAATAAATAGTATGAACGCAACAGTTATTCTTTCAGCAGTAATGGCAATGGCTACATCAGTAGCTTCTGTATCAAATTTCGCCTACAACAGTGAAATTAATAATGGTAAAGTAGAATCGCAAACCGTATACGAAGTACAAAACCAGAAGTATCTGCAGCCTCATCTAAAGTATAACTATACGTATGACGAGCAGAATCGCCTCATACAAAAAGAAGTGCTGAAATGGAATAAGCAAGCGCAAAAGTACGATAAAGACCGCTGCCTGACCATAACGTACGGTACTGACGAGACAGCCGTTGAATATGCCTCCTGGAATGCCAAAACAAACGCCTATTCAAATATTAAAGAAAAAGCTGTATATCGTGAAAATGCAATGGGAATGGCCGAAAACTATCAGAGTTATGCATGGAATGAGCGACAGAACGAATGGAACCTGGTAGTAGAACATGCTACACTCAATTGGGAAGAGGCACTACTAACGATGAAATAAAAAGATCCGGGAAAAAGACAATTTGTCATGATTTAAAAATATAAAATTACAGATCGTCTCGTTCCTCGTAGAGAAGCGACCCGTTCTTCTACGAGGAACGAGGCGATCTCCGTAGAGAAACGACCTGTTTCTCTACGGAGAAAAACAATGGTTAATAACACGCTATATATCAGCCTGTTACAAAACCAGTTATTTCACTGCAATTTGTCACAATACATTACCTCCACATTCCACTCATTCTCACCTCATGTTTAATGAATCTACGAGCGCGGATGCAACATATGAAGCGGACGAACAGAGTTATCACTGATCCGGAAAAGAAAGAAGTAAAGGTGCAAAAAAAGGAAACTTAAAAAATGACATTAAAAAGAAAATAGCTGTTCAACAATGACCAAACAAAAAAATAGTAACTTTGCAGATAATGTAAGCATTGGCAATAATAAATGAATGTATCTATGAAATTCCTACACATCAGCAGTTTATCACTCTTCTTGTTAAGTACCATAACGATGGAGGCTATGGCCCAGATCAACCAATTGGATCCACCTGTTATGGGTTGGAGTTCATGGAACACCTATCGTATTCATATCAACGAAGCGTTGATCAAGAAACAGGCCGATGCAATGGTCAGCCAAGGTTTGAAAGAAGCCGGCTATCTGTATGTAAATGTAGATGATGGTTTCTTTGGCTGGCGTGATGAAAACGGAAAGTTACAAACTCATCCCGAACGTTTCCCCAATGGCTTAAAGTGTGTAGCCGACTATATTCATTCCAAAGGTTTAAAAGCGGGCATTTATTCCGATGCCGGAAGTAATACCTGTGGTTCTATTTGGGACAAAGACCCCAATGGTGTTGGGGTAGGATTGTATGGACACGAAAAGCAGGATGCCGACCTGTTCTTCAACGAATGGGGCTTCGACTTTATCAAGATAGACTACTGTGGTGCAGGACAGTCATTGGCATTGGAAGAACAGAAGCGTTATACCGAAATTCGTCAGGCTATTGATGCGGTTTGTAACCGGAATATTTCATTAAACATCTGTCGCTGGGCATTTCCCGGGACATGGGCCAAAGACCTTGCCCGCTCATGGCGTATCAGTGCAGATATCACTCCCAAATGGGAATCCATCAAATATATTATCGGCAAAAACCTGTATTTATCTGCATATGCCGGAGGCGGACATTATAACGATATGGATATGCTGGAAATTGGTCGTGGGCTGAAACCGGAAGAAGAGGAAGTACACTTCGGTATGTGGTGTATCATGAGTTCACCGTTACTTATCGGTTGTGACCTAACAACAATCCCAAAATCTTCTCTGGAATTATTGAAAAACAGAGAACTCATTGCACTCAATCAAGATCCGTTAGGCTTGCAAGCCTATGTAGTACAACATAAGAATGGAGGGTATGTACTGACGAAAGATATGGAACAAAAACGAGGCAAGGTACGTGCAGTGGCATTCTATAATCCTTCTGACACAATTTGCTCTTTTTCGATACCAACAACACAACTCGAATTGGGAGGAAAAATAAAAGTACGTGATTTAATAAAACGCCAATCAGTCGGCACCGTTACCAATAAGTTGGTATACGAACTCCCCCCTCATAGCGTAAAAATACTTCGCCTGGAAGCCGAACAACGCCTGGAGCCTACCCATTATGAAGCAGAATGGGCATATCTGCCATGCTATAACGATTTGGCTATGCATCCCAGGAATATTCTCTATGCCCCACTCAAAGATGCATCAGGAGGCATGATTGTACGTTATCTGGGCGGACAGGCAGAAAATTATGCCGAATGGAACGAAGTATACAGTGAAAAAGGGGGACGGTATAAATTACATATTTCTTATGTCCCGGGTGCAGACCGCAAACTGGAAGTCGAAGTAAATGGCAAAAAAACGATACTAAAAGATCTACAAACCGATGACTCAAAAGGTATGGCAATCATCACATTACCTGTAGAATTAAAAGTCGGGAATAATGTAATACGTATGTGCAGCCCCTACTGCTGGGCACCGGATATAGATTGTTTCACGTTAGAGAAAGACATCTAAACAGGATTAAACCGTAAATAGTATCCTCACAACACATACTTCATCCCCAGATGAGTCTAATATAGCATAGTCCCCCACTTTGCTTATTTCCTTCAAATTCATACGGCAATAAGCATATAAAGAAGAAATAGCAATTTTTTCTCCTGACAATACCTTTCCCGCTAATTCATCTGTATTACCACCAAATTGTATCTTATGTTTTATTTCCACTTCTAAAAGCACTAAATATTACGAGGGATAGAAAAGAAAAAGCGGAGAGAGTTTTTCAACTTTCTCCGCTTCAGTACCCAGACCCGCATTTGAATATATTAAATTGGGAACAATAATATTAAATAGCAAATCAAAGAAAAATAAAGCAAAATACATTAATAATCAATAAATTACAATCATCCACACAGTTAATTCTATTTAATCGAATTGAAGTAAATTCGGGATGATTGGGAACAATTTGGGAACAAATACTATATTTGCAGCATAACTAAAAAGTTCAATTATGAAGACAACAGCCTTTATCCGAAAATCCGCAAAAAAGAATGACACCGACAGTTTGGCAACAATC
>QWCE01009289.1_pt1 | contig 11676 bp, 9 predicted proteins | sample 1972531 | NCBI WGS metagenome assembly QWCE01 (sample SAMN09866716, study PRJNA288562) | Human gut metagenome isolate term4_stool, whole genome shotgun sequencing... | reverse complement strand
GGCTGGCATTCTTTATGGTAGCTAATAATATACTACCTGTAACCGATCCAGTAGAATCGAATTATGCGTTAACTGCTAAGGAAATGGTGTTGTCTGGCAATTGGTTATCGCCACAGATTTATGGGACATATTGGTATGACAAGCCGATTATGATTTATTGGCTGATTGCATTAGCTTTTAAAATCTTTGGTATTGCTGATTGGGTAGTTCGTTTGCCAAGTGCTATTACCACAAATCGTCGAAAAAGTCAATACCGTAAACACAGAATTTGCAAAGAAAATATTGAAATCTGCGTTTCAGTATGGTAAACTTTATAAGGACTATTGTATGCCTAAACACCTCCGAGGACAACAAAGGCTAATTCTCGGAGAATAAAGAAAATAAAAAACTGACCTTCTTCGAGTTTTAGATAAAATTTGAAGGAGGTCTTTTATTATGAAGACAAAAGGAAAGGCAAAGCGACTGCTTACGATGCTTCTCGCTTTTGTAATGGTGGTTGGTTTAATTCCAACGGCAGCAATGGCTATGGATAGCCAAGCAGAGTACACGGGCGTATGCACCCACGGCAGTCATGAGGGGTATATCGAATTAACTTCCGAATACCTGACAACACACTACGACAGGTTAAATTCCGGTAAATATTATCTGTCAGAAGATTTGGACTACTCAGGCTCATGGTATCTTGATGTTGCAGAAAATGCAACTGTTGAACTGTGTTTAAACGGTCACACGCTTACTTTTTCAAACGAGTATCTTTTGGTTCGGGATGGTGCCAGCCTGTTGCTTGAAAACGGAAAGGTAAAGTTAGAAAGTTCAGCAAATAAGGTGATTTGGGGTTATAGTTCGGAGGCTGTAGAAATTCGCAACTGTGATATAGACGGAAACGGAACTGCAACCTATTTAGTTTTTATAAACGGGGATACCGGCGCACAAGAAGTGAAAATCACTGACTCGAAATTGCACAATATCTGTGACAGTTCCTATGCTGCTGTCAGTATGTTTGGAGAAAATCCGCTTGGTTCATTGGATATTAGCCGGACAGACATTTATGACCTTGCCGGCTCATCCAATGGCATCTATCTCGATTGTGCGACAGCAAAAATTTCAAACTGTACATTAGACGGGGGAGGAATTGTCAACAGTTTAGCACACATATCCGAAGTGTCCAATGTCAGTATCACCAAAAATGGAATCGGACTAAGGAACGATGGCACAATAGATATCATTAAGAACTGCACCATCGTGTCTGAGGGAGCATCTATTCAGAATGAAGGCTTGATTAAAGAAATCAGCGGCGGAAGTTATACTTATAACCCTTCTATTTTCCAAGAGGGTGCATTACAAAACAGCGGAACAATCAATAACATTACAAGTAATGCAGAGTTTTTCGGTGCACCTGCCATCAAAAATGAAGGCAGCGGCAAGATTACAATTACAGATGCCGAAGTGCTTGGTTCCGTTGATGGTCTGACAGCAGGATTTGCAATCTATGGCTATGCGGTAACCCCCTCTGCCACGGGAACGGTGACTATCAACGGCGGTAATTATAGCTGTGCAGTCTATGACCCGAACAATACTTCTACTGCGGAGAAGCTGTTCCCTGATGGTGCTACCGGTATCATTATCAATAGTGGTAACTTTGAGCATTCACCATCCGCCAACCTTTTGGCACCCAACAAAGCGATTGTAAACAGCGGTATCACAGATTTCCCATATGCTGTAGGCGAGCAGGACTATACCGTAACATATGAGTTAGATGGTGGAACAAATAACGAGGCAAATCCTGTTTCCTATAACTCGTCTGTCGGTATTCCTGAACTGAAAGCTCCCGTTAAGGCAGATTATGCTTTTCTTGGTTGGACGCTTGGCGATGGAACAAACTATATAACTGCTGTTCCTGCGGGCACGACCGGCGATATTACGCTGAAAGCACATTGGGAATATAAGCCGGTATATTACACAGTTAAGCTTTATGATATCAATGGTTTTTCTGCAAACCAGCAAACTACGACAAATGTAGCTAATGGCGCAACATACACCGTGTTGCTGACGGCTACTTCCAACGAGTACCTTGTATCTACTTTCGATGAATATCATGTTCGCTACGAAAACGGAACGATTGTTTCCAATGCCACATCCAGCTATGACGAAACGGCTAAGACAGTGACAATTACAATCCCGAATGTGTCTGCTAATATAGAAATCATCTGCAAGGCGAGAATTTGCAGCCATGATTATGAAGAAAAAGTGATTACCCCTGCTACCTGCACAACAAGCGGCAGTAAAACTTTGACCTGTAAAATCTGTTCCAATGTTATAACACCTGTAACTATTGAACCGTTAGGACACAGCTATTCAACAGATTATAAGAAAGAAAACGCAGATGCAGATAAGCATTATCATGTTTGCATGGTATGCAGCGAGAAAGACACAGGCGAAACTCATACTTGGAATGTTGAAACAGCAACAGAGGAAACAGATAAGCATTGTGTAGTTTGCGGTTATGTAGCAGAAGCACAGCTTACACATACTCATAAGGGAGAACTTCAAAAGGGTACTCCTGCAACGACCGAAGCAGACGGCGTAAGGGATTACTACGAATGCAGATGTGGTAAGTTCTATGAGGATGAAGACTGCACTAAGGAAATCACCGACCTTACAGCTTGGAAGCTTGGTGCGGGCAGAATCCCTGCTCTGCCTTCCATCATTGAAGGCACAAACGGCGTATGGACGAAGGGCTCTGCAGATGGTTTGAAGTTCAAGTCCAACGCTGAATATGCAAACTTCCTGAAGGTTCTGGTTGACAATGCGGAAATCACCGCCGAAAACTACGAAGTTAAGGAAGGCAGCACAGTGGTTACACTGAAGGCTGCATACCTTGAAACCCTTTCTGTAGGCAAGCACACCCTGTCGGTAGTTTCTACCAACGGAACGGCAACTACGGAATTTGAAATCAAGGCAGCGTCCGTGAAACCTACCGAGCCTACAAATCCGAGTGAGCCTGCTAATCCGACAAAACCGAATGAACCTACTAAACCGGCAGAAACAAATCCGAATACCGGTGCAACAAGTCCTCAGACCGGAGACAACAGCCATATGGCACTTTGGATTGCTTTACTGCTTGCATCTTGCAGCGGCTTAGTGGCTGTAACAGTTTACGGAAGAAAGAAAAAGGTAAATAGATAATCCAACTTAGCGGGGCAGTAATCTGTCCCGCTATTTCTATGTTTTAGGTTCTGTAACGCCATTATGTGTTCAAAACAAGATAAAAGTATAAAACCATTACATTTCGAAAAACAAGCCTTAAAAAGCCGCATATGACAAAGAATTTGAGAACGAAAACCGTTACATTCATATGGACGAACAAAGGGCGAAGATACCGTTAAAAAGTATCTTCGCCCTCGCCTTGCAATGTGGACATTTTAAGACTGAAAAAGCCTTTATTTAAGCCATTTTTTTAGAGCCTATACTTTGATGGGCAGGGTGTTTGTACCTTGCCCATCAATTTTGCGTATTGCGGCGTTATGGTGCTATTTTCGGATTTTTATCATAAGCTCGTCAACAGCGTCCGTGTATCTGCCCTGTGCTATCAGCTTGTTTCTTAAAGAGAGCAAGGCATTGAATATGAGTCGCCGTTCCTCTGCCGTCAGGTTATGTCAGGAAAGCGTACTTTTTTGATATATAAGATATTCCAGGCTATTCATACAAGTAAAGGAGAGAAGAAAATGCCAAAAACTAAAATTCAAAGTATTGTATTTACCGCAATGATGGTATTCTGCATGGTTATGTTTCCCGACAGCACTTTTACTGCAAATATTTTTTGTAGGTCCATTTGTACGTCTGATGTTCAGAAATGCATCCAATGGAGACGTGATGGCGTGCCGGAGAGTGACGGACAGCAGGATTGCCAATATATTTGAGGACAGACTGGCGGATGTATGGGTCTGTCAGATGGAAAAATACAGAGAATATGACCGATTTATAAAATGTAGTAAATGCGAGCTGAAAGCGTGGTGCAGAGGTTGTCCGGCAGTAGCAAATGGAACGAATGGTGATTTTTACGGGGCAGATCCTCAGTGCTGGAAGATAAAAAATGAAAGAACGGGGGAGCGATTATCATGTTGATGGATCTGATAAAAAAATCTTTCATATAAAAAGCTCTCTCATATAAAAAATCCATCAATCGGACTATCTGCCGGATTGATGGATTTTTGTCGGGGATATTCCCCGATCATCATTCTGTAATTTATTTGAACTCAACGATCTGAGTAAGATCAGTTATCATGTTCGTCTTCGAAAGGATCTTCATAATCCTCGTCCTCGTCGTCATCTTCATAGTAATAATCTCCGCCTCTGGAGGCAATACCAAGAATCAGTGAGATGACTGCGAAAGCAGCACTTACACCGGCAACAATCAGCAGTTCCAGTTCGCTTCCGCGTTTCAGGAATGCAAATCCGGCACTTGCCAGATAGAACAGCATTGGTGCAAGGAATGCAAAGATCGTATAACGATTCACCATGATGAAATACAGCAGAGCTGAAACCAGCATGCAGAGTGCCAGAATCACATAAACCATACCGGAAGTAGCAGAACCGTCTGAAGAGGTGCTGCTCAGTCCAAGTGTAAATCCTCTGTACATCAGATATCCGAAACCGAGAAGTGAGAGGATACCAAGGATGATACGGGCAGGTCTGAATCTTGGTACATCATCATATTCGTACTCATCATCATCATACTCATCGTCGTACTGCTCTTTTTTCTTTGTATCTTTTACTTTCTTCTCATCAGGATCTTCGTCCTTTTTCTTCTTTTTGGCAAATTTGCTGTCAGGATCTGTCGCAAGCATCTCTTCATATCCTTTGCGTACTGCCTTTTCACGCTTTGTACGAACCTGCTCTGCAGGAATATTTCCATATTTCTGCTCATCAGAAGCTTTATTAGTATCAGAAGCTTCTTCAGGATGACGCTTCTTGACCGGTTTCTTTGCGGACGCCTTTTTCTCCCCTGGCGTCTTTGTGGAAAGCGGTTCTTCTGTAGAAGCAGGTCTGACTTTCTTTTTGACTGGTCTTTTTTCCGGTTTCTCGGAAATTTCAGCAGTTTCATCATTACTGATCGGTCTTGAAGCCTTCGGACGTACAGGTTTTCCTTCTGCGTCTGTCAGTCTGCGTCTTTTCGCAGGTTTTGCTCCGGCTTTCTTTTCGGTTTCCTTTACTTTTTCAGCGTCAGAGCCGGCAGCAGATCTTTTGACTGGAGGCTTTTTGGCAGCCGGGCTTTCTTCTGCTGCACCCTTCTTGGATACGGATGATTCAGCAGGTCTGACAGCGACTTTGCTTTCAGCTTTATCGACTGGCTTTGCTTCTGCCTGTTCAGCCTCTTTTTTTGCAGCTATTTTCCTGGCACGCTGCCTGTCGAGATTCCACTGCTTCTTACAGTCACGGCAGACTGCATATTCGTTGAAGATCGGATCTCCGGATTCCGTTGTGCCGACTTGTCTTTTCATACGCTCAAGTTCTTTACCACATGATGGACACTTCATATTAATTATGTACTCCTCTCCTTGTCAATGACAAAATTAATAACAGAAGTATTATAGCATTTTGTGTCAGTTTGGACAATGGAAAAATCAAAGATATAGATGGAAACTGTCGAGGAATGGAAAAAATAAAGTAGTAGACTTTACAAATTTAGTGTGCTAAAATGTAACAGTAATTAAACGAGGGTGAAAAGGAGATTGGTTTCATGAGCAAGAAAATAAGGACTGAGGCGGTTGATTATCTTTTTAATGCCATTTTAAGCCTTGAAAATAAAGAAGAATGTTATACTTTTTTTGAAGATATCTGTACGATCAACGAACTGCTTTCGCTTTCCCAGCGTTTTGAAGTGGCAAGGATGCTCAGAGAGCAAAAGACATATCTTGAGATAGCAGAGAAGACCGGAGCGTCTACAGCAACGATCAGCAGAGTCAACCGTTCACTGAACTACGGAAATGACGGATATGATATGGTCTTTGAGAGAATCGGACTTACAGAAAAGGAAGAAGATTCATCAACTGCAGAAGAATAGAAAGTGGAAAGATAGTTCGGAGAAAAGTATGAGCGGATCTTTGGCCGGGGATCTTCGGACGCAGAATACAAAAGACACGAACCTGTGGCTGCAACCATTGGAACGTGTCTTTTTTTAAATATCAGTCCTTCTTATTCTTAGAAGAAGGAGCTGCGATATCATCAATAATCCGTTCGATCATCATCTTTTTCAGATATACGTCGAAACTGAGATTACAGATAAAAGCAAACTTCTGGAGAATATCCCTGTCTTCTCCGTCAGGAAGTTGGTCAAAAGCTTCTCCTGCCTTATCATAAGCGGAAGATACGCTGTCTTTCAGCGAGTCGAGCCGTTCTTTTTCCATGTGGCAGAGTTCTTCATAAATAGAGGAAAGTTCCATTGTATCATTTCCGGAGAAATATTTTTCCGTCAATGGCTTTAGTACCGTTTCGATATCTTTGATCGACAAAATACTTTTAAAATAGTAGATAAAAATGAGAAGCAGCATATGCTCCCGGGAATACTTCTTCTTCACAGGCGGCGGAAGAAGATTGTTCTTTGTATAATTGTTGATCATGGTCTTGGTAAGGATCTTATCCTCTTTATATCGCTTGGTAGAAGCGAGCTGTTCATCCATAAAAGTAGTGACTTGATCCATATAAAGATCAATATTCGGGATGTCACCCGGATGCACATATTGAAGATGGGAAAGTTCATTTAAAATGCTGTTAAGCATATCATTCATATCTATAGTCATGTTATCACCTCGACAGACTCATTATATAGTATTTAAAACTATATGGCAAGTAAAAACTCAGAATAATGCAGAGGAACAGTAACAGGATGATCTCGACGAAATTAAGAATAACATAGACTTGACAATCAAGAATGTATGTTCGATAATGGAAGATACAAATGATGGGTATGCAGAGGCATAATCAGTAGATAGGAGAGCAGTTTTATGAGTATTTATGATAAATTGAACGAACCCCAGAGAGAGGCGGTATATCATAAATACTCATAAAACTGCTCTTCGGGAAAGACCCGGGTACTGACGCACAGGATCGCATATCTGATCGAAGAGCGGAATGTGAATCCGTGGAATATCCTGGCGATCACGTTTACGAACAAGGCAGCAGGAGAGATGAGAGAAAGGGTGGATTCCCTGGTGGGCTTTGGCTCGGAAAGCATCTGGGTAAGCACTTTTCATTCGATGTGTGTGCGGATTTTAAGAAGATTTATAGACCGGCTTGGGTATGATAACCGTTTTACGATCTACGATACAGACGATCAGAAGACTCTGATGAAAGAAGTCTGTAAAAAGGTCGCCATTGATACAAAGGTTTTTAAAGAGAGAAGCCTTATGTCGGCGATTTCTTCTGCCAAGAATGAACTGATCCTTCCAGATGAGTTTGAACTGAATGCAGGAGGAGATTTTGCAAAGCTGAAGATTGCAAAAGTATACCGTGAGTATGAGGCACAACTGAAGGCGAATAACGCACTGGATTTTGATGATCTGCTGGTGAAGACGGTTCAGCTTCTGCAGACGCAGCCGGATGTGCTGGAGAATTATCAGGAGCGGTTTCGCTATATTATGGTCGATGAGTATCAGGATACGAATACAGTGCAGTTCCAGCTTGTAAGACTGCTTGCCGGAAAGTATCGGAATCTGTGCGTGGTGGGAGATGATGACCAGTCGATCTACAAGTTTCGTGGAGCGAATATCCGCAATATTCTGGATTTTGAGCATGAATTTTCAGATGCCTGTGTCATAAAGCTGGAGCAGAATTACCGCTCCACGGGCAATATCCTGAATGCAGCGAACCGGGTAATCGCCAATAATAAAGGCAGGAAAGAAAAGACTTTATGGACTGCCAACGGGGAGGGAGAGCTGGTTCATTTAAGGCAGTTTGATACAGGATATGATGAGGCGGATTTTATTGCAGAAGATATAAAAAAGGAAGTAAGGGCAGGAGCATCATATAATGACCACGCGGTGCTTTACAGAACGAATGCACAGTCCCGTCTTTTGGAAGAAAAATTTGTTGCGATGAATGTCCCGTACAAGATTGTGGGCGGTGTCAACTTTTATGCCCGCCGGGAGATCAAAGATCTGCTTGCGTATTTAAAGACGATTGATAATGGAATGGATGATATTGCGGTACGAAGAATCATTAATGTGCCAAAAAGGGGCATTGGTCTGACTACGATCAACCGGATCCAGGAGTCTGCTGCAGAACGTGGGCTTGGATTTTATGAGACGCTGATGGCTCCCGAGTTGATCCCTGGAATCGGAAGAAGTGCAGCAAAGCTGGATTCTTTTGCAGCTCTGATCGAATATTTTAAAGGGCTTACCGGACAGATGAGCATTACGGATCTGCTGCGGGAAGTGATCGAAAAGACGGGATATATGGAGAGTCTGGATTCCGAGGATAAAGAGGATGCACAGGCGAGAAAGGAAAATATTGATGAACTGATCAATAAGGCAGCCGCATACGAAGAGGCAGCAGAAGATAGAGATGAACCGGCTACATTGAGTGCTTTTCTGGAAGAAGTGGCGTTGGTTGCGGATATTGACAGTCTGGATGAAGAACAGGATTATGTTGTCCTTATGACACTGCACAGTGCCAAAGGGCTGGAGTTCCCTCATGTATATCTGGCAGGAATGGAAGATGGCTTGTTTCCAAGTTATATGACGATCACATCAGACGACAGAGATGATCTTGAAGAAGAAAGACGGCTTTGTTATGTGGGGATTACAAGAGCAGAGCAGGAGCTGACGCTTACCTGTGCAAGAAGAAGGATGGTCAGAGGCGAGACCCAGTATAATAAGATTTCACGTTTTATTAAGGAAATTCCGGCAGAACTTCTGGATACAGGAAGCCGCAGGATTGAACCAGAGACGGAAGTGCCGGTACAGCAGAATACATATGCACATGCAAGAGAAGCATTCCGGGCAAGGGCTTTCGGTGCGGCTTATAGCAACGGGGCAGGAAAAAGCAGCGGAGTTTCTTCGGGTAAGAGCAGCCAGGGACTGGCATCTCTTCAAAAAGGCAGCCAGCTTGCAGCAGGATCAGGTGGCAGTCCTGATTATGCAGAAGGAGACCGGGTGCGTCATGTGAAGTTTGGGGAGGGAACCGTTCTTGAGATTCGGTCCGGTGGCAGAGATTATGAAGTAACGGTGGATTTTGACAGTGCAGGAGTCAGGAAGATGTTTGCAAAGTTCGCAAAACTGGTAAAGATTTCATAGGTTTGTGGACTGTCAGCCGATCAGAAAAGATGATTATGATGTGAGAACCGGGACAGAGTTTTTAGGAAAAATCTCCGAAAGCGGTAGTAATAACAGAGCTTAAGTGTTATAATATACAAAAATCAGTCGTAACCTGTGAGAGGTTAGAAAGGATGTGCAGATATGAATAAAAAATTAGAGGATATGATCGCTGAATCAAAATTAAAAGAAATCCTGCATAAGAACGAGGCAGAGAAGCAGAAGAATGCGGTTGTATGGGTACTTGCAATTATTGGTGCGATTGCAGGAATCGCAGCCATTGCATATGCGGTATTCCGTTTTGTGACACCGGATTATCTGGAAGATTTTGAAGATGATTTTGATGACGATTTTGACGATTATTTCGATGAGGATGATCAGGTATAAGTTCAGGATGGTAATAGCACAGTAAGAAGAATACAGACAGGATGTGACGGTTGGAGTACACCCTGTCTGTTTTGTTTGTTGGGAGGAAATAATGAAAAAAGGACAGATCTATGAAGGCATAATCGAGAGAGTGGATTTCCCGAATAAGGGAATGATTTATATTCCGGAGGAAGAAAAATATGTCACGGTGAAAAATGGTATCCCGGGTCAGAAAGTCCGCTTTATGATCAATAAATTTAAGCGGGGAAATGGAGAAGGAAGACTTCTGGAAGTGCTGGAAAAATCACCGCTGGAGACCAGGGAGCCGGTCTGTAGTATTTTCCCGGCCTGTGGTGGATGCATGTATCAGACTATGTCCTATGAAGAACAGGTAAAGATGAAAGAGGGACAGATCCATCGGATCATGGATCCTGTCGTAAAGGGCGATTATATTTTTGAGAGTGTAAAAGAAAGTCCAAAAGAGTTTCATTATCGTAATAAAATGGAGTTTTCTTTTGGAGATGAATATAAGGACGGTCCGCTTTCTCTCGGACTGCATAAAAAAGGAAGCACATATGATGTCCTGACAGCAGCAGACTGCCAACTGGTCCATCGGGATATGAATCAGATCCTTTCCTGTGTTCTTGCATATTTCAGGGAGTGGAATGTAAGCTATTATAAGAAAATGCAGCATACCGGATATCTGCGGCATTTACTTCTGAGACGGGGGGATACGACCGGAGAGATTCTGGTGAACCTTGTAACGACTACGCAGGAAGAGCATGACCTGACAGAATTAAAAGAACAGTTACTGGAGCTTCCTTTGGAAGGAAAGATCGTAGGAATCCTTCATATCCTGAATGATTCACTTTCAGATGTTGTAAAAAGTGATGAGACAAGAATCCTTTATGGTCAGGATTTCTTTTATGAAAAGCTGCTCGGACTGCAGTTTAAGATCACCCCGTTTTCTTTCTTCCAGCCAAATTCCAGGGGAGCAGAGGTATTGTATGAGACTGTCCGGGAATACATCGGAGATATTGAGAATAAGACAGTTTTTGATCTGTTCAGTGGAACCGGAACGATCGGTCAGGTGCTGGCTCCGGTTGCAAAGAAAGTGATTGGTGTGGAGATCATCGAGGAGGCAGTAGAAGCTGCAAAAGAAAATGCTCTCCGCAATGGACTTTCTAATTGTAAATTCATAGCAGGCGATGTATTTAAGGTGCTGGACGAGATCGAGGAGAAGCCGGATGTGATCGTCCTTGATCCGCCGAGAGATGGTATCCATCCGAAAGCACTGCCTAAAATTCTTGAGTATGGAGTGGACAGGATCGTTTATATTTCCTGCAAGATGACCAGTCTTGCACGGGATCTTGAGATGATGCAGATGGCGGGATACCGGGTGGAAAAGATGACGGCAGTCGATCAGTTCTGTGAGACCGTGCATGTGGAGACGGTAGTACTGATGTCACGCACAAGTAAATAAAGGGCGAAAATGCCCATAAATAAAGGGATTTCCACTATCCTGATAACCAAATGCCGGACGGCTGTTCTGCTTATTGAACATTATAGGAAACAAATCCAATCTCATAATTTGGTCAGGTTGAGTATACAGATTAACTTTTATTAGGTTGAGAATACAGATTAACTGTTTTGAATATAAAGGTTGAGAATACAGATTAGCTGTTAAAACGAAAGAAAAGATTACGAAAGAAGGGATACGAAATGGCGGGATGCACTTGCGAAAACTGGAGTCTACAGGATTTATCGAGTGCTTTACAGGATATGCATAAGGACAATAAAAGAATCGTAGTGCCAATGTTCCAAAGAGGAAAACGTTGGAAAAAGGCACAGGAGCAGAAATTTATCGATTCTTTGATTAAAGGCTATCCTGTCGGTACGATGCTGTTCTATGAAACATACGAAGATAACAAGCGTACATACATCTTGGTAGATGGATTGCAGCGTGGTAATAGTATAAAAAAATACATGACAAATCCAA
>QWCE01005434.1_pt1 | contig 11687 bp, 10 predicted proteins | sample 1972531 | NCBI WGS metagenome assembly QWCE01 (sample SAMN09866716, study PRJNA288562) | Human gut metagenome isolate term4_stool, whole genome shotgun sequencing... | reverse complement strand
CATCACATATTCTAGTAAAATCTTCTCTTCCATGCTATAATTTTTCTATTCAAAAATATAACAATTTTGTCATTGGAGGTTTTCTATGGATTATCCGGAGGAAAGAAAACAATATATTGACGGCATCGCCTGCCAGTATCTCTGTCATATTGAAAAAGCAGAGAAATCGGGCAATGTATTTTCCGCTCATTTTCATTATTATATTGAAATGCTCTATGCGCTTTCCGGTCATTTCCGTATTTATTTAAACGGAATTTACCACGAATTTGCGGCAGGGGATTTTGTACTGATCAATTCCAGGGAAGTGCACCAGATCGACGCGCTCTCATCAGAGGGCGGCTCTTATATCGTGGTTCGTTTTCTCCCGGAACTCATTTACGACGGCATGACGCAGAGCCACTTTGAGTTAAAATATCTGCTTCCATTTATCACCGAAAACAGCATTTACGAAAAAGTAATTTCTTCTTCCATATTAAATGCAAAACACTCTGCCATCCCCGGACTTATGAACGAGATTATCCGGGAATCTGAAGAAAAACAATACGGCTACGAGCTTGCGATCAAAAATCACATTGGCGGTATTTTTCTTTGGCTGCTGCGCTACTGGCATGCAAATGGCGAAGAACCGCTTCTCGAAGATTTTGAAAACCAGCAGTTAAAACAGCAGCTCTCCCCGGCCCTGACCTACATGATCACCAATTATGAAAAATCTATCAGCGCAGCGGACATGGCAAAACTCTGCAATTTGAGCTACAGCTATTTTTCCAGAAGTTTCAACCGGCTTTTGCATATGAATTTCAGTGATTACCTGAATGAGATCCGCATCCGGGAAGCGGAAAAGCTGTTAGTCTCAACTACCCAGAACGTAACGGAGATTGCATCTGCGGTCGGTTTCTGTACCACAAGTTACTTTATCAAACAGTTTACCAAATACCTGCATGTTTCTCCCAAACAATACCAGAAACAAATGCGCCAGGGACAGAAAGATTTCATTGCATAACCACGCAACACAAGATATAATAGTTGGCAGTGTCCAGTGGTTCCTTAACGGTGATCGGCGGTGCCGGACTTGTCATCGGCTCTTTTGTATCCGGTGGTACTGCAACTCCAAACTTTACCCGATTCGCAAAGTCTGAATATCTGGACTACAAACGACAATGCCTTATATACCGCCGGACTCGAACTTGCTAATATCTTCCATCAGAAGAAAAAACCTATGGTACCGATCTCCGGTATCATTGGAACGATTTTATCCGTCTGGTTATACTATAACTTCTGTAACTGGTTAAATGTATTAAACTGTGGGATTTCCTCCATCAATGGCATGGTGGTTGCTGTCGTCTGCTACCTGATTGGATATTTTGTGAAGAAAAATCAGAGATAAATAATACGTCCTAATTCTGCTGAAGTTCTGTGTGAGATGGAAATGACAGTGCGGTCTTTCGCTACACGCTTTAACGCCAGTAACACTGCCTTTTCCGTCTCTGCATCCAGATTCGCCGTGATCTCATCAAACAGCAGCATTTGTGGTTCCGCCACTGCGGCTCTTGCAATGGATAAGAGCTGCCACTGTCCCTGCGAGAATAACTCCGGCGTGCATTTCGTGTCATATCCGTTTTCAGAGCTTTCTATCACATCGTCTAACCCGGTCAGCTCTGCCACTGCTTTTACGCGGTCTGCCGGAATGGTTTCATCATACAGCGTGATCTGATCGCGCACCGTTCCCGGAACCATGTGGAAGGTCTGTTCTACATAGCCGAACAGTTTCCGTTTCTCTTCCTCCCGGACTGTCACTGCCGGTCTTCCGTGGATCAAAACCTCTCCGCCCTGCGGTTCGTAAAGTCCTAAGAGAAGTTTTAAAATCGTACTTTTTCCTGCCCCGGTTCGTCCTGCGAGTGTTACCTGCTCCGCGTCCATGACCTTTAAATTCAAATGGTCTAAAACGACATGTTCATCATAACCGAAGGTCACATCCCGAAACTCGACAAACGGAACATCTGCTGTTTTATTTTCTGAGTGTCCCCCAGCCATCTGTTCCACGCATTCTTCTGCTACTGTCTCGCTGTCTTTTTCCACTATCTGCTTCTCCTCAAGTGCAAAAAATTCATTGATCCTGTGGATTCCGGCAATCGCAGACTGAATCGTCTGAATCTCCATTCCGAGGCTCTCCACCGGGGAGAATATCTGTGAGATATAGTTGATGACCGCAACCGCAGTTCCGGCAGACATTCCAAAGAAGGTCAGTACCGTGTGGTTTCCGGACGCGGAAAGCAGCATGACAACTGCGACAACCACCGCATTCAATATCAGTATCACCGGGGAGTAAACCGCATCATAAAAATTGGTGCGCTCCATCGCTGCATAACTCTCCCCGATATAAGTGTCGTAACGCTCTTCCATGTATGCTTCCTTTGCAAGACAATGGATTGTGCGGATATTGTGAAGCGTCTCCGGCACATGACCGGATGCCCGTCCGACAGCCTTTCGGTTTTCAATCTGCGCCGCCAGCATATTTTTCTGGACATGTCTGGTAAACCAGAATAAAAACGGCAGCAACACCAGCAATACCAGCGTCAGTCCACGGTTTTGAAACCAGATCACGACAAGGATACTGATAATCTTACATACATCCGCAAACATACTGATAATCCCGGAGGTAAACAGATTTTCCACCGTGTCAACATCCCCGACAAACCGTGACACCAGTGTTCCCGGCTCCTGCTTATTCACGCTGTCTGCCGTCAGACTTACAAATTTATCCATCAGGCTGCTTCTTAGTGCATGTGTGATTTTCTGACCAAACACCGTCAGGAGTCCTTCCCTCGCAGCTTCCAATATTCCGGTAAGTGCGAGCAGGACAAAATAGAGAAGGATCACAGAAAACGCCGCCTCATTACCGGCAGTCACTGTATCGATGATTTTGGCAAGTATCAGCGGCGGAATCAGCGCTGCCACAACTGCTCCGATCACTGCGGTCAGGATTCCAGCAGACAGCATTTTCTGTTTTTTGATTGTTTCCAGGATCACACTTTTTACCTGTCTTTCCTGTCTCATCTGTCACTCCTCCTTCCCTCTGCATGTTCAGAAACTGTTTTTCCATTTTTCGTTTCCACTTTCGCATTCTCTCTTTCATCGCTCTGTGTCTCATACAGACTGCGATACTCCGGTATCTTTTCCAGAATTTCTTCATGTGTACCGACCACCGCCTTTCCATCTTCCATCCAAATGACCTGATCCATCTGTGGGAACAGATATAAACGGTGAGAAATTAAGAATACAATATTGTCTTTCGTCTGCTGTTTCAAATTGGCAAAAATCTGTTTTTCCGTGTTTTTGTCCAATGCCGAAAAAGGATCATCCAGAATCAGAACCGGCTTTTTGTGGCAGAGTGTCCTTGCAAGTGCGAGACGCTTTGCCTGACCGCCGGAGAGACGCACTCCGCCATTTCCAACCGCGGTCTGTTTTCCATCCTCCATCTCTGCAACTTCCTGTTCCATGCACACTGCCTTTAAGTAATCATCTGCCTCTTTTTTCTCACCGAGCAAAATATTATTTTCCACACTGTCAAAAAACAACTCCGGATCATGTCCAAGATAACCGATCCGCTTCGTGCGGTCTGCCTCGTCCATAGCCTGCAAATCTGTGCCGTCCACAAGAATCTGTCCCTCATAAGGATATTCACACAAAAATACTTTTCCAAGCGTTGACTTGCCACATGCGACCGCCCCGGTAATACCGATGATCTGTCCTTTCTCTGCGGAAAGACAAATGTCGTCTAAAATTTTCTTTCCATCCGGATAAGCAAAATTCAGATGACTGATCTGTATTTTTTGCACTGTTGTCTCTGTTTTGCCTGCTGGGACTGTGTCGTTTTTTTCCTTACACTCCCTGGCATGATTTTCTGCTGTCTGATTTTCGATCGCAGTTCTCTCATCTTTTCGTGTCAGAAGTGGTTTGATACGGTTCCATGAAACCTGTGCTTTATGTACCGCATTAAACAGCTTCGCAGCGCTTGACGACTTCACGGAAAGTTTCACAAAGCACGACAAAAATGTGGTAAACGCCGCAATGCCCCATGCACGCCAGCCGGTTCCCAATACATTTTTCTGTCCGAAATACAAAATGAACAGCACACCTGCCATGGAGATGACGCGATACACCGGTGGCATTGCCGTGTTCCAGATGTTTGCTCTCACGGCTGATTTTTCATACGCAGACAAATTTTCTTCATATGCATTCTGTCTTTCTTTTTCACGCCCGAAAACACGGTATGTGATTGCATTTTCTGCCCGGTCTAACGTTGCTGCGCTCAGCGCGCCGGACTGTTCCTTGTAGGCAGCCCCGGTTCTCTGGATCATTTTTTTCATTTTTTCTGCGGTCATGTAAGAGATTGGCGGAAACAGCATACATAAGAGCGCCAGCCGCCAGTCATACCACAAAAGCATTCCGGCATAGGCTGCCAGTGCCACACCTGTATCAAAAATTTCCGTCGTAAATTTCCGCATTCCCTCCACACAGTCGTCAACGTCGAGGATCGCTTTCGTTATGACATTGCCTTCTCCCTCTTCCTTAAGGCTCGCCCTGCTTTTTCTGACAAGGCTTCCATAGAGGATTTCCTTCATCCTGCGGTTTACATTATTGGCAAAACGGCGGACATAAAAACGCTTGATATATCTCGAACTCTGCACGATCACGATCACTGCCACATAGCTTAACACAAGAATCAGCATATCGCCAAACTGTCCGGCACCTCTTAAAATGTCCACAAGACAGCCGGTCATTTTTCCTTCGAACCACGGTCCTGCAAGCAGTCCTACATTATAGATCAGACCGGATATTGTCACCGCCAGAAGTACTTGCCTTTCTGCTTTAAAATAGGACAAAATCCTGTCCGGCTGAAATGATGCTGGCTGTTTCTGTTTTTCTCTCATTTTGTCCTCCTTTTCCCTGCAAAGCAAGAAAGGCATCACACCAAAGTGTGATGCCTTTCTCTCATTCCTGTCTGTTTATTCATAAACATGTTTTTTCTTATCTTTTGCTTTTACCTGTTTTTTCTTTAACATATGTTTTGGATTTTTGTCTGCCATAATGTATCCTTCCTTTCCAATGCCTATAGGCTTTCCGGTCTGTAGGTTACTTTCTGTGCAAAATGATCATCCTTCAATTGCGATGAATTTACGTTCCGGCACTGCCGGTTTTGCTTCCTTCTTTGGAACAAACAGTTTTAAGATACCATGTTTGAACTCGCCCTTGATATCTTCCTCTGTCATATTCTCACCAACATAGAAGCTACGCTCGCAGGAACCTGCATAACGTTCTCTCCGGATGTATTTTCCGGTATCTTTCTCCTGCTCATCCTGATCAAGACCTTTTGCAGCGGCAATGGACAAATATCCATTGTCTAACGATACCTTGATCTCATCTTTCTTGAATCCAGGCAGATCGATAATCAGCTCGTAGCCGTTGTCCATTTCCTTGATATCTGTTTTCATAAGGTTCTTTGCATGTCTGCCATACAATTTCTTCTCAACCTTACTGTCATCATAGAATGGTAAATCAAACAAATCTTCAAATAAATCTTCTCCAAAAATACTAGGCATCAACATAAGTCATCTCTCCTTTTTCTACGGTATCCGCTTTCTCGTGGATATCTCATGCTTTATTACCTTGTTTCTTTGGAACTGGGATGTTCGGAGAACTCACAGAACTTTTACTTCTGAAATCTTTTCTGATCTCTTGGTTCTTCTTTTGTTCTCTTCCTTTGTTCTGACTATGTTATACACCCGTTTGTTAGCGCTGTCAAGAGTAGAGTGCTAATTTTTTGTGAAGATTTTGTGAAAGTGGACTACATTCACATAAATATGTATCTCCCTAAGCTGATTTTTTGTTTTCTGCTGATATTCTTCCTGCTCACACAAGCTTCTTTGTTCTCCACTTCCCGGTTTTCCAGCGCCATACCATGCCGACAGCCCGCACACACTCATCACTTGCAAGACCGATATACGCTCCCACAGCCATAAGCCCCATGGAAATTCCAAACAGCCATGTGCCTCCCACCGCAAAGACAAACATGAAAACGGCTGCGATCACTGCCGGGAACACTGCATCTCCGCTTGTTTTTAAGGCTTGTCCAAACACAAGATTCGTCACGCGTCCAATCTCAAGTACAATGTCGATTGCCAGCAGCTTGCGGACCAGCGCAGTCATTTCCGGGTTGTCTGTAAAGAGCGGCATAATAAACCCGGAACCAAGCACAATTGCTGTCTCCATGCAGACTGCCACACATACTCCGACAAATGCTGCCCTCTTTGTCCCTCTGTCACACTCTTCGAGTTCCCCAGCACCGATGTGCCAGCCTGTCATGATCGCATTTGCCTGTGCCAGTGCTGCACCGACACAATAGGAAAAATTACTGATCGTTGCCGTATAAGATCTGGCTGTCACATTCAGCCCTTCTGCATCCATCTGGTTCAGGAAACGGATGACAAGCATCATTGCAACATTATAGAGTGCCGTCTCACATGCAGATGGAAGTCCGACTTTCACGATCTGCCCTAAGACTGTCTTATTTGCGATCCTCTCTGTACTGTTTTTTGCAGAGATCAGCTTATGTGAAAAATACAGTACAATACACAGGTTCAGGATCTTGGAGATCACAGTTGCTGCGGCGACACCTGCAACACCTTTGTGCAATACAAAAAGAAATACTGCATTCATCACAAAATTTGCGATATTCCCAACGATCGTGGCATATAATGGCTGCTTTGTATATCCGAATGCGCGCAGATAGCTTGAAAAGATAGGAATGACCGCATTTAATATACACCCACCCCCGACAATTTTAAGATAAATCAACGCCGGTTCATACAATGCATCCGCAATTCCTACCATACGAAGGATTGCTCCTGCTCCCGAAAATAAAAATACTGCCATAAGCACGCCTGCAACAGCATTAAATAATAACCCAAGCTGCCTTGCCTGATAGGCAACTCCCGGTCTGCCTGCGCCAATATTCTGCGTCATGACCGAAACCATGCCGGAAGATATGATAGAAAACATTATGATAAAAATTCCAATATAACTGTTTGCCGTTCCCACTGCCCCGACTGCATAGTCTCCAACTGCGGATAACATCAGAGTGTCAACCATACCGGACAGCATATAAAATAGTGTTTCCAGACAGATTGGGATAAAAAGTCTTGTGAGCTGTTTCATCTTAAGTCTCCTTTTTCCGTTCATACTTATCCAATCTATTTTATATTATTTTCCCCTGAAAAACTTGCACTATTTTAACCAGAAAAAGTACAATTCTGCTCATTTTAAAAAATATATCTGCGTTATAAAAATCTGGAAGCCAGATAAAAATGAAATTCGTCATATTTCATCAGGCAATTCCACTGCTTTTCTTACTTCTTCCACCCACTCTGCACTATGACAGCAAAACAGTTCTTCATGCTGCATATTGTGCTTCCGGATATCCGGATTTTTGAAATAAGTACAATATCTCTTTTCGTATTTTTCTCCCATCTTGGTTGCGTAAAAAACATGGATCGTTGTTCCAGGCACATCAATTCCATGCTGGACTTTCGTAACCAGATCCGAATAGAACTGATTACAAATACTCTGTTTCGTAATCCATGGACTTCCTCCCTTACCGATTCCAAACATATTTAAAAATCCATTATATAATTCTTTTTTGCCACCGTCTGTCTTATCCAGCTTTTTCTGCACAAATTTTGGAAGAGTACCTGTATGTACCATTTTATACATAAAAGGCACTACCATGGATGACTGGATTTTAGCCACAAGATATATTCTCCCACCATACTTTTTCCTGATTTCCTGCTCAATTTTTTCACATTCATCTTCCATCGAATAAAATTCCGTTTTCTCGTTTGGATCAAATCCATCATAAGAAACTGTTACCGTGTAAAAATAAGAATGTAACCCATCCAGTACATGATCAAAACTGCTATACAGACAGCAGGTGCCGGGAAATAAAAATATCACTGGTTTACGATTATCTCCACTTTCATAAAATTTCATAGCTGGTCTCCTTTAGGCTTTTCTCACAACGCAATGCATCCTCATACCTTTACGGATTTCAAATTTTTCCACTTTTAGTCCTGCTTTTCTGCTGCATTCCATGACCACATCTCTTGTTGGAACCCGGACATCTCCGTGCCCACATATATTTGCCAGAGGCATTTCCAGTGTATTCATCAGCCATATCAATATTTTATTATCACTTGTCACATCCCTCAGTATCAATCTTCCATTTGGACGAAGACATCTCTTCACACTGTCAAAAAACGCCTGTGGATTCGGATAATGATGGAAACTCATAGAACAAATAATTGCGTCAAATGAATCGTTTTCAAAAGGAAAGTTTTCACAGTCTCCCACAACAAATGTTGCATTTGGAATATTTTTCTTTTTTGCCTGTTCGATCATGGCCGGAGTCAGATCCAGCCCTGTATAATGCCGGTCCGGATATTTTTCTGATAATAAAGAAATCATTGGAGCAGGTCCGCATCCTGCATCCAATAAATCATTAAATGGCTCTTTTTCTAATTCTTCCAGAATATCCGGATAATCCTTCTTACACATTTCGTAAATACCAGCATGGTTACTTTCATATCTTCCTGCTGCTTTTGTAAATTCGCTGATTGACAATTTTTTGTATTCTTCGTTTTTCATTCTTTCTTCCTCCGATCACGTCTGTAGCATAAATCAATCTTCTCCTAGAAATCTGGCTTCTTTTTCAATTTCAAATAAGCGGTCAAAACTTGTGTTAGTCTCTTTCTGCACTCTTCCATTCTGCAACCACATTTCTCACCCGGCGGTCAATATCCAGACGTGCTCTGCGGCATTCTTCCGGATATTTTCTTGCTGCCTGAAATGCCAGTTTCACAAAAAGTCCGGAACCAACCGGGAGCATTGTCTTTAGCATGCTCTCTGGAAAAACGAAATGGGTTCCATGTTCATAAATGACAGACTCCAACCTGCATGTGTGTGGATGTTCTTTCATTCGCTGTTTCATTCGACGGATATATTTTGCAGTATCCCACAACACATCATCTTCTGCGCCGATCAGCAATAATGTTCCTTGGATTTTTTCAATCTTGATCATCTCGTCTTCTGTGATTGGGTGAGCCGTTTCCGAATCATCAAACAGTTTTCTTGAATTGATCATATCACCGGTCCGTTTTGTTTCTTTTTCAATCACATGCCAGTAGTCCGGATGTTTGTAACAAAATGGCATGTACGGAAGCGGTTCTCCTTTGTAAGAAAAAAGAGATTCTCCCTCGATCGGCCATTCCTTACAGCCGTCTTTTTTGCCCTGCATAAATCCCTGCCAGATAAAATCACTCGGTGTCAGACCGATCGTCAATGTAATATTTTCAAAATAAGAAGCGGCAGTCAAAGCGAGTGTTCCTGTAGTAGATGCCCCGACAATTCCTATTTTCTGATTACCGTGTACTTTTAACCAATTGATTGCTTTCTCTATGCGTTCCAGCGGATAATTATGATGTCCATAATCCTTTTTTCCGGGTGACATCGTCATCACATTCACACCGAGTTTATGCAGCCATTTCACAGATGTACGCGCCAGATAATCCTCTGAATCGTCTCCGATCATGGCGATCATTGCACAGCCTGAGCCTGTTTTGCATTTCCAATATGCACCATAAAATCCATCTGTTTCCATGTCAAAATGTCTTTTTTTCATCTATATCATCTCCTTAATATCATCTGCGTTTCTCCATAACGATTATTTTGTTCGATATATTCCGAACAGCTGGAATTTTACCTATCACACAATAAACAGGCATAAGTTCTTTCATTCCCTCAACCAGACTGACTTCCTGCAGGATAGAAAAATTCGGTACAATCTTTTGTAATTCTGTTCCGTTCTCAACACCCCATGTGAATTTTGCATTGCTGCCCTCTATGGATTTTTCCTTCACATGTTTCACAACAAATGGTGACATGGTTTCGACTATTACGGTTACTTTCTGAAATGATTTTTCAATAATAGAAAATATCTTTCTGATGTCCTTCTCACACAAATACATCGTAAGTCCTTCCATTATCACCAGAACATTTTCTCCATGATAATCGATATCGTCCACGTAGGAATTATCCATTGCAGACTTTGCAATCTGATATATCGGACCTGTTTCTGGAAGAAACTGCCGCCTTATCTTCATAGTCTCCGGCAGATCCACGTTGTACCATCTCAGATATTTTTCCTTCATCCGGTAACATCTGGTATCCAGTCCACATGCAATATTTATAACAACTGTATTTTCATGCTTCTCCAGATATTGTCGAACCATCCGGTCTAATACGATCGTTCTCGCGATCACGCCACAGCTCATGGCTTTATCCTTATCTGCTTTGGAAAAGTCATAGTCCAGCTTTTTCACAAGTTCTACTGCAATCTCATCCCTGATTTTGGCATTTTGCTTTTTTGTTTCTTTTGCTCTTGCATACAAGGTCTGTACCATCGTTTCCGGCACACCTGTCACATTGACTTTTTCTTTCATGTACTTTCCTGCTTTCATATCAATACATTGCCGCTTGTGTTAGTTGCGTCTAACCTGCATCTGATAAAAAACCGTGTGAAAACAAAACTGTAATTCCACACGGTTTCTTTTCCCTATGCATTCAGTATATCACTTTCATCTGGTTTAGCAACCAGATTTTGTCTCACTTTTATTGTGTTACTTGCAAAAGACAAACTGCACCAGCAGCATATAAAATACAGTTCCGCCGCCGATACTGAGCAATATGCTCTTTTTCCATCTGTGAAGGAGTACGATAAATGCAATCGCCAAAAATTCCGGTATTCCATATGTTCCGCTTCCCGGTACATCTTTCAGACAATAAATGACCAGAAGACCGATGACTGCATAAGGCAGTACCTTACCCAGATATTGGATAAATTCCGGTGGTTCTTTTCCTTCCGGGAAAATTAAAAACGGCAGAAACCGTGTCACCATTGTGCCAAGCAGTGCTCCTGCGGTTGCACCTCCCACCCAGTAAATCTGGTTCAAAAGCGTCACAAAAAACATAAACCATCCTTTATCCACACCCTCCGGTACTTCTGTCGTACAATTTACGGAAAAGGTTTCATCACACATTCCATAAATCAGATAAAACTTTTTCCATCCGACATTTTGATATTTATCCAACATGGAGATCCCATGCTCCGCATCAGAAATCCATAAGACATTCCTAAAAATAAGAATCCTACACAGATTGGCAATGTGTAGGGCAATGCTGCCTTGAATGCTTTTTTCTTCATGTAACTTTGTTCCTCTTTTCCTGTTTGTAACGTAATAGCCTTTCCATACTCGATCGCATAGAATTCCTACCGACATACTTTACTTTTTCTAATTTAACGCAAAAAAAATCTGTCCTATGTGTAAGAGTGAGATTTCCATTAATGCATGCCGCTGTCCGATGTGTACCACAATCCTTGATGCCAAGGCTGTGCAGGAGTTTGAATCGAAAACCGGAGTTTAACGTATGAACTGCCGCTTGTAGGTGGTGTTACGGATTTCCTAAGGTTATGTCGTATTGCATGCCAACAAAGTGCATAGAAATATAAAAAATAGAACTGTTTGTTTTCAGGAGCGCTTCCGCTTGTTGTCGCTGGCAGCGGTACTAAGAAAGCA
>QWCE01005428.1_pt1 | contig 11695 bp, 9 predicted proteins | sample 1972531 | NCBI WGS metagenome assembly QWCE01 (sample SAMN09866716, study PRJNA288562) | Human gut metagenome isolate term4_stool, whole genome shotgun sequencing... | reverse complement strand
CCCCGGCGGGGTGCTGGTCTTTGATGCCGCCAACCGCACGGCGGTGAAGATGATCGCAAAAACATGGCTCAAGACTGCAAAGATCAAGGATGTGGGGGCGTATTTCGCAGTTTCGGATGCGAAAAGTGAGCTTTCCCCCTGGGACAGCCGCCTGCAGGTATCCAGCCGGGGCTATATGTTGGGTTACAACGATTTGAAAGATCCTTCTGTCAGCGGCTTTTTCCGCTTCCTCGCAAGGATCGGGGACAACAGGATGAAAATGCAGATTGTGAGGATCGGATTCGGAGGCAGACAATGAAGTATGCAGGGACGCCCATGGGGATGTGGGTGTTGTCTGCGGCCCGTGCTGACACGATCACGCGGTATTTATTTTGCTGTTCCATGTCCGGAGGCCTCCTTGATCGCACTGCGCATCATAGAAGTGACCTCATCAATGGAATAGCCCTCACTCCCGTGCAGACGATCTTCTTCCACGGCAAGCAGTTCCTCACGGAGCTTCAGCATTTTTTCCCGGCGGTTATAGGTGTCAATGTCCATGACAACAAGGTCGCCTTCGCCGTTTTTGGTAAGAAAAACCGGTTCAGCGGTCTTTCGGCACAGATCGGCGATCTCGTTATAATTCTGGCGGATGGCTGCGGACGGACGAATATTCATAGCTGGCATAATAGCACCTCCCGGATTCCGATAGATGATAGTAAGATTCTGATTATATTAGAATCAAATTTTACAACGAAATCAATAGAGGCAGAAAATTTAGCAGAGAGACAACAAAGCAGTTCAGCCGGATAAAACAATCGACTGAACTGCTTTGTTTTGTAAAATCACATTTGAATCAGAGGTCGGTTTCCGGGCAGACGATCGCAGTCATCTGATCGAATACATCTTCCATCTGTCGTACCAGCGTGAACTGGGTGCGGGCACGGTCGAGGTTGTGGTTCGGGCGGGCAATATGGAAATAATGGTCGCCCTCCAGATAGTCGGTCAGGAAACGGATGCCGCATTCCAGTGTCATGAGCTTCGCACCCCAGGCAAGACTCTTTTTTTCAGCTGTGTGCATGGTGGAGCCAGCAGTGGAAAGATAGCCTTTGGCAAACACTTCATACAGATGCAGGTCAAAGTGGACTTTGCTCTGGTCGGGTTCATCCTCGGCGCAGTCGTTGGCACCGGTGCGGATGGAATCACCAAAATCATAAGCCGACAGACCCGGCATCACGGTGTCGAGGTCAATGACACAGATGCCTTTGCCGGTGGCTTCATCGAGCAGAACATTGTTGATTTTGGTATCATTATGGGTGACACGCAGCGGGATCTCACCAGCGGCCAGCTGATCCAGCAGAACGTGGCAGTCCTTTTCCCGTGCACGGATAAATGCAATCTCCGGTGCAATGGTTTTGGCTCGACCCAGTGCATCGGCTGCAAGAGCTTTTTCAAAGTTTGCGTAACGGTTGGGCGTATCGTGAAAACGGGCAATGGTTTCGTGGAGGGTAGAAGCAGGATAATCGGCCAGCTGGTTCTGGAATTTGCCCAGTGTTTCTGCCACAGTGCGGAAGTCTGCCTCACAACCGACCTGTTGCAGACAGACGGTATTCTCTACAAAATCATAGGCTCTCCAGGCATTGCCTTCCGTGTCGATATAGTAGGATGCACCGGACAGAGTGGGAATGACATTCAGGCATTCCCGGCCAGGGTCGCCGCCCTCTGCCTGAATCTTTGCCCGTAAATGCCGGGTCACGCCGCAGATGTTTTCCATCAGTCCTGCTGGATCGGTGAATGTATCGGTGTTGATACGCTGTAAGATAAAGCGTTTGGTATGATCGGCCCGCCAGACCACAAAGGTGTCATTGATGTGGCCCTCACCATAGTGGAGTGGATCGCAGACCATCGGCCCACCAAAATCAAAGGCGGATGCAGCAGCGCAGAGAATGGGTTCGGTGACAGGTTTCATTTGAAGTTCCTCGTTTCTTTATCTTTCATGCCGTTTTGCCGGGGCAGGGCGTTGTCCCTGCCGTGCCTGACGGCGGTATTCGTTGGGGGTCAGCCCTTCCGACTTGCGGAAGCACTGGGAAAAGTAGCTGGGGGATGAAAAGCCCATCAGCTCGCTGATCTGGGCCAGGCTGTAGCCGGTGTTGCCCAGCATATACTTGCTTTCTTCAATGCGGCGGCGGTTCAGGTAGGTGATAGGGGAGACGCCGTATTCCTTTTGAAAGGTGTGGGCCAGATAGTATTTGTTTAAGTGGGCGATCTCTGCCAGGCGGTCCAGGGAGATGTCCTCCCGGTAGTTGGTGTCCAGATACCGCTTGATCTCGGCACACTCTCGGTTCTCTGCCCGGGGGGCCTCCTCCAGCTGCAGAGAAAGGGTGGTGCAGCGCACCAGCCAGATCAGCAGCACTTCCAGCAGGTCCTGACAGACCGTCTCACAGCCGTCCAGGCTGCGGTCGGCCTCTGCCAGCAGCATGTGCAGCAGAGTGACCATTCGTTCCCGGTTTTCACGGCAGTTGAAGATAGCATAAGAAGAATCAGCCTTGCCGAATAAGATCTCAATGCCAGCCACACCCAGAACGATATATTCAAGCGGTGAAGCGTTCAGACTCAATTCCGTGTGCTCCACCTGGGGGTTCACGATGACCATGTCGTCGGGCTTTACCGGAAACAGCTGCCCGGCAAGGTAGAACTGACCCTCGCCGCTGAGGCAGTAGAACAGCTCCGTGCAGGAGTGGGTGTGGGTGGTGCTGTTCCAGTCACCGCCAAACCGGCTTTTGCTGATGTACAGCAGCCGGAAGGACTCCCGGGGGGCAGGGGCGTGCTGGATATCAAAGCGTTGGGTGCTCATAACACAACGGCTCCTTTGAGTGATGCAAAAAACATAAAAATAAAAGCAAGATAATTAAAAAGAAATGTCAAAATGATACGATGCCTCGTAGGCTTTTTTCCATTATAGAGGGAAAGTGAGAAAAAAGCAAGCCCTGTTTTTTAGTGGGTCCTCTATTTTTTATTCCGGAAAAACTTTGGAATATGTCAAAAAAGTTACAGACAAAGGCAATTTGCCCAAAGCAACCTCTTGAATTTAGCGACTTTGCTGAAAGAAAATTCCAGAGAGCAAGATTTCTAAAAAAAGAAACAACAAACCCCTTGTTCGAGAAGGCGAAAAAACTTATATTGGAGACAGAAAAACACACAGCCCTCCCGGGCAGAACCTGTTTGCCCCGGCTGTGTTTGAACGAGATCAAATGATGGAGGATACACTATGAAACGCATTTCTCGTCGCAATTTCCTGAAAGCGGCTGGCGTGGGTGCCGCTGCACTGGGGCTGGCCGCCTGCGGCAGTTCTTCCAGCTCTACCGGTTCCAGCACGACTTCTTCGGCTGCTGCCTCTGCCACGCCTGCGGAGGATGTGACCATCAAAGTCGCTGCCATTGAGACCGCTTACGGCTCCGAGATGTGGCAGAAAGTCACCGAAGCCTTTACCGCCCAGACGGGCATCAAGGTGGAACTGACCACCGACAAGAACCTGGAAGATGTCATCGGCCCCTCCATGCAGGGCGGCGATTACCCGGATGTGATCCACCTGGCTACCGGTCGTGAAGCTGCTCTGACCGAGCAGTTCATCAAGGGCAATCTGATCGCTGACATCACCGATGTGCTGAGCATGACCGTGCCCGGCGAGAGCAAGAAGGTCAGCGAGAAGATCGCCGGCGGCTTTACCGACACTTCTCTCACCAACCCCTACGGCGATGGCAAGACCTACCTGGCCCCCATGTTCTACAGCCCCTGCGGCCTGTTCTACAACGCTGGCTTCCTGAAGGAAAAGGGCTGGGATGTGCCCAAGACCTGGGACGAGATGTGGGAGCTGGGCGAAAAGGCAAAGGCTGAGGGCACTTACCTATTCACCTACCCCACCACCGGCTACTTTGATGCGTTCTTCTATGCGCTGATGTATGCAGCAGGCGGCCCCGACTTCTTCAACAAGGCGACCCATTATGAAGAAGGCATCTGGGACACTGCCGAAGCACAGACCTGCTTTGACATCGTGACCAAACTGGCCTCCTACACCAACCCCATCACTCCGGCACAGGCGAACGATCAGGACTTTACCCAGAACCAGCAGTTGGTGCTGGATAACAAGGCTCTGTTCATGCCCAACGGCACCTGGATCGTGGGCGAGATGGCCGAAGCTCCCCGTGCGGATGGCTTCGAGTGGGGCATGACTGCTCTGCCCGCAGTCAAGGCTGACGGCGATCAGTACAGCTATACATGGTTTGAGCAGGCATGGATTCCGGCAGGTGCGGAGCATCTGGATGCTGCCAAGCAGTTTGTAGCCTACCTGTACAGCGACGAAGCCTGCAAGCTGTTTGCCGAAAGCGGCGCGATCCAGCCTGTGCTGGGGATTGCCGATGATCTGGACGGCGACAACAAGATGTTCTACTCCATCTACGACAACGGCGCAAAGGCAGCTATGGGCAACTTTGCTTCCTTCACCGCTATCCCCGGTGTGGAAGTCCGCACGGTGTTCTTTGACCCCGTCAACTCTCTGGTTTCCGGCAGCACGACGGAACAGCAGTGGATCGATGGCATCAAGTCCGCCAGCGACCAGATGCGCGCCAACATCATCGAGTAAAAACGAAGCTGCATCCGAAAACAGCTTCCAAGGCCCTGCCCAGCGGAGGCGGTTTTGACCGCCTCCGCTTTTTTTGGGGTTTCTGGATTCCAGTAGAAAGGAACGGTTTGTCTATGAAATCTGACAAAAGCCGCAAACGGTTCGTGTTCCTCTGTGTGGCACCGGCCACCATCCTGTTTTTTATTTTTATGATTTTGCCAACCCTCAATGTGTTCCGCATGAGCCTGTATGAGCGTGGAGCCTACTCGCCAAACGAAACCTTTGTCGGGCTGAAAAATTTTCAGCATCTGCTGAAGGACACCCAGTTCATCCGCTCCATGCAGAACATGATCCTGCTGGTGGTGGTCGTTACCATCATCACCTTTGCGTTTGCGCTGGTGTTTGCAGCCATCCTGACCCGCGAAAAAATTAAGGGGCAGAATTTCTTCCGCATCATTTTCTACATCCCGAACATCCTGTCTGTGGTCGTCATCTCCGGTATCTTCTCTGCCATCTATAAGCCGGAGAATGGGATGCTGAACAGCATCATCGGGCTGTTCCGGGATATGACTGACCCTCTCCTCTGGAAAGGCGAAAAGCTGGTCATTCCGTCCATCATCATTGCAATGGTCTGGCAGGCTGTGGGCTACTATATGGTGATGTATATGGCTTCCATGTCCTCGGTGCCTGCCAGCTTATACGAGAGTGCCAATCTGGACGGAGCGGGCCGTCTGACCCAGTTCTTCCAGATCACGATTCCGCTGGTCTGGACGAACATCCGTACCACCCTGACCTTCTTTATCATTTCCACCATCAATATGGCGTTCCTGTTCGTCAAGGCGATGACCAGCGGCGGGCCGAACGGTGCCTCGGATGTGGCTCTGAACTATATGTACAGCCAGAAAGATGCAGGTCTGTACGGTTACAGCATGGCAATCGGTGTGGTTATCTTCCTGTTCTCGTTCGCCTTGTCCGCCTGCGTCAACCGTGCCACCAGCCGTGAACCGCTGGAGTTTTAAGGAGGAAAAACATGAAGAAAACGGAAGAAAAATCCTCCCGTTCGGCGGAGGGCCTGTACAAATTTTTTATCTATTTTGTGCTGATCCTGCTGGCTGTGACGATCATTGTGCCGGTGGCGTGGGTGTTTATGGCATCCATCAAGCAGAACTCAGAGTTCTACGGCAATCCGTGGGCACTGCCTGCCGGATTCTACTGGCAGAACTTCGTCAATGCGTGGAATGGAGCCAAGATGGGCGAATATATGCTCAACTCCGTTCTGGTCACAGCGCTGGCTCTGGTGCTGCTGCTGGTGATTGCGCTGCCGGCGGCTTACTGCCTGTCCCGTTTCCGGTTCAAGGGGCGCAAGCTGCTGAACACGCTGTTTATGGCAGGTCTGTTCATCAATGTCAACTATATCGTAGTTCCCATCTTCCTGATGCTGCGTGACGGTGATGTGTGGCTGAAAAACCATATCGGCAGCGGCTTTTTGCTGAACAACCTGTTCGTTCTGGCGGTCGTGTATGCAGCTACGGCACTGCCCTTTACCATCTATCTGCTGTCGGGCTATTTTGCCACTTTGCCCCACGACTTTGAAGAAGCGGCCTACATCGACGGTGCCAGCTATTTCTCTGCAATGACCCGTATCATTTTCCCAATGGCGAAGCCGTCTATCATCACCATTATTCTGTTCAACTTCCTGTCTTTCTGGAATGAGTACATCATCTCCATGACCCTGATGAGTTCCACCAACGCACCCCGTACTCTGCCGGTGGGTCTGCTGAATCTGATGCAGGCCCAGCAGAGCGCTGCGCAGTACGGCACCATGTACGCAGGTCTTGTGCTGGTGATGCTGCCCACTCTGATTTTGTACATCTGTGTGCAGAAGCAGCTGACACAGGGCATGACGGTGGGCGGCTTGAAAGGATAAGGTGACAAAACATGAAAACATTCTGGAAAACGCATCCTGCCCTGCGCATCGTGCTGATGATCGTACTGTTTGTGCTGTCCATTGCATTGGTGGTGGCAGGCTGGAAAATGACCGGACAGCTGGCAGGGCTTGGCATTATGCTTGTGGGCGTGGCACTGCTGCTGGCAGTATTGGCCATCTACAACGCAACCTATCAGGATTGAGGATAAGAGAGGAAAACTATGGAAGATAAGTGCAAGACCGGGCGCGTTACCATTCCGACCGACCTGGATGTGGTGCCCGAAACGTTGGAGATTTTGAAAAAGTGGGGTGCGGATGCCATCCGTGACTGCGATGGTACGGATTTTCCGCAGGAACTGAAAAACGCCGATGCAAAGATCTATTCCACCTATTATACCACGCGCAAGGATAACGCATGGGCCAAAGCAAACCCGGACGAAGTGCAGCAGTGCTACATTATGACGGGCTTCTACACCGCCCCCGGCAACACCGTGACCATCCCCCTGATGAAAGGCATCAGCCCGGAGCTGATGAAAGTAAACGATCACGATGACATCACCCGCTGGTGGGAGGTCATGGATCGCTCCACAGGTCAGCCTGTGCCGCCAGAACAGTGGAGCTATGCGGATGGCAGCGTGACCGTGCAGGCGGTGCCGTTCCATGAGTATACCGTGAGTTTCCTTGCCTACCTCATCTGGGACCCGGTGCATATGTACAATGCCACCACCAACGGCTGGACGAATTTCGAGCATCAGATCACATTTGATGTGCGCCAGCCGAAAACCCACAAATATTCCATGGAGCGTCTGCGGAAATTCATTGCAGAGCATCCGTATGTGAACGTCATCCGCTATACCACGTTCTTCCATCAGTTCACCCTGATCTTCGATGAACTCAAGCGGGAAAAATTCGTGGACTGGTATGGCTATTCTGCTTCCGTCAGCCCCTATATCCTCAATCAGTTTGAGCAGGAAGTGGGTTACAAGTTCCGCCCGGAGTATATCATCGACCAGGGCTACTACAACAACCAGTATCGTGTGCCCAGCAAGGAATACCGTGATTTTCAGGCGTTCCAGCGGCGCGAAGTAGCAAAGCTGGCCAAAGAAATGGTGGACATCACGCACGAGTGCGGCTGCGAGGCGATGATGTTCCTGGGCGATCACTGGATCGGCACCGAGCCTTTTATGCCGGAGTTCAAGACCATCGGGCTGGATGCCGTGGTGGGCAGCGTGGGCAATGGCTCCACGCTGCGCTTGATCTCCGACATCGAGGGCGTGAAGTACACGGAAGGACGCTTTCTGCCTTACTTCTTCCCGGACACGTTCCATGAGGGCGGCGACCCGGTGAAAGAAGCCAAGGAAAACTGGGTCACAGCCCGCCGCGCCATCCTGCGCAAGCCCATTGACCGCATTGGCTATGGCGGCTATTTGAAGCTGGCATTGCAGTTCCCGGAGTTCGTGGATTATGTGGAGAGCGTCTGCAAGGAGTTCCGCGAACTGTATGAGAATATCAAGGGTACTACGCCTTACTGCGTCAAGCGTGTGGCAGTGCTGAACTGCTGGGGTAAAATGCGGGCATGGGGCTGTCACATGGTGCATCATGCCCTCTACTACAAGCAGAATTACAGCTATTCGGGCGTGATCGAAATGCTGTCCGGCGCACCGTTTGATGTGAAGTTTATCAGCTTTGAGGATATCAAGAACGATCCGAAGCTGCTGGAAACGGTGGATGTCATCATCAATGTAGGCGATGCCGACACCGCCCACACTGGCGGTATCTGGTGGGAAGACCCGGAAATCTCCTCCGCCATTCGCCGGTTCGTCTGGAACGGCGGCGGCTTCATCGGCGTTGGAGAACCGTCCGGTCATCCATATCAGGGTCATATCCTCCAGATGGCCAGTGTTCTGGGCGTGGAGGAAGAAAATGGCTTTACCCTGAACTACGACAAGTACAACTGGGAAGAGCATCCAAATCATTTCATCTTGCAGGATGCTGACAAACCCATCGACTTCGGTGAGGGAAAGAAGAACATTTATGCCCTGGAAGGCACGGAAGTGCTGGTGCAGCGGAATAAGGAAGTGCAGATGGCGGCGCATGATTTCGGCAAGGGACGTGCCGTATACATCAGCGGTGTACCGTATAGTTTTGCCAACAGCCGCACCCTTTACCGAGCCATCTTGTGGAGTGCCCACAGCGAGGATGAACTGCACACTTGGTTCAGTTCCAACTACAATGTGGAAGTCCATGCTTATGTCAAAAATGGCAAGTATTGCGTTGTGAATAACACTTACGAGCCGCAGGATACCACAGTTTATACGACTGATGGCAACAGCTTTGACCTGCATCTGGATGCCAATGAAATCAGATGGTATGAAATTTAAGTTCTCCTTCTTATCAATCTGTGCAGTGAACGACCACTGCACGGCATAAGAGAAAACGGTGACTTTCCACAATGCGGAACGTCACCGTTTTTTCGTTATACCCTTCTATGCTGAACCAGATAGGCTCGATAAAAAGTTGTTCCTACGACCAGTTCTTTTTGAAGAGTGTTAGAACGAAGCCTTATACCGGTACCAATTGTTGCAAATCTTTTCTATATACAACAAAATATGCACAAAATTGAAGTGTTTGACTGAAATGCAAAAAGATAAGTCGCCGATGTGGGTCAGCTGAGCATGGCATGGGGATGAATTTCCGGGATTATCGCAAAAAAGATTGACCGCATGCTGCCCGGGGGAGTATACTAAAAAACATCCGGCAGTCGGTCGGGGATAGACTATCCGGGCGAATGGCTGTGGACTGGAAGAAACAAAAGCGGCGGGAATGCACAGGAGAGGAGAAAACACTATGTGGAGTTGTCCGAATTGTGGAAGCTGGATTATTGCGAGCCGGATCTGTCCGAATTGCGGGGCCTGGGTCGGCGATGACTCTGCCGATGAACAGGACTCCGACCATCCGGTTGAACTTGCGATCATGGGGGACACGCTGCTGAGCTGCTCTGGCAGGGAAGCAAAGGTCGTGGTGCCTGCAGGCGTGAAGGAGCTCGAAGAATACAGCTTTTATAATGACACGGCACTGCAGGAGATCGAACTGCCAGAGGACTTGACGATGATCCTGAAATGTGCATTTCAGGAGTGCACAGCATTGCAGGAGATTCGGCTGCCAGACAAACTGAAGAGACTTGGCCGCGCTGCATTTTATGGCTGTAGTGCTTTAAGGAAAATCGAGATCCCGGCCTCTGTGAAGCAGATCGACACGGAAACATTTCGGGACTGCACAGCCCTGCGGGTAATCGAGCTATCAGAAGGACTGGAGATAATTGGCGGTTATGTATTCAAAGGCTGCAATGCTCTGGAAAAAATCGTGATCCCCGCCAGTGTGAAGCAGATCGAGTTGGAAGCATTTCAGGATTGCACCGCCCTGCAGGAGATCACGCTGCTGTCCAAGGACACCATCTTTGAGACGGATACCTTTCGGAACTGTCCGGGCGTCGTGAAACGTCCGGAGGACCCTGCTGAGGGAGTGAAACGATCCGGCCCGATGGACCTTGCCGAGGGCGGTACGGTCCTGAAGAAATACCACGGGACCAACGCCTGCGTGATCGTGCCTGCCGGAGTGACAGCCATTGCAAAGGAGTGCTTTGTGAATTGCATGTCGCTGCAGGAGATCGAACTGCCGGAAGGACTGGAAGAAATCGGGGAAAGCGCATTTGAGGGGTGCAGTTCTCTCAAACGGATCGTGATCCCTGAGGGAGTAAGGTCTATCCGGGAGAAAACGTTCTGTGAATGCACCGCCCTGCAGGAGATCCGGCTGCCGGATGGACTGGAATTGATCGGGAGGAGCGCATTCAGTGAATGCGAAGCTCTGCAGGAGGTCCGGCTGCCGGAAGGGCTGAAAGAAATTGGAAGTGATGCGTTCAGCAGCTGCCGGTCGCTCAGGCAGATCACCATCCCCGCCGGCGTAAAATGCATTGAATCAGGGACTTTTTGGAAGTGCACAGCCTTGCAGGAGGTCCATTTGCCGGAGGAACTGGAACAAATCGGAATGTTTGCGTTTGAGGCCTGCGACACCCTGACAAGAATCGTTCTGCCGGCCAGCCTGAAACAGCTTTGTCGGGGGGCTTTTGAGAACTGCACATCCTTGCTGGAAGCGCAGCTGCCGGACGGGCTGGAAGAACTGCAGGATGACGCATTTGAATATTGCCGTTCTCTGCAGAAGGTCACGATTCCCGCGCAGGTGAGACAAATCGAACAAGCAGCGTTTTACTACTGTCAGTCTCTGCAGGAAGTTCAACTGCCGGAGGAGCTGAACGAGATCGGGGAGGACGCATTTGCGCATTGCTGGGCGCTCAAACGGATCGTGATCCCGGCGGGAGTGGAAAAAGTCGGAGAGCATGCGTTTTGGGAATGTTACTCTCTGCAGAACATTGCCGTTTTGTCGGACGGTACCGAGATCGCAGAGGACGCCTTTGAAGACTGCCCGGGCACGGTCAAGCGGGGCACAGGCAGCTTGTTCTGAACGTCCGCTTGAAGCAGGCGGCCTCTGGAAAAACTGGTCCTTTGCGCGGGGGCAGCATGGTTGGCGGGCAGTGCGGTCTCGCTTGCGCAGATCTGTATTTTGCAATTCGATAAAGGTCCCGGCGGTATGCTGCAAACGCGGCAGGCCGCCGGGGCTTTCTCTGCGTCGCAAAAGCATTACACGGTCTGCTGGCTGCATCGGCAGCCCTGACGGCCTGCGGGGGCGGTTCTGCGTCGGGCAGTGCAGGTGCCTCGGTATCCAACAGGGTCCATGAGCCGATCCGTATCTGTGCACCCAGCCGCAGCGTCAAGGACTTGATTGATGTTGTGCACAAATACTATCCGGAGATCGTGTTCAACGTGGATGCCTATTCCGGCCCCAACGGCACGATCTACATGCAGGACCAGCTGGAAGCGGACTGTCAGGCCGATGTCTACAGCATCACCTATACAGCCCGGCGATTACGACATGATCCGGATGGACATGCAGATGCCGGTGATGAACGGTCTGGAAGCCACCCGTGCCATCCGCAGCGGCAAAAACCCGCTGGGCAAGACGATCCCCATCCTTGCCATGACCGGCAAACGCCTTCACCGAGGACATGGAAAAGAGCAAGGAAGCCGGTATGGACGAGCATCTGTCCAAGCCGGTGGACA
>QWCE01005427.1_pt1 | contig 11698 bp, 9 predicted proteins | sample 1972531 | NCBI WGS metagenome assembly QWCE01 (sample SAMN09866716, study PRJNA288562) | Human gut metagenome isolate term4_stool, whole genome shotgun sequencing... | reverse complement strand
CTTTACTGTCATAATTTAATAAATAACCCAGTTCTCTATCCACTCTTACTTGACCAGTATAGTCTTTATCTAAGCCTAATATTATTCTTAAAAAAGTAGTTTTACCCTTACCATTTTCTCCTATTAAGGCTATCTTTTCATTTTTATTTATTGATAAGCTATCAATTTTAAATAGCTTTCTATCTGGTAAAGTTTTTATTAAGTTTTGTATATATATCATAAATCCTCCTATGCTTTTTTCGAGAGGATTTCTTTTCCTCTCTTAAATATTTAGAAAACTATTTGTATTAATCATTTATCTGTACCTCCTATTACTCTTTCATAATAGATACCCAATTCAGAATACTATAAGCCCTTTGCCATAATAAATTGATTCACTTATAGCATTTCCAAATCTTATTGCTTTATCAAGAGTTATGGTTATAGCAATAACTCCATTTATCTTTCAGTTCTTTATTTTATAACATTTTTTCAAAACTACATAAGAAGATTTAAAGATATAATCATATGTAAAAAATTTTTAAAACATCTTAAGTTAAGTAATTAATACACAAAAATAGGGAAGAGGTAAAACTCTTCCCTAAATTTATTTTTTTATAAGCTTATTTATTTCTCAAAAATTCATCAATAGATTTTGCGGCATTTTTACCTGCACCCATGGCAAGGATAACTGTGGCAGATCCTGTAACTGCATCTCCACCAGCAAAGATTTCTTTACGAGAAGTTTGAGATTCTTCATTTACGATTATTCCGCCCCAATTTTCTATTTCAAGATTTTTTGTTGTAGAAGAAATTAGTGGGTTTGGATTTGTTCCAAGAGCCATAATAACTGTTTGGAAGTTTTCTTCGTATTCGCTACCTTCAATTGGAACTGGTCTTCTTCTGCCAGATGCATCAGCTTCGCCAAGCTCATTTCTTTGACATTTTAGTCCTTTGACCCAACCTTCATCGTCTCCAAGAATTTCTACTGGAGCAGTTAGCATTTCAAACTTAATGCCTTCTTCCTTGGCGTGGTGAACTTCTTCTGTTCTAGCAGGAAGTTCCTTTTCAGTTCTTCTGTAGACAATGGAAACATCGGCGCCAAGTCTTTTTGCAACTCTAGCAGCATCCATGGCAACATTTCCGCCACCTATTACTGCAACTTTTTCTCCAACATTTACTGGAGTATCGTATTCTTCATCAAAAGATCTCATTAGATTGTTTCTTGTCAAGAATTCATTGGCAGAGTAAACACCATTTAAGTTTTCACCAGGTATATTCATGAACTTAGGAAGTCCAGCACCAGAACCAATAAATACTGCGTCAAAACCCTCTTTGATTAAGTCATCTATAGTTTCAGTTCTTCCTATTACAAAGTTATTTTCAAATTTAACCCCAAGATTTTTTATATTTTCAACTTCATATTCTACTACTTCATCGGGAAGTCTAAATTCTGGAATGCCATAAATTAAAACTCCACCAGATTGTTGTAAGGCTTCAAAAACTGTTACATCGTAGCCCATCTTTGCAAGTTCTCCTGCACAAGTGAGTCCTGCTGGACCTGCTCCAACTATGGCAACTTTTTTGTCGATTTTTCTTATGTCAGCATTTTCTTGGATTTGGTGACGTCTTGCGTAGTCAGCTGCAAAACGTTCAAGCTTACCAATAGAAACAGCGTCGCCTCTATTTGCAAGAACACATCTTTCTTCACATTGTGTTTCTTGTGGACAAACTCTACCACAAACTGCTGGAAGACTTGTGTAAAGTGAAAGAACATTGTAAGCTTCTTTGAAGTTTCCATTTGCAATTTCTTTTATAAAGCCAGGTATATCAATAGAAACAGGACAGCCACCTACACAGCCAGGATTTTTACAATTTAGGCATCTGCTTGCTTCAGTGACAGCTTCTTCGGCAGTGTAGCCAAGACAAACTTCTTTAAAGTTTTTATTTCTTTCATCTGGTGCTTGTTCAGCTATAGGAACTCTTTTAAATCTATCTTCAGCTTTTTTTATTACAAAGCCATCATGACTTTCGCCTTCTACGTTTTTATCTTGAACAGAGTTTTCTGCAAGATGGTCTGAAACTGCAAGATCCATTGTGCAGTGGTGGTCAGATATTGTATGAGTTTTTTTGTTATCAATATATTGTCTTTGTCTTTTCATAGCAGAATCAAAATCCACTAAATGGCCATCAAATTCTGGACCATCAACACAGGCAAATTTAGTTTTTCCACCAACAGAAACACGGCAAGCTCCACACATTCCTGTACCATCAACCATTATTGGGTTTAGGGAAACTGTTGTAGGAAGGTCATATTTCTTTGTAGTTAGACAGACAAATTTCATCATTATCATTGGTCCAATGGAAACAACGTGGTCGTATTTTTTATTTTCATTTTCTACAAGGTCTGTGATTTTATCAGTAACTAAACCTTTAAAACCATAGGATCCGTCGTCAGTTGCTATGTATAAATTGTCGCAAACTGATTTTAATTCATCTTCTAGAATTACAAATTCCTTAGACTTTGCTCCAATAATTATGTCGCAGTGAAGTCCATTTTCTTTAAAAAACTTTGCTTGTGGATAAACTGGTGCAGTTCCAACTCCACCGGCAACGAATAAGTATTTTTTGTCTTTTAAATCATTTTTGTCCATATAATAAAAATCTGATGCATGGCCAAGAGGACCTACGAAATCTTTGAAGCTTTCTCCTTCTTCAAATTTTGCAATTTTCTTTGTAGATTCACCAGAAGCTTGGACAACTATTTGTACACTTCCTCTTTTAACATCGTAGTCTGAAATAGTAAGAGGAATTCTTTCAGAATATTTATCAGCAATTAAAATAATAAATTGACCTGGTTTTGCAGATGCTGCAATTTTAGGTGCATATATGTCAAATAAATAAATATTTGGCGCAAGTTCTTCTTTTTTTAAAATTTTTGGCAAAATAATCACACTCCAAGAATATTATAGCATAAGGGAAAATACAGGGTAGAGGAAATTTAAAATACTAAGCTTATTTATTTAAAAATAACTTTTAGCTGACAAATGCTAAAAAATATTTACTAAAGTGCAATTTTCAAGTATATTATATCTAAGGTGGTTGAAATGAGAAAATTTTCAAGAAAAATAAAGAAAATCGTGATAAAAGTTGGATCCTCTTCCATAACTCACGACAACGGAAAAATTAATTTGCAAAAAATTGACGAACTCTGCTTTGAAATAGCAAACTTAAAAAATCAAGGATATGATGTTGTCCTTGTTTCCTCTGGTGCTATTGCAGCAGGACGTGCCAAATTAAATTTAAAAGAAAGACCAAAGGAAACCTCAGATAAACAAGCTGCAGCAGCAGTTGGTCAAGTTGCTCTTACAAATATTTATGACAGATCTCTTGTGTCCTATGGCTACAATTCTGCCCAAGTTCTTCTTACAAGAACTATAGAAAAAGACGATGAGATGAGGGTAAATGCAAAAAATACCTTTGAAAAACTTCAAGAAATGAGTGTAATTCCTATAATAAATGAGAATGACACAATTTCTACTTACGAAATTAAGTTTGGTGACAATGACACTCTTTCTGCAGTAATTGCAAGGATGATTGATGCAGATTTACTTATAATGCTTACAGATATAGAGGGCCTTTATACAGATGATCCAAGAAAGAATCATGATGCAAAAATAATTCATGAAGTTGAAAATATTGAAGACGTTGAGGGGATGGCAAAGGAAACTGATTCAAATCTTGGTACAGGTGGCATGTACACAAAGATTAAAGCAGCAAAGCTTGCCATAGAAAAGGACATAGAAGTTGTAATTGGATCTGGAGAAAAAATGAAAATAATTAGAGATATAGTTAAAGGAGAAGAAATTGGAACATATTTTAAGTGTTAAAGAACTTGGCAAAATTGCCAAAGAAGCTTCTTACAAGCTAAAAAAATTAAAAACTAATGAAAAAAATAAAATGCTTCTTGAAATAAAGAAAGCCCTCATTAGCGAAAAAGAAAATATTTTAAGAGCCAATGAAGAGGACATAAAAAAGGGAAGAGAAAATAATATGCCAGAAGGTCTAATAGATAGACTTCTTTTGACTGATGATAGATTAGATTCAATGGCAAAATCAATTGATGAAGTAATTGACTTTAAGGATCCAGTTGGAAAAGTACTATCTATGGAAGAAAATAGTGCTGGACTTTTAATTGGCAAAAAAACTGTCCCAATGGGAGTCATTGCAATTATTTATGAATCAAGACCTAATGTAACTCTTGATGCAGCAATTTTATCTCTAAAGGCTTCAAGTGCCATAATTCTTCGTGGCGGCAAGGAATCTATAAATTCTAACATAGCCATAGCAGATGCTATAAGACTTGGAATAAAAAATGCTGGCTACGATGAAAATTTTGTGCAAATAGTAAAAGATACTTCTAGAGAATCTTCTAAGGAACTTATGCAATTAAAGGGTTATGTAGATTTACTTTTACCAAGAGGTTCAGCATCACTTATTAATTCAGTTGTGGAAAATGCAAAAGTACCTGTAATAGAAACAGGTGTGGGCAATTGCCACATATATGTAGATGAAGATGCCGATATTGAAAATGCAGTAAAAATTATAGAAAATGCAAAAACTCAAAGAATTGGAGTTTGCAATGCAGTGGAATCTCTTGTTTTAAATAAAAATCTTCCAGATGAATTTTATCAACTTTTAAATGAAGTTGTAGAAAAATACAATATAAAAGTTCACGCAGATGAATTGGCTCTTCCTAAATTTAATAATGCTATAAAGGCAGAAGAAGATGACTATGGAAGAGAATATTTGGACTATGAATTTTCTGTAAAGACTGTAGATAATGTGGAAGAAGCAATTGATCATATAAGAAAATATTCAACAGGTCACTCTGAATCAATTTTGACAAAATCCTATGACAAGGCAACAAAATTCTTGGAGGAAGTTGATTCAGCTTGTGTATATGTAAATGCTTCAACAAGATTTACAGATGGTGGAGAATTTGGAAAGGGTGCAGAACTTGGAATATCAACACAAAAACTTCACGCCAGAGGACCAGTGGGTTTAGAAGAATTAGTTAGCTACAAGTATATAATATTTGGCCACGGCGAATATAGAAAATAAAATTTATTAATTAAATAGATAAAAATATAAAAATTAATATAACAAATACCAGAGTTAAAAAAACTCCGGTATTTTTTTATGAAAAATTTTTGATTCTAAATAATAGAAGGAAACAAGTGATAAATTAGATTATTTATAAAAATTATTACTTTTCTATACCAAAGTATTATTAAACTAAAAAACATATAAAAAATTCTATTGCAAAAATGAAAAGGTTTTATTATAATATATGTGTCAGATAAAGACAAATAATTTAATAAGGAGGGAGATTAAGTGAATATTTCATTTAATGTCATGCAAACTGTTGGATTTGCAATCATAGTTTTTTACATAGGTAAATTTATTAGAAGCAAAGTCCAATTCTTTCAAACATTTTGTGTGCCTGCACCAGTAATAGGAGGATTCCTTTTTGCAATAATTAGATTCTTATTACAACTTGGTGGAATTTGTACCTTCGAATTTGACCAAACATTAAAAGATCCATTCATGATGGTATTCTTCACATCAATCGGTGTAGGAGCAGACCTTGAAACACTTAAAAAAGGTGGAAAAGGTTTTATTCTTTTCGTACTAGTATCAACTGTATTAGTTATCTTCCAAGATATCATTGGACTTGTACTTTCACAAGTAACAGGAGTAGATTCACTACTTGGTTTAATTTGTGGTTCAGTTACAATGGTAGGTGGACACGGTTCAGCAGGAGCTTGGGGTACAACTTTTGAAGAACAAGGTCTTGTTAATGCGTCAACATTTGGTATGGCGGCAGCTACATTTGGTGTAATCATGGGATCATTAATTGGTGGACCTATTGGTTCTACACTTATTAGAAAACATAATTTAGCTAGACCACTTGACAAAAATAGTGATGATATCGATGTTCTTGAAAACTTAGAAAAGAACAATGCTGGAGAAGACTATAAGAAAGTTGTTCCACTAGAAGCATTAGATTTTATCAAAGTTTTAGGACTTATCTTTGTATCAGTTGGACTTGGTGCTATTCTTCAAGTCTTCATCAAAGAACATGTTACTATTATGGGTAACCCACTAAGTTTACCAGCTTATGTAACTTCTATGATTCTTGCAGGTATTTTTGTTAATACAATTGGCAAGAAAGGTTCTAAATGGGCAGTTGATGATAGAGCAAACTCTATCTGTGGTGATGTTGGACTTAACGTATTCTTAGTAATGGCACTTATCGACATCAACCTAATAGACCTAAAAGAAGTTGCAGGAGCAATGCTTGTAATTCTATTTGCACAAACTCTATTTATGGCATTCTATGCTTACTTCATTAACTATAGAGTTATGGGTAAAGATTATGATGCAGCTGTTTTATCAGGTGGTATTTGTGGATTTGGTATGGGCGCTACTTACAACGCACTTGCAAACATGGACTCAATCACTGAAAGATTTGGTCCATCTCCAAAAGCATACTTTATACTACCAATGGTAGGAGCTTTTGCAATTGATATTATTAACTCATTCTTTATAACAGTATTCTTAAATATTGCTCAAACATTGAGATAATAGTAAGTTGTTTAAGACCACGAAGTTTAAGGCTTTGTGGTCTTTTTTTGAATCTATTAATGATGCTGTTTATTTATATTTGAAAGTCGGAGAAAATTGTATGCATTAAAGAAATGTGCTTTTGTTAATAAAAATATTTTCGTGCATATAAATAAATTAGTGAGTTAATAAATATAGTAAGAGAGGAGTTAATATGAGCACAAAAAAAGAAATAAGATATTTCTTATTTATAGTTCTTTTTATAGATTTTTTGATAGGAATTACATGTAAATATTTTTATAAAGCAGATAATACAGGGGTTATAACACTTGTTATGAGTTTAGTTCCTGCTTTTATTGCAATTTTATTAGAAAAAAATTTTAAGTTAAAAGATTTATCTAAAGATAAATTTAGTTTGATATATTCCTTATACTTCACATTATCTATATTTTTTACATATTATCATTCTTTTCAGAAAAAGTTTTAAACAAGATTGATTATGTCGTATATTTAGGTTGGCTAATTAGTCTTTATGTACTAGCGGTAGATGATAAAAGATTAAGAGGAAAATTTAATTTTGCTTTATTGCTTAAATGGGCTCTTGTTGTAATTGTATTAGATATGATTAGATTGGGAATATTAAATTTCTATTTCCAATCAGAAGTGGATTTTACTGATCTTCTTAATAGGTTAGCTGGGACCTTAACCCTAGGATTAATCAGTACAACTTTTAATTTAATATTTACAATGGGTGAAGAATATGGTTGGAGATATTTTTCACAAACAAGACTCCAATCATTATATGGCAATAGAATAGGAGTTTTGTTAACTAGTCTTATGTGGGGTTTGGCTCATTTTCCCTTGTATTGTTTGGTATTTTATTCTGGAACAGAAGGTATCTACGCAGGTATAGAAATTACTGTATTTTGTATCGCCATTGGGATAGTGCTTGGACTCATCTACATGGAGAGTAGAAGTATTATTATGGTAACTTTCATCCATCTTTTGCACAATATGTTTATGACTAATTTCACGAGTGCAGAATACAATCAAGATTTTATTTTTACAAAAGAATTTTTACTTGTATCTGTAATAATTAATATAGTTTTTTATACTCCATTTTTATTACATAAAAAGTATAAGTGAATTTTAACTTAAATTAAAAGGATTTTGCGAATGTGTTTGTGGATTTGAATAAAATAAATAATTATAGATAATAAAGCCATTTAATAAACTCTAAAATAATAAGCTTAAATGATATTATAGGAAGATACTAAGTTTAACTAATTATTTTGGAGTTTTAACTTATAGTAGAATTAATATTATCTAAATTTTATAAGTTTAGTCTTTTAGTATTTATGGTATTTATAAGTTAAAAGGTTTGGAGGATTTTATGAAAATCACTGAAATTTTAAATATTAAATATCCAATTTTTCAAGGTGCAATGGCAAATATCTCTACAGCTCAGCTTGCCGGTGCAGTTTCAGAAGCTGGAGGGCTTGGCATGATTGCCACTGGAGGTTTTAGTCCAGAAGAAGTTAGGGCTGAAATAAGAAAAATAAAAAAGATGACAGATAAACCCTTTGGAGTGAATATGGTAATGATTCATCCTGCAATTGAAGAGCTAAACAAAATTGTTGTGGAAGAGGGAGTAGAAATAATAACTTGCGGTGCAGGAAATCCACAAAAATATTTTGATTATTGGTTAGAAAATGGCTTAAAGGTTATTCCAATTATCGCAAATAAAAAGATGGCACAAAAAGTTGAAAGTCTTGGTGCAACTGCCTGCGTATTTGAAGGTGCAGAAGCAGGAGGTCATATTGGTAAGCTAAACACTTTTCCAGCTCTTCCAGAAATATGTGATTCTGTAAAAATTCCAGTGATTTCTGCAGGTGGAATCTATACAGGAAGGCACATTTTGGCAGCAGAAATTTTAGGAGCAAGTGGCGTTCAAATGGGAACAAGATTTTTGGTGTCAGAAGAAGTGCCAGTCCACGAAAACTTTAAAAAGACCTTGCTTGATGCCACAGATAAGGACACAATTGTTACAGGAATTACAACGTCACATCCTATAAGATGTTACAAAAATGAATTAGCTGAAAAACTTTTGGAAATTGAAATAAATAATTTAGGCGAAGATGAATTTGAAAAATACGCTGCAGGCTCTGGCAAGAAGGCTGTCATAGATGGCGATGTAGAATGGGGTTCTATTATGGCAGGGGAAGGATACGAGTATTTAAATAAAATTGAAAGTGTGAAAGATATTATTGAAAATCTTATGAGGGAATACCAAGATCTAAAAGAAAATTTTGGGAACAATTAAAAATTTTTTCTTTATTACTTCATAAATTTTATAGTAAAATAATTTTACAAAAATTTTGGAGTGTAATATGGAAAGATTTAACAATGAAAAATTAAAAAAGATTCAAGTTCTAAATGGAGCCCAGCTAAAATATATTGCCTTTGCATCTATGTTAATAGACCATGTAAACAAGGCAATAATTTTACCATACCTTGAAGTGGGAAGCACTCTATCAAAGATTTCTTCTGTTTTTGACGTTTTAGGGCGAATTGCTTTTCCTCTATTTTCATTTTTTATTGTAGAGGGATTTTTTAGGACTCACTCAAGAAAAAAGTATCTTATTAACTTACTTTTCTTTGCAGTAATATCAGAAATTCCTTACGATATGTTTTCTTCAAAAGTTTTTTTGGAATTTAGATTAAATAATGTTCTATTTTCTCTTGCGCTTTCACTTATAAGTATTTGGATCTTAGATGAATTTAGAAATAAATATGAAGAAAAACTTGGAAACTTTTGGATTTTATTTTCTATACCACTTTTAATTGTCATGTACTTTGTAAGTATTTTTGTATCAGGAGATTATGATTTTCATGCAATAATGACAGCTTTTTTCTTTTATATATTTTACGACAAACCCCTTACTTCAGCGTTTTTCGCCTATATAAGTATAATTAAAGAATGGTGGTCAATACTTGGATTTGGGCTTACAATAATGTATAATGGTAAGAAAGGAAAACAAAATAAAATCTTTAATTATTTATTTTATCCAGTACATCTTCTCCTTCTTGGACTTTTGAGGATGTATCTTAATATTTAAATTTTAACTTAAGGCGCATATGCGTCTTTTTATTTTTTTAAAATAAGTTTTAAGATTTTATAGAATTAAAAAATGGGAGCTAATAGATGAAAGAAGAAAATATTTTAGGAAGAGAAGATATAAAAAAGTTACTTATAAAGTTTGCAATACCAAGTATTTTGGCATTGATAGTGAGCTCTCTTTATAACATAGTGGATCAAATTTTTATTGGAAACTCTGTGGGAATGTTAGGTAATGCTGCCACAAATGTTGCCTTTCCTCTCGTGACAATCTGCACAGCTCTTGCACTTTTGTGTGGAATTGGTGGAGCTGCAAATTTTAATATTTCCCTTGGAAGAGGAGAAGATGAACTTGCAAGGCATTACATTAGAAATGCCATAAGCCTTGCCACGGTTTCAGCTATAATATTTACAATAATAACTCACTTGTTTATGGAGCCTTTCTTAAAAACTTTTGGGGCAACAGAAGAGATTATGGATTATGCCATAGAATATGTGTCTATAACTTCTATTGGATTTATATTTTTAATTCTTGTAAATGTTGGTTCAACTTTAATAAGGGCTGATGGAGCTCCAAAATTTTCCATGTACTCTATGATAGTTGGAGCTGTTATAAATTTAATTTTAGATCCAATTTTTATTTTCACCTTTGACATGGGAATGTCAGGAGCAGCTTATGCAACAGTAATAGGACAGTTTTTTTCTTTTTTAATGGTAATATTTTATTTTGTTAAGCATTTTAAATCTGTGGACCTAGAGAGAAAATATTTTGAATTTCAATTGGATAAAATTATTAATATTGTAAGGCTTGGTGCAGCAAGTGGATTTAACCAAGTGGCTATACTTTTTGTGCAAATACTTATGAATAATTTTTACAGATATTACGGATCTTTGTCAGAATATGGAGCCAACATTCCTCTTGCAGCAGTGGGAATTGTCATGAAGGTTAGCATGGTGTTTTTCTGTATAAATATTGGACTTTCACAAGGACTTCAACCAATATCTTCCTTTAACTATGGTGCAAAAAATTATGATAGGGTAGTAGAAGTTTACAAACTTGCAATTAAGTATGCCTTAATAGTGTCATCTATTTCCTTTGTAATTTTCCAAGTCTTCCCAAGGCAAATAATTATGCTTTTTGGTGGAGGAAGTGACTTATATTTTGACTTCGCCATAAAATTATTTAGAATTATGCTTTTCTTTACTTTTTTAAATGGTGTGCAACCAGTTACTATGGGATTTTTGACATCAATTGGACTTGCAAAAAGAGGAATTCTAATTTCACTATTAAGACAAGTTATTCTATTAGTTCCCTTTGCCTATCTTTATGCAAACTTATTTGGAGTAAAGGGACTTTTGTACGCACCGCCAACAGCAGACTTTATAACAGCTATAGTTACTTTTGTTCTTGCAAAAAATGTTTTAGACAATCTTAGAAAAAGACAAATAAGAGAATAAACTATTAGCCTTTGGGCAAACCATTAACTTAACGTAAATATAGAATGGTTTTCCAAGGGCTTTTTTAAAGAAAAGTATTAATTATTTTAAGCTTGTAAATGAGCTTGAAAAAGATTTCATTTTCAACTAAAATAGAGATGTAACGAAGTACATAAAATTTTAAGGAGGATGTAAATGAAAGCATTAATGGTAGATTATATGTCAGACGTAATTGACAAAGGACTTGAAGAAAGAGGTATTGAACTTGATAAGGTTATGCTTCCAACTTCTGAAAAATTAGCAGAAATTATTGAACCTTATGATTTCTTATTCATGAGAGTTGACCCATTCATCAACAAAGAAGTTCTTGACGCTGCTAAAAACTTAAAGGCAATTTTTGTTGGTTCAACTGGAACTAACCACATTGACCTTGACTATGCAAAGGAAAAAAATATTCCAGTTAAAAACTCTCCAGGACAAAATGCAAACGCAGTTGCTGAACTTGTTTTTGCAAAAATGTTAGACCTTTACAGA
>QWCE01005827.1_pt1 | contig 11700 bp, 5 predicted proteins | sample 1972531 | NCBI WGS metagenome assembly QWCE01 (sample SAMN09866716, study PRJNA288562) | Human gut metagenome isolate term4_stool, whole genome shotgun sequencing... | reverse complement strand
GCTCCGGCCATCGTGATCGTGGTCTGATTGCCAAAGACCTGCACGCAGACCATTGTCATCGCCTCACACTGGGTAGGATTGACCTTACCGGGCATAATCGAGGAGCCCGGCTCATTCTCCGGCAGGTGGATCTCACCGATACCGCAGCGGGGACCGGAGCCGAGGAGACGAATATCATTGGCGATCTTGAAGAGAGAAGCGGCTAGGCCATTAAGAGCTCCATGAGCCGCCACCACAGCGTCGTGAGCGGCAAGGGACTCAAACTTATTGGGTGCTGTCACAAAGGGCTCCCCGGTAAAGTCTGCGATGTACTTCGCCACCAGCTCGGCGTATCCCCTGGGCGTATTGAGTCCGGTGCCGACGGCTGTCCCGCCAAGCGCCAGCTCTGCAAGGTGCGGCAGGGTCGCCTCGATCGCCCTTATCGCATAGCCCAGCTGTGCAGCGTAGCCGGAGAACTCCTGACCGAGCGTCAGAGGGGTAGCATCCTGCAGGTGGGTCCTGCCGATCTTGACGATGTCCTTGAAGTCCTCAGCCTTCTTCTCGAGGCTCTTCTGGAGCTTCTTCACCGCCGGGAGTGTATGCTGCACCACCTTGGTGTATGCGGCGATGCTCATTGCGGTAGGGAAGGTGTCGTTGCTGGACTGAGACTTATTGACATCGTCATTGGGGTGGATCAGGCTCGGCTCGCCCAGCTTGCCACCATTTGAGCGATGAGGTCACGCTTCTCCTGAGGGAGGACCCCCAGCTCGCAATTGGCATAAGCGGCCGCCTTCTTCAGGTACCCAAAGGCGGTGATGATCTCGTGTGGCATAGAGGCCGCAGGACCGATCTGGAAGTTATTGCGGCTGCGCTCTGTCTGGGCAGCCCAGTACTTATCAGCGGGGACCTTCACCTCGCCCATGGTATCATGCTCGATACGATACTCCATAATTGGCTTGACTATTTACTATTAGTATTCTACTTACCTAACTTTCTTCCAAAGTTACCCAAAATCAAGTCTTTCGCAAAGACATCTCGCTCTGCGTACAGGACTAGGAAGTGACACCCCCAAACTATTACCGGTATTAGTCGAAACTATAGTCGGTATTAGTGCGCACTAATACCGGTAATAGTGAAGTCTAATACCGACAAAAGAAGCATCCCACTTCAATAGACTTATTTCCAGACACGTGCTCGTCCAAGAACAATATCCGGATCAGAGCAGTGAGTCTCGCAGCCTATAAGCGGAGGCGCTCCTGAAGAACTCAGAAGCGCCTCCGCAAACTAGTTGGGTGACCGCAGTCAGGTCATCGATCCTTAAAGAGTCGGATCATGAAGGAGTCAGATAGGAAACCACCACCAGACACATGCACCATACCTCTAGTGAAGTCAGCAGTGTACATCTTACTCTTACTCATCTTAGTAGACGTGAGGAAGTAGCCATCATGGTCATAATAAGGCTTGACCTCTACGGGGGCAAAGAAACCTGCGGCCGGGAAGATCCTTACCACGTCTTGCTCGGTGTTGCTGCTCCAGAAGTCAGGGGTGGCTATATCCTCCACCTCTCCATCAAAAGTAGCGGGGAGGGGGCGCGCTGTCACTCTGAGGTACTCCTCATCCGTATCTCCATCAGCGGTCTCGGTATAGACGTGCTCGTATCTCCAAGCAGAGAGGTACTCATTGGTATCATCCTTATACCGGAGACCGTAGGCTACTAACTGATCCGTACTGTAGTAGTCAGACTTAAACTCTCGAGGACTCTCACTCTGGGAGAGCTGAATCTCCTCCGTCTGATCCCTCTTGATGGAATTCTGGTTGAAGTAGACCTTAAACTTCTTCATCGGGAAGATGGCACTGAACTCCGCTCTCGATGGCAAGTGATAGCCCTTAGGAAGAGTCATGCGAGTTACCTCGTCGTAGCTCAGGTACTCCTGCTGGCTCCACTTCTGTGTGGTATTGAATGTACCATCTGTCATGAGATTGTACTCTGCCACATATGCAAGAGCCGGGAGGGGCAGCTCAGTAGGCTCATCGGGAGTATCAGGACCGAGAGGAGTGGTATCCGGAGTCTCATCGCTTGTCTGGTAGACTGTCCATCCCTTATCTACAGCGATCATGTAGTCCGCCTTCTTCGATCCGGGATTGCCGTAACTATAGATCGTGTACATCCAGCTATACCTCTTGGGAATAGTGGGCTGTCGTACGGCATCGTAGACACTCTCGAGAGACGACTTGCTGAGATGACAGTCGCTTATGTCGACGATCATCAGAGACGGGTAACCACCACTTGTCATAGAGAGTCGCTCAAGCGCCTTATTACCTGACACATCGATGGCAAATAGTCCAGCTCCGGGGATGGTCAGCTCCTTCAGATCATTCTCTGCGATATAGAGCTCCTGTAAGTCTCCAGACTCAGGCAGCGTAAGGATCTCAGTAGAGCAGGTGTTGGCGGATAGGAATGACAGAGCCCGACACTGCGAGAGGTCGAGGGTCTTGATCTCATTCATATCGATCGTCAGGGACTCTATAGAGCGAGCCTTACGAGCATCAAGCGAAGTAATCCCCTGGTCGATGGCAACAAGGTCAGAGACCTCGCCATAGATTCGGAATGTGGAAGACTGGAGTCGCCACTCAGTAACCTGAGACTTCTTGTCGTCAGTAAAGGTAGTGACATACTCTCCTCTCTCACGCGTACCATTATTATTGAGGTCGATCCAGACATTTCGACGGTCATTTACAAAAGCATCAATATTGAGCTTAATGACCTCGCCTGCCTTCTTAGACGTGGTGATCTCAATAAAGCTTTGGTCCTCAGGCAGCGGTGCGATAGGCTCCTCGTCCAGGAACTTGAGCTCGCTGCCATCCCACTCGGCATAGACATAATAGGCCTTACCTATAGCTAACCCAGGGCGCTCAGCCTTAGTCTCCGCAGACTGGATGGACTGCTTGGTATCTGCATCATAAGCGACCAGATAGCTCTCAGGACAAGTCTCTGAGGTCGGTCGGAACCAGAAGCCACCATAAGAGACCTCGCCGGGGGCTATGCTGTAGACCGGATAGGTTACCTTGGTGCGGATCATGACAGGCTCGCTCTTTCGATCGAGGAGATCAATGTAGGGGAGATCGCCATTTCCGGCAAAGGGTAGTGATCCTATCTCATAGAATGGCTGAGATAGGTCCTTAGGCACCATCGCAAAGCCAGAGAGGGTCAGCGGCTTATCAGAGCTATTCTTGACCACAATCGATGCAACGGATCCCAGATGCTCAAAGTGTCCCTCGAGCGATCGATCCTTGGACGTAATGCCCTTGATCTCACAGAACATCGGCAGTAACTGATCCTCATTTGAGGACGTCTCAGTCAGCTCATACATCGTATGAGCATCCACCGCCATAAGGATCTTACCATTACGTACCTCGACATTGCGCCCAATGACAGCGTAGAGGTCAAACGGGGCATCAATGTCTATGGTCTGCGGCACCGTGAAGTCAATCGTGGCACCCATGCCATCAGTGGAGACTGAGGTGGGAGCTATCATACCTCCATCGACCAGGACACCCTGCTGGTGGTACACAAGTCGAATGGCAAAGGCATCCTTCTCCCACTTGAGGAGGATATCGTCCGAATTGAGATCCTTGACAATAGATCTCGTACTGCCACTCATCGGCGTGGCGACACTGAGGGTAAAGACTCGCTCGGGAGACAGTGAAGTGCTCTCAGGATCTGAGATAGAGACTGTCTTGTCACAAGAGAATAGTCCGAATAGCGCCAGTAGGCAGCTAAGGGATAAGAATAAGTGTTTGGTATTGTGATTCATGGAATAATCCTGTCTTTAAATAATCAAAGCTTACAATTACCACTTCTCGCCATCTAGCTTCGGGCGATCGATATGGTTGTCTCCCTTATCGCGCTCGATATCGACCTTCCAGTTCTTATCCTGGGCCGGGACAATATCGACAACTGTAGCGCCCGGGTTGCGTCCCAGGAATAGCTTACCGGGGATCTTAGCGTCCACCTTAGGAAGAGAGGAGATAACACTAGCTAATGCCTCCTTAGACATACGATTGCCGATCAGCTCCAGGTAGGAGAGACCAGTAAGTGGCTTGATGTCGAGCTCAGAAAGATTATTGTCAGAGACGATAAGAGTCCGCAGCTTAGTGCATGCTGTGAGATCCATAGCCTCGATGCCGCAACCTCGAGCATTCAGATAGACGAGATTGGGGTTGTTTGCGAATCCTCCCTTGACCTCGGAGATACCGGACTCGGACATATTGAGCACCTTCAGATTTGGATACTCACTGAGTATAAAGGGGAGCACATCAGTCCTGAAGTTGTTATCGGAGACGTCCAGATACTCCAGATCCTTCATCCCACTGAGAAGTAAGGCGGCAGCGCCGTTGGCAGAGATATCTACATACTTGAGAGAGGTGAGTTTACTCTCTACAAGTGCCAGGATACCGCTCTCCGGAGCAGATAGTGCAGTGATCTTTCCGTAGATCACCACATTTTTACCACGTCGAGGTAGAACCATCATCTGGTCGGCATCCAGACCGAAGCTTGTCACTTCCTCTCCCTTCTCCTTGATACCGTTACCATTGAGGTCGACCCACACGTCTTTCCTGTCGGCAGGTGCGGCATCTACATTTAGGTAAAGGTTTCCACTTGCTCCTCCCATCCATAGATTGACAAAGGGAGCATCCTTATGCAGTACAGGGATATCCACGGACCAATCCTTCTGGAACGCAATGCTCAGATCACAAGTTTCAGTGCCGGGATTGTCTGTCAACGAGAGAGTCTTGGGGGCGACCTGACTGATCTCCACATGGTGAATATCAGGGAGATCGCTCATCATCAGATCCAGAGCTTCCTTGCTCAGAAGATTGCCACTAACACTGAGCGACGTCAGGAGGTCCTGATTGTAGAGCCGGATAGAGGTGATCTGACTATCCCTCAATTTTACCGTCTCCGCCTTACCGTATATAGTGATGGTGGGGCTATCAACGACCTTAGGATAAAAGTCGTAGGACTTATCGATCTCCTCGCCCTCATCCTTGACGCCATTGTCATTCAGATCCACAAAGGCATCAGCAAGATCCGCGTAGCCAAAGTAGGAGTAGATCTGTATCGTCTCTCCCTTGGGGATCTTGGTAGTGAAGGTAATCCTGGGCACCTCTGACTTAATAGGCTCTCCCGTCTGGTCCGTCAGCTGTACCCCCCTGGGTAGTAGATTGCAGTAAGTATGGTAGGCGTGTCCTACTTTGATCTGCTCTGCACCCGATGAGACATAAGCCTCACTAACGAACTCTCCGCGGGAAAGGACATCATTGTAGTAAATGGCTGCCTTCCCATACCTGGCTTCAGGTCGAGGCACAAACCAATTGACAAAGTCAATAGTCTGACCTTGCTTCATAGGACGACTATAGAAGTAGTCTCTCTTGAGGCCAACCTCGTAGACCACCTCGCCGGAGGAGAGATCCAGGAATGGAGTCGATACGTTGCTCTGGAGGTACTCCATATTATATGCCCATGGGAGCTGTGGAGCAAAGCCATTAGTCGCATCCGTGAGGCACACATCCGTCTTACCCTTAGGGCGATCCATTCCGGAGTTATTTGTGGTATGGATCACCTGGTAGGTACCTATGTGACTAAAAGTGACCGAAATTGTCCCCACCTTCCTATCTGCGGATGAGAACTCGTCTAACCGGAAGAAGAGAGGGGGACGCATCTCATCCAGAGAGAGCTGACGAGAGGGAGTGATATTGAATAGCACTCGGTCCTTGTCTATAATAAAGTGCTCCGGCTCATTGGTCACACGATCATCTCCATCCCTCATACCGGTGTACCCGATCAGGGTCATCGGCTTAGAGAGATCCACCTGGTCGGGAAGAGTAATCTCAAAATTACACTTCTTACCATCAGCTCCGATGCTGGTAGGCATGGTTTTCAGGACAAAGGTGGTATCAGCCTGCGAGACAAAGATCAGCACCTGATCATCCTTGGTGAAGAGGACCTCAAGATCCCTTGAGCCCTCCTTGGGTGCCATGATTGCTCTAGTAGAGAGCAGAGGTGCTTCTGCACTAAAGCTTATCGTCCTCTCTTGTGGATCTGTTGTCGGATCAAGAGGTCTCAAGTCCGCCCTTTGGCACCCTGCAAGAGTGACAAAGAGAAGGATCAGAGGATAAAGTATATGATTATTTTTCATTTTGACACTATTTCAATCCTATGTGTTAGAGATCCTTACCTGGTACATCGGCAGCATCACCGCTAATGACAGAGATCTCACAACGAGCAGTGAGCATGCTATCCTTGACGCGAGCAGTGATCGTCGCAGTTCCCTTAGCGATGGCTTTCACGAGTCCATTCTCATCTACGGTAGCGACTGAGGGGTTAGAGCTGCTCCAGGTAACGGCAGGAGTAGGAGCGCTGCTCGGTGCACTGATGGCAGTCAGTTTCGTCTGGTCTCCCTCCTTCATACTGAGATTACCATACGAGATGGAGATCGACTCGATGGCGGGAGGATTTACTGTGACAGACATTGTCGTCTCCTTCTTCCTATCTTTTGTAGCAAAGTGGATAACTGTATGTCCCACCTTCTTACCAAAGATAACATTGCGCTTATCATAGACGATGGCCTCAGCAATAGAGGGGTCCTCGGACCAGATATCCACCTCAGCGTTGGATGCATTGAGAGGAAGGACCTCCAGGTCGTAGCCTCTTACGTAGCCTACCGTCACGGACATCTCTTCAGGTGTTACCCGTATGGTCCTGACCGTGCGATCAATCACCTTGATGCGACACGTGCCCTTCTTATAGGTCCTCTCGTCCCTTACTGAGATCGTTGCCTCTCCGGGAGAGATAGCGGTAACCATACCGGACCGTGATACCGTAGCGATATTGGTATCGGATGAGCTCCAGGTCAGGGCTGCACCTGATCCGTTGGTCACTCTCAGCTGAGCAACATCGGAGGTGTAGAGCGTCACGATCTCCTTATCAAGTGTCAGGGGATCAGTCGGTATTTCCTTCACGCTCAGTCGGCACTCTGAGGACTGCCCATACTTGACATCCTTGACCGTAATTACTGTCTCACCTACCTTCAGAGTAGTCACCACTCCATTCTCGTCCACAGTAGCGACGGACTCATCGGAGGAGGACCAGGTAAGGTTGCGTCCCTGACCATTCTTTACCTTGAAGCGATAGGTCTGAGTGATTACCAGCTCTAGTGAGCTCTTGCCAAGAGAGATCTGAGGCATGGGCTTCAGCTTCACAGTAACGTGACACTTTACCGCCTCACCGAGTGCCGTCGTGGCGATGATATCGACCTCGCCGGGAAGGATAGCAGTTACTAATCCCTTAGCATCCACCTTGGCGATCGTCGGATCAGAGGAAGACCAGGTTATGAGTCGCTTAGCAGGATCGTTTACCTCGATCTGCACAGACTCACCCTCGATCACATCCAAGCTCTCAGGTATAAGAGAGAATGTTGCCTTGACGACCACCATGCACTCGGCCTTCTCACCATTACTCAAGGAGGCTGATATAAGAGCTTCACCGGGAGTAATGGCCTTGATGATACCCATAGAGGTCACCGTGGCCACTGACTCATCGGAGGACTTCCAGGTGAGAGACCGCTCCTTAAGTGTAGCGGGTCCTACATGAGGCTCAAGGGCGAACATTTCGCCTACTACCAGACTCTTTTCTTTTGTGTCAAAAGTGACAAAGCCACTCTTGGGGTCATATACCTTCAGATCAACAGAGGACGACTTCCCCTTAGCTGTGACCGTAATCGTCACATCACCGGGACTAAGAGGACTAACCACACCCCGGTCGTCAACCGTAGCTATCTCAGGATCGGAGGTGGTCCACTTGACCTCTCCCAGAGTAGCATCACTGGGTGTGCAGGAGTAGGTGATCCTGACCTTCTGACCTACAGCCACTTCAGAGGGTGTGGTCTCAGAGTCTATTGTAATTGCTTCCAGAGGCACACAAGGTGCGTCGCTATCCTCGAGGCATCCGCTAAGAGTAAAGGCAACTAGGAATAAGGTAAGTATATAATGGATATTTTGTTTCATAGTGATTATGTCCTGCATTATTTCACGATGATGGCGTAGTCCTCCACTTCCCCATTGACAACAATCTTCTGTGGGGATGGTGCACCATCCAGAGACATCATGACCCTTACCCTGTGAGGACCGTCAGAGATCACATCGGGGATATCAAAGGATCCTGAGACATCGCTCGTCACCTCATCATGACGAGCCACCAGCTCATAGTCGGCGAAGTATCCATCGTTGTCTACATCCATCCAGATATAGATCCAGAGAGGCTGCTCCTCACTGGTGTAAGTGGGACTCACCATGTAATCAATGGTGTCCCCTCTCTTACCGGTCATCAGCTGCTTTGTAAAGTCACTGTAGCCGTCAGGACCCGAAGCAGTCTCACGCCCGGCAATTCTCGTAAAGGACAGGAAGGCTCTCAGCTGTGAGAGGCCATAGACGGGACTGTAGACCACTTCGTTCGTAGGTGTGTCGTATATCTCATCGACGGGATCAGTATCCTCTCCGGTAGTGGTGAGCGGAGGACGGAAGTTGATCATCATATGGTGATTCATATTAAATCCACCGGATCCTCCTCCGGCACCCAGTGCCTCCGGACTCAAGGCATCGATAAGGAACCAACCGTCGGACATACCACCCCACCCCCAGTTGACGTGGAAGTAGTTATTATCCGTGTAGCCGTCCAGCACGAATGCGTGTCCGCCGCCCTTGCCCTGACCGCCATAAAGGACTGGGTACCCCTTATCTAATTCGCTCTTCACAACAGGCAGCCACTCGTCGGTAGGCGTGCTCAACCTCTGGAGCACATACATATCCTTAGGATACCCATAATGCCGATGGAGAGCAGACGGCACATCAAACATTAGTGCGCCGCTGGACGGTCCGAAAGCCATATTCATCGATATTGCCAGTCCGTAGAAGAAGCGTGCCACAGTAGGATTAGGCTCAGTATTGATGAGCGGCATCGCGTCCCAGTCTATGTTATAGTCATAGTTGTGCTCCACATAGCCCAGGTTACGGTCTGTGTATCCATACACACCCACAGCTTTGTCCGGATAGGACCAAAACTTCATTATCTGACCTGTCGCTACGGCAAGACACCCGATGGCTATCTGAGGTGGTAGCTTTCCGCCTGTGACACGATCTTGATCCCACCGCGTACGAAGCATCATTGGGACGACGACCTTTCCTTTACCCCTGACAGTCTCTCCCTTGTCTATGTACGGATCCTTCTCATTTGGGTCATTAGCAAGTAGGACCCTCCTCGCATTTCCTATCTGACTACTCAGAGTACCGAGGTAGGAGATCATATTCTGATTCCTAGAGTCAAAATTGTTCTCCAATGAGTAGCCCAGCACAGGGTGGGCCAGCTTGGTAGCGGAGACGATCACAAAGCCCCCCTTCTCGAGTCCATAAACGTAGTAGGCCGGCTGACCAGACTCGTCACTACTATTTTGCAGAGACTTATCGTCCGAGAGGAGAGAGAGTCTCAGGTCATCCATGGACCGGAGATCAGATGACCTGAGAAAATCTCTGGCGATAGTCTCAGCCTCTGTGACCTCTATGAAGTAGGGGTCATCAGGTACCTGCTCGGTACCCGTAGGGGATGCTTGCTGCATACAACTCTGGAGGGACAGCATCACAGCGCCCAGGCATGTCGCAGCGAACAAGGTAAAAAGATGTCGCTTCAGCATAAAGACAATTAGTGTTATGAAAGATTTGGAAATAATTCCTACTTATCACCTGCCCCCATTCACTTCACCCTCCACTCAAAACTACAAACAAAACCCATCGAAACGCATTCTTTCAATCAATTCAACTCTCTCAGCAGGAAATTTCTCTACACCGGGACCAATAATCATCAATATTGTTAACCAAGCCTTACAGATCCAAGCTCTCTGCAACTCCACTCAAAAGCTACGCAGACCATTTGACTAACTCCTTGACCTTAGTTATTGAGCGATCGTATCGATGGGGGTGAATACGCCATCTGACTATTACCGGTATTAGTCGAAACTATAGTCGGTATTAGTGCGCACTAATACCGGTAATAGTGAGATCTAATATCGGATATATAATCAGCCAACCGCTTTACATTGATAACCAGCCTACTGCATATCTATCTATTTAGCACCAAGATTAAGGTCGTAAGTCCATAGGCTTATCCGGGCAGACACAGATTCGTTTGATCGGTCCTCAGATGCAGCCACAATGCTTCCATCAGCAAAATTTCCTACCTTTGTCGAAAGGATAAAATCACTCAATAAGTAACTACATTGTATGAAAAAAGGTATTGTACCATCCGCCGTGGCGATGGCCCTGCTGGCTGTCAGTGCCATTGGCTGCGACGGGAACAAGAAGACCGAGGACACTGCGGCAGCTGACCAAGTACCGGCGATCGACACGCTCGCCATGGACCGCACCGTCTCTCCGCGAGAGAATTTCTTCCTCTACGCCAATGGCGGCTGGATGAAGGCTCACCCGCTCACGCCCGAGTACTCTCGATTTGGCGCTTTCGACGAGCTGTCTCTCAAGTCTGAGGTGGCTGCACACGAGATCATCGAGAGCCTGAAGGACGCTGCAGAGGGCACGGATGAGGCAAAGGCGTACCTCCTCTACGCGCTCAGCACCGACTCCGCTAAGCTGGAGTCCGATGGAGCTAAGCCGATCCTCGCTGACCTCGCAGAGATCGATGCTCTTGCCGACAAGGATGCGCTCGTTGACTACATGGCGAAGTCCGACAACCAGGGCGGTGGATCTTTCTTCAACACCTTTGTCGCAGCGGATGAGAAGAACAGCGATGTCAATATCCTCAATCTCTATCAGGCGGGGCTCGTGATGGGCGTCCCGGACTACTATTCCGATGAGGCCGCCTATAAGGGCAATCAGGAGGCCTACCGCACCTACTTTACCCGCGTCTTTGACCTCGTGGGGATGGAGGAGGCTTCGGCACAGGCTGATCGACTCTTTGGCTTAGAGAAAGACCTCTCCAAGATCCTCTACACGATGGTGGAGCTGAGAGACAGTCAGCGGAACTACAACAAGATGTCTCTCGAGGACTTCTATGCTCAGCACACTTTCCCCTGGAAGCGCTACATCGATGGTCGCGAGGGTTACGAGTCGGTCAAGGAGCTGAATGTCGCACAGAAGGACTACTTCGACCGCTTCGACAAGTGGTTTGCTGCCACCTCACTGGAGGATCTGAAGCTTTTCCTCAAGGGACAGCTCATCGATGGTGCCAGCGATCTCCTCAGCAACGATTTCCGTGAGGCAGCCTTTGCGCTCCACGGCAAGTCTATCGCCGGCAAGGAGGAGATGAAGCCGCTCTGGAAGCTGGGCGTCAACCGCGTGGACAACTGCCTCGGTGACGTGATCGGCAAGCAGTATGTCGCCAAGTACTTCCCCCCGGAGGCGAAGGAGCGTATGACAGAGCTGGTAAATAATCTTGTCTCGGCTCTCAGCTCCCGCATCGACAACCTCTCCTGGATGACCGCCACAACTAAGGAAAAGGCTCAGGAGAAGCTGGGTGCCTTCACGGTCAAGATCGGCTATCCGGATAAGTGGCTCACCTTTGAGAAGCTGAATACCAACAATGAGTCACTCTATGCTTACAGCAAGGAAGTAGGCACCTTCCTCACCCGTCGCAACACTGCTGACCTCGAGAAGCCT
>QWCE01005423.1_pt1 | contig 11707 bp, 9 predicted proteins | sample 1972531 | NCBI WGS metagenome assembly QWCE01 (sample SAMN09866716, study PRJNA288562) | Human gut metagenome isolate term4_stool, whole genome shotgun sequencing... | reverse complement strand
CAGTCCCGCCACGACACCACCCCGCGCTTCAAGTTTGAGAAAGACGCTGACGGCAAGCCGATCTTCCCGCCGGAGTTCCTCAAGATGAAGGAAGAGCACGACAAGCTGAACGTGCCGCAGGGTCAGGGCATTGTGGACTGGAAGGCTGTTAAGGCAGCTGCCGACGCACAGTGCGACAACGTCATTTACGTTGTTGAGCGTGAAGCCAGCTACAACGACCCGCAGGATCGCGTAGCTTGCCTTGCTGAAGACATTGCATGGCTGAAGGCTAACCTGTAATTTAATTTAATGCAAAATGAGCCGAGCACAGAAGTTGTGTTCGGCTTTTTTGCTGCGCAAAAAAAGAAGCTTGCGGGGAACATAGCGTAGCGACACAAAAATTTCGCCCGCCTTTTCAAAGGCAGAGGGGACTTGGGGCAGCGCCCCAAGTCCCCTCAAGTTTTCTCGAAGAAAGTTTAAATCAAAGCCTTTATTCGTTCGCTTTCACAGGCAAATGTGAAGCGCTTAGTGCTGGATCTGCTGCTCTTCCTCGTCATCGTTATGGCTCCACGGCGAGGGAGCCAATTTTTTATGCAGCGCAACAAGCTCATGGTCGTAGTTATGTCTGACCTCACACTTTTTGTCGAAAATCATGGTCGCTTCGTCGCCTGCGGTGCAAGCCGGCCACTCCGGCAAATCTTCGCTGGACGGTTTGCCGTCACGCGCGAAGTTGAGCCACGCGTCGCACATCTGCTTTTCGAGCAAGTCGGTCACGCCGGGCTCGTTATACGCGGCAACGAGACTCGTGTTATGGAACACAAACGGGATCTCGCTGCAATGCCATGCGATATGCCCACCGTCATACGGGAAGGTGTAGGTCATCATATATGAATACGTGCCGCTTTCCGGGTGCTGTGCTTTTTTCAAGATGAAATCGGTAGACGGCGCACGGAAGATGGAATCCATGAACAGCACGTCGCTGACGTCCTTATCCGGGTAAACCTCGGCGAACATCTCCTTGAGCTTTTTGCCCTCTGCGCCGTAGCGTTTTTCGATCATAGAATCGATGAGTGCAGCATCGGCCTTTTCCTCTTCGCTTAATGCCGGCATGAACGAGAACTCGCCGAGCACGGTGCCAACCATGACCGGGATGGTCTTTGCGTGCTCCGTGAAACCGACCTCGAGCGGATCGCCGAGGTACCAATCGTTTGCGAGCGGGTTGCCGCCGACGTATGCGCCCGTCTTTGCGACCTCCGGCGCGACCTTGTTGTACGCTGCCGCGAGCTGCGCGTACGGGATGGTCTCCAGTGCTTTGACATCATCGAGCTTCAATTCTGCCAGAAGCGCCGTGACGATGGCTTTGCCGTTCTGCTCCGTGGAATTGCCGGAGACGAAATGATCGATGCAGCCGCTCTGCACGACGCCCTTATGGAACAGGCCGTCCGCCGCAGGGGTCTGCATCAGCGTCCAGACCTTCATACCGCCGCCGGACTGACCGAACAGCGTGACGTTTTCCGGGTCGCCGCCGAAGTTTGCGATATTTTCGTGAATCCACTGCAAAGCTGCGACCATATCGGCGTTGCCGGCGTTGCCGGAATTCTTATATTCCTCGCCGAACGGGGAAAGGTCGAGATAGCCGAGGATATTGAGGCGGTGGTTGAGTGAAATGACGACGACATCGCCGTATTTGCTCATGTTTTCGCCCTCGTAGGCGATGTGCTCAATGGAGGAGCCCGCCGCGAATCCGCCGCCGTGCAGCCAAACGAGCACGGGCTTTTTGGCGTTCGGGTCAAGATGCTGCGTCCAGATATTGAGGTACTGGCAGTTCTCATCGAGCGGCCAATAGCGGTGCGGCACCATCAGCTCGTTGCTGGGCTGATCCTGCTGCAGCATGGGGCACACGTAGCCGTAAGCCAGCGCGTTTTTGATGCCCTCCCACGGCTCTACCGGGGTCGGCTGGTGGAAACGCTTTGCATCGGCGTATTTTACGCCGTGGAACGCATATGTGCCGTCAAGCTGAAAACCGCGCAGCTTACCGGCTTTGGTCTCGACGATCGGGTCTGTTTTGGTGCACATGAAATTTCTTGCCATATATCACAACTCCTTAAAAATTTGACAAGTAAAAAAATAACCTTGCAATGTTAATTGTAAGGTTATTTAACAGGTCTTTTAAAAGCTGCTTGCCGGTCTTTGTGCGGAAGATGTTCTCGCACACCTTTTCGGCGGCTTCATGGGTCATGCCGCCCTCGAAAATGTTTACGAGGAAATCGGCTTCAACCAAAATCTGATAATCGATGCCGTTGATGTTCGTGTACGTGTGGTGGTGGCCGATGAGATAGCAGATACGCTCCGTCTGCCCATGGGTATAACCGCACGCGGGCAGCATTTCGAGTGCGATGGGCGGGCCTTCTACCTCCTGGTGAGAGCCGTTGCAGTTACCGTATTTTTCAAAGCACACTCGGATGCCGATGTCGTGCGTAATGGCGGCGGCTTCCAAAATTTCTTTTGTCGCATCGTCCACGTCTTCGCCCTCCGCGATGGTCTTTGCGAACGCGAACACCTTCAAAAAGTGGTTGACGCGCTCGACACAGCCGCCCTCGTACTCCGTCATTTTCAAAACGAGCTTGCTAAAATTTGTCATGTTTTTCACTTCTTTCTTTCAAATCGTCTGCGCAGGTGATGAGCGCCTTCTGCAAACCTATGGCGTGTGCGATAGGCAACGCGAGCGCAAGCTGCATTTTGGCGTAGCCCTTGCGGCGCTCGCTCGGCACGATGCGCTCTGCACCTCAATCCGCAAAATACGCTTTATACTGCGCTTCCGTAATCTGCTCGGGTGAAATGAGCTTCATTGAAATTTTTCCCGTTATTTTGCCATGACGGCCTCGATGTCTTCGATGGTGCGCGGCACGGACACAGAGAGATTCTCTGCGCCGGTCGGCGTGACAAGGCAGTTATCCTCCACGCGGAAGCCGATGCCGAGATCTTCGGCGTAAATGCCGATATCAACGCAGAAGACCATGTTCGGCGCGATAGGCTTGCCGAGTGCATCGACGACATCGTGCACGTCATAGCCGACATGGTGCGCACCGCCGTGCCACATGTATTTGCCAATCTCATCGTAAGAGGACAGCAGACCGATCTTTTTCAGCTGCTCACAGCAATAGCGGCGGGCGGTCTTATCCACATCGTCCATGAGCATACCGGGCTTGATGATGGAAAACATGTAGTTCGACGTATTGAGGGCACACTCATACAGCATGCGCTGCTCTTTCGAGTATTTGCCGTTGCACGGCCAGCCGCGGGAGACATCGTTGCACTCGCCGTCCCACTGCGCGCCAACGTCATTCAAGATCATATCGCCGTCTTTGGCTTGTCCCATGTAGCTGTCGTAATGGATGCAGAAGTTGTTTTCGCCGGCGGAAATGATGGAGTGGAACGCGGGCTCAAGCACGCCGGCGCTGGTGAGGGCGTAGTCGAACTCGGCTTTATACTCGTACTCATACATGCCGGGGTGCGAAGCGCGCATCATGCGCAGAATGCCTTCGCGCGTAACGGTCATGGCACGACGCATGGCGTCAATCTCGCACGGAGCCTTCAGGGTACGCAGGCGCTTTAAGATGGGCAGGATATTTTCAACCGTGAGGAACGGGTAGCCGGTCTTAATGGTCTGCGCGAAGCGGTGGGCTTCATCTAAGCCCTCGTCCTGCGTATGGCGGTAGAGGTCGAGATAGACGCGCTGCACGTTGCCGCTGTTCAAAACACGGTGGATATCGTTTTCAAAGTTCTCAACGAAGCGGATATCCGTGATTCCGGACTGCGCCATAACTTCATCGGCTTTCGGTCTGCGGCCCGTCCAGCGCTCTTTCATGAGATCCGGCGGGAGGATATAGATGGATTCCTGCACATTGCCGCCGATTTTTGTGGCGACCAACACGAACCCCGCGAATTTAATGCCTGTTAAATACAGGAAATTGCGGTTTGTGAAGAATGTATAGTATGCATCGGCACTCTGGCGCGGTGCGCTGCCGGAAAAGAACACGGCTGCGCTGCCGTCTTTCATTTCGGCGTACAGGCGCTGACGGTTTGCCTTGTGGAATTCTGCTGTCATGATAATCCCTCCGAATCTTCTTTGCTTTTATCTATTTCTAAAGGCTTGCTGAGCAAGCCTTTTAAGAAACCCCTTGATAGGGTTTCTTACATCAAATCGTCCACCGGACGATTTGACTATCTTCCTGATCTTTAGGTAGGCAAAAGAGTTTCGAGCTCTGCGGAGCTCGACTCGGGGCGTTGCCCCAAGGCCCCACCAACTTTTTGAAAAAAGTTGGATCAAAAACTTTATTCGCCGCTCCGCTGTGGAAAACGTTAGCTTACTTCAGCTTTGCAGCCAAGGCGACCCAGCCTTTTTCCTCTTTGCGGTCGATGATCTCGAATTTATCCGCGAGGCACGCCAAAACGTCGTCTTCCCTTGTATCGATGATACCGCTCATGATATAGGCGGTATCGGGTTTCATGAAGCGCGGGGCATCTTTTGTAAGCAAAATCACAACGTCTGCGACGATATTCGCGACAACGACATCGAATGTGCCGGTAACCTTATCCGCCAGATTGCCGCAGATGCCGGTGAACTTATCGCCGACGTGGTTGATCTCTGCGTTTGCGACGGCGGTCTTGACGGCGAGAGCATCAATATCGACGCCAACGGCGCTGCCTGCGCCGAGCAGCAGACCGGCAACGGACAAAATACCGCTGCCGCAACCCATATCGAGCATGGTATCGCCCGGCTTTACATACTTTTCGAGCAGCTCCATGCAAAGGCGGGTCGTTTCATGCGTGCCGGTACCGAACGCGAGGCCCGGCTCCAGATGCAGCACGACGCGGTCACCTGCTTCGTACTCGTCCTCCCACATGGGGCGCACAAGCAAGCGGTTGCCGACGGGGATGGGCTTAAAATACTTTTTCCAGTTGTTGATCCAATCCTCCTCCGCGCAGTTGGCGGCGGTGATGGTGTTCTCAATGCCGACGGCTTCAAAACGCTCTTTGAGGAAAGAAATGGCTTCCGCCGGGTTTTCCTCCGGGCTGATATACACATGGATGATGCTTTTGGTTCGGTCTTTTTTGAGAAGGTCTTCGTCGATGAGGTCGATATGCGCGATTTCCATCGCTTCCTCTTCTAAATGCGAATAGTCTTCAATATAAATGCCGTAGGGCACGACCATCTGCGCAATGTCGCCCGCGCGGTCCGTATCTGCCGCGGGAATGGTGACCTGTAATTCGGTCCAGTCTGCGTTTACCTGATCTGTCATACTTTTTAACTCCTGTTCTCTTTTTATAAAATGCAGAAAATTATCTATACATTTCTCATATAAGCTGATTATACAACGCGCCCGGAAAACTTGCAATAGGAGGCCCTGCGACAATCATGACAAAACGCAAATTTCTGCTGCAAGGCATCGCTTTAACGGCATTTTCACTGTTTTTCCGCATTACGAATATCGGCTACCGTGCGTATTTATCGGGCAAAATCGGCGCGGAGGGGATGGGGCTTTACCAGCTCATCTTCTCCGTGTTCCTGCTCGCCATCACGCTTTCCACTTCCGGCATCAGCTTGGCCGTGACGCGCATGGTGACGGCAGCCATTGCGGCGAACCGCCGCTGCACGGTGCGCAGCGTGGTGACGCAGTGCTTTTTGTTCTGCCTGACGGTGAGCTGTACCATTGCGGTTTTGCTGCTGTGCTTTTCGGATTTTGCCGCCGCGCATATTTTAGGCAACGCCGGCGCGGCGCCGTCTCTGCGCATTTTGGCGCTTGGGCTGCCGTTTATGTCGCAGTGCACGTGCATGAAAGGATATTTTTTAGCAGTGGACGAATCGCTTTCCACCTCATGGAGTGACGCAGTAGAACAGGTGCTGACCATTTTCTCCGCCGTTGTGCTGTTCTGGTATTTTGCGCCGCAGAGCATAGAAGCTGCGTGCTTTGCGGCGATGATTGCTTCAACATTCGGAGAAGCTGTTTCGTTTTTGGCGGGATTTCTTATTTACCGCCGCAGCTTAAAGCGCAACACGCCGAAAGAAAAAGAACAGGCGACGGGCGTTCTGCACGGGATGTTCCATATTGCGGTGCCGTGCACGCTTTCGAGCGCGGCGCGCAGCTTGCTTTCAACGGCGGAAAATCTGCTCATCCCGCGCGAGCTCGGGCGGTACGGGCTCAGTCGTGCGGCTTCCATGTCCGCCTACGGTTTATTGCAGGGCATGGCAATGCCGATGCTGTACTTTCCGTCTTCGTTTTTGACGTCGTTCGCGTCTTTGCTCATCCCGAAAACGGCGCGGGAATTTGAGCTTTCGCACCGCAGAGCCGTGCGGCACATCACGCAGCGCGCGGTGTACGCGGCCCTGCAGTTCGGCATTTTCTGCGCGGGGATCTTCTTCGTTTTCGGCAGTGACTGGGGCGAGGCGTTTTATAAAAGCCGGGAAGCCGGGGCATACCTCAAAATTTTGGCGCCGCTCGTACCGCTTTTGTATCTGGATGTCGTGGTGGACAGTCTTTTAAAGGGGCTTGACGAGCAGCTGAACTCCATGAAATACAACTTTTCGGATTCGTTTCTGCGTGTGCTTTTGATTTTGCTTTTCATGCGGTTTGCCGGTATGCGGGCGTACATTGCAATTTTGTTTTTCTCGTCCATCTTCAACGCGATGCTGAGTGTACGAAGATTATTAAAAGTCGCCGATGTACATATCGGGCTATTGAAAAGTGCAGTGATTCCGGCGTTTTTCGCACTGCTTGCCGCGAATGCAACACAGTTTTTATTGAAAAGCATTTCGCTTTCGGGTATTCCCCTTGTTTTGCTGCAAACGGCGGTTTGTGCAGGGTTTTATGCTGCTTTGCTGTTTCCGTTTTTAAAGCTGTGCGCGTATTATACGGACAAAAAGCAAACCGTTAAAACATAAAAGCGGCGCTCCGACAGGTTGCCCCGCCGAAGCGCCGTGGTTTTATTTACGTGTTGTCAGAAAGAAATCAGATCCAACGGGTCTCGGTCATCTTCGGCTCGAAGATGATAGCGGACTTCAGAGTCTCAACAGCCTTCAGAAGGCCCTCGTTCTGGCTCATGAGGCTATCCTCATGCTCAATGCTGATGGCATAGTCATAGCCGACAAGGCGCAGAGCGCTGATGATGTCCTTCCAATAGAGCAGATCGTTGCCGTAGCCGACGCTGCGGAAGATCCAGGAGCGATGTGCTTCGTCTGCATAGCTCTTCGTGTCGAGCGCGCCGTTCTTTGCCATGTTGTACTTATCGAGACGGGTATCCTTTGCGTGTACGTGGAAGATTGCGTCGCCGCCGAGTTCACGGATAACAGCAACCGGATCCATGCCCTGCCAAATGAGGTGGGACGGGTCAAAGTTTGCGCCGATCTCCGGGCCCACAGCCTCACGGAGCTTGAGGAGCGTCTCCGTGTTGTAAACACAGAAGCCCTGGTGCATTTCAAGAGCGATCTTGTTGACGCCGTGCTCTTTTGCGAATGCTACAAAATTCTTCCAGTAATCGACAAGAATCTTCCACTGATACTCGAGGATCTTACCGAAATCGTCCGGCCATGCGCATACAACCCAGTTCGGATACTGAGAGGTCTCGCAATCGCCCGGGCAGCCGGAGAAGCAGTTGATCTGATGCAGGCCGTATTTTTCAGCCATCAGAACTGCGTTGCGCATGTCCTTATCATAAGCCGCAGCCAGCTCCTTATTCGGGTGGATCGGGTTGCCGTGGCAGGAGAATGCGCTGACTTCCATATCATACTTCTTGATGGTATCGCAGAACTCCTGATACTTTGCTTCATCGTGGAGCAGAACTTCCGGATCGCAGTGATCTTTGCCCGGATAGCCGCCGCAGCCGATTTCGACCATCTGGATGCCCATGGACTTGAAATACTTCAGTGCGTCCTCAAGAGGCATGTTGCCTACAACATTGGTAAGTACGCCTAACTTCATGTTAAAACACTCCTTCTAATTGAATAAATCAAAAGAATAACAGATTGAATTGGGGCTTTTTCTGAAAGAGAAAACCCTGTTTGGTTTTATTGTACTATATTTCCTTGGTAAAATCAACATGGATTTGGCTTTTACGCCGCATTTTTTTGGAATGCCTTTCGGCAGATATGAATGCCTTTCGGCAGATATATTGAATTTTTGTGGTTTTCCGTCAAATTCACGGTAGAATTTCGCCGGGCCTTCCTCTATAATGAAAGTTAGCATTTTATTAAAGGCGGTATAGTTAAATGGAGAAGACCCAAAACTTTAAAAGCACCGTGTTTGCCTGCTACCGCGGGTATATCACGCAGGGCATTGTGAACAATCTCTCTCCCCTGTTTTTCGTGCTGTTCCAAAACAAATTCGGCATTTCGTATTCGCTGATTTCGGCGCTCATCCTGTGCAACTTTGTGACGCAGGTCATCACGGATATGCTTTCCGTTAAATACGTAGACCGCATCGGCTACCGAAAATCGGCGGTCATCGCACACGCGCTGGCGTTTTTAGGCCTTGTGATGCAGGGCACGCTGCCGAACGTGCTGCCTGCGCCGTATGTGGGCCTTGTCCTTGCGACGATTGTGAACGGCGTGGGCGGCGGCCTGATTGAAGTTATCATCAGCCCGATTGTCGATTCCTGTCCGGGCGATGCGAAAGCCTCCGCGATGAGTCTTTTACATTCGTTTTACTGCTGGGGACAGGTGGGCGTGGTGCTCATCACGACGCTTTTGCTGCGCCTGATCGGCGAGGATCTGTGGTTTATCATCCCGATTTTGTGGTCTTTGCTGCCGCTTTATAATTTATTTCGTTTCCTCAAGGTGCCGCTGATGCCCACCGTGCCGGAGGAAGAGAAAACACCGCTCAAAACGCTGTTTACCTCGAAAATTTTCCTCGTGGCACTGCTTTTGATGCTTTGCGCGGGCGCGAGCGAGCTTGCCATGAGCCAGTGGAGCTCGCTGTTTGCGGAGCGTGCGCTCGGCGTGACGAAGGTCATCGGCGACCTTTTAGGGCCGTGCCTGTTTGCGGTGTTTATGGGCATTGGCAGAACAATCTACGGCGTGTGGGGCGAGAAAATCCATTTAACAGGCGCGATGGTATTCTGCGCCGCACTGTGTATTTTGTGCTATCTTGGTACGGCTTTATTTGAAAGCCCGTGGCTTTCTCTGCTTTCGTGCGCGCTGTGCGGCTTTTCCGTAAGCCTCATGTGGCCGGGCACGTTCTCGCTGACCTCCGCCGCGTACCCGAAAGGCGGTACGGCGATGTTCGGCATTTTGGCGGTGTTGGGCGACGTGGGCTGCTCTGTAGGCCCGGCATTGATGGGCGCAGTGAGCGGCGCGGTTTCCGGCAATGCAAACATCGCCGCATCTTTCCCGAATCTCACTGCGGACCAACTCGGTTTAAAGAGCGGCATGCTGTTTTCCGCGGTTTTTCCGGCATTTATTTTGATCGGCGTTCTGTTGATCACACGGTTTCATAAGGCTGCAAATAAAAAGCCAAGCCCCAAAGCGGACTTGAGCGAAGAATAATTTATTGGCACCAGATAGAGAAAAAGTGCAACGCAAATCTCTTGCATTCGAATTTGCAAGGGATAAATTGTTGCACTTTTGCCAGATTGCTACCAAACAGAATTTGTGAATGCAAACCTCAAAGCAGTTTGCTTCCTGCACGCTTTCTATCCTGCGGCCTGTGTCAGCACACATGCCGTTGTGCTCTGCGACATGAACGGCAGACAAACGCCGCTCTCACCTGCGCCGACCAGCAGCTCCGTGTTGTTTTCGCAAGTGACCTATACGTAAGATACTCACCGTAACAATTGGGTTTCCAGCTCGCGAACGCGGCGAAGAATATCGACGGAATAGGACGGAATACGGCCGAGCGCATCGGGACCGACATTCAAAAGGTAGTTTACACCCATACCGTTGAGCTTCTGCTTGTTTGCAAGGATCTGCTCGGGTGTTTTCCAGTTGTGGTCGTAGTATTTGAAGCCCCATGTGTCGTTCAGCGTGGCCGCGGTCTCATAGAGGTTATACGGCGAATACTTAAAGCCGAACAGATCGTTCATGGACTGCATGTCCCCTGCGCGTTCTTTTGAGATCTCTGCCGGACGCTCTGCGGGAATCTCGTTATCGCCGAGAGAAACGTAATCATACACGCCGTTGCCGAGGCGAGAATTCACAAGGCAGTCCGGCTGATACTGCTTCACAAGGTCGTAAAGTTCCTGACTCTGCGCCTTTGTCATCACGCCCGGGGTGTCGAACCAGATCAGGCAGATGTCGCCGTATTTTGTCATGATCTCCTTCACCTGCGGCTTGATCTTCTCGTTAAAGCAGATGGAGTAGTCTTTGTTGTCTGCACCGGGGAAATCCCAGTTGTTATACCACGCCGTGCCGGCGCAGCCGGTAGTTTTGTCGTAGCCGCCGCCGTGCGGGTGGTGCCAGTCAAGCTCCTGCGAATAGTAAAGCCCCAGCTTTAAACCGTGCTTGTAGCAGGCTTCCGCCAGCTCTGCGATGAGGTCTCTGCCAAATGGCGTTGCTTTTTTGATGTTGTATGCATCGCAGTCGGAATCAAACAGCGCAAAGCCCTCGTGGTGCTTAGAGGTCACCACAAAGTAGGTCATGCCGCATTCTTTTGCAAGCTTTACCCACTCCTCCGCATTAAAATAAACAGGGTTGAACGCACCCGCAAGCTGTTCCATTTCGCGGTTCGGGATGGCAAAAGCGGACTGGATCCATTCACCGTAGTCGTAGGGCGTACGGCGCCCTCTGTACTCACCGGCGAGCATGGAATAGAGTCCGAAGTGGACCATCATGCCGTATTTCGCTTCGCGAAACCATTCGATATTGTTCATGCCTTTTCTGCACGGCTGCCGACGAAAAAAATTGCGCAGCCGTGCTTCCTCCTTTGAGAATTTTTTGTGTGTCTTATTATAGCATACGGAACCGAATTTGTCTTGCAGTTTCTTTTGTATACGAGTGAAAAAAGCCATGCAGCGTGCTATACTGAAAATAAAGACAAATCAAAGCGAAAAAACCGGAGGCATAGTATGGCGGAATATTTAGATATTGTAGATGAGAACGGGATCCCCACAGGCGAAACGGTAGAGCACGAAACGACGCACGCAAAGGGCTTTCGGCACCGCCCGCGCTTGACGCAAAAGCACTTGCGAGCCTGCTTGCCGGCAAACCGTCAACCACAGCAAAAAATAAAAAGCCGAAAACCTTTGAAAATAAAGGCTTTCAGCGTTATTTATGGCGCGCCAGAAGGAATTCGAATCCCCGACCTTCCGCTTAGGAGTTCAGAAAATTTATTATACAAGTGATTACCTGTATGGCCTGTAATGTCCGAAAAGCCTTGAAACATCAAGCTTTTTCGATAATCTGAATTTCTTTGAAAACCAGTGTGTTCCCATCCATATCCTGCTAATTTTCATGCCATATTGCAAAAATATTAGCAGAATAATTCGGGGATGGAAAAGCGTTCAATTAAAAATGTGAACCGTGTGTTCTCTTGTGTCCTACCGTAAAACGACCGTCTGTGTAAAAGCAAGCGGTCGTTTTGCTTCTCTACATAGCCGTCTGCTTCGTCCCAGGCGGCTAAATTTATGTGAAGGAGGAAAACCCATATGGCGAATTGCAAAGTGATCGCGGTGACGAATCAAAAGGGTGGCGTGGGCAAGACCACGACCACCGCCAACCTTGGCATCGGGCTTGCCC
>QWCE01005406.1_pt1 | contig 11735 bp, 24 predicted proteins | sample 1972531 | NCBI WGS metagenome assembly QWCE01 (sample SAMN09866716, study PRJNA288562) | Human gut metagenome isolate term4_stool, whole genome shotgun sequencing... | reverse complement strand
TTTTTTCTCTTCTTATAAGCGTTTCTTCCTCTCGCTTGGCACTTTTGTGCCTAGCTCGCTTAGTTCTCTGGATTCGCTTGTTGCTTTCGCAACTTCGCTCATCTCAGAGATGAAAAACACTTCGTGTTTTTCACCCAAGATGCTGGGACTACTTCCTTCTCCAAGTTATTCTTCCTTGTGTTAGGTCATATGGAGATAGTTCTACTGTTACGGTATCTCCTTCTAAAATTCTTATACTATTCATACGAAGTTTGCCTGAGATATGGGCTTGTATTTCGTGACCGTTGTCTAGCTCTACTTTAAATATTGCATTTGGTAGAGCTTCTTTTACAACTCCTGTGACTTCTATAGCATCTTTTTTTGACATATATTAAACCTCCTTTGGTTCTGAAACATGTCTTATAAAATTTACTTTTGCCTTATTTTATTAATAAGACATATTTTAGAAACTACTTAGAGATTCATTTCTGTGTTCGTTATCTTTCATAAATTAGTTTAGTTCCTCTAATTTATTTTCAAATTCTTTATAAACTTCATCTGGTTTTTTGGTGCCGTCAATACTCTTTAATATACCTTTTTTGCTGTAATAATCAATGAGTACAGATGTTTGATTGTTATATACTTCAATTCTATTTTTTACGGTTTCTATGCTGTCATCTACTCTTTGGATAAGCTCACTTCCACATTTATCACAAATTCCTTCTTTTTTTGGAGGATTGTTTTCTAGGTGGTAGGTTGCTCCACATTCTGGACAAGTTCTTCTTCCTGTTAGTCTTTGGATTAGAATTTCATCACTTACGTCAAAGTAAATTACCATGTCTATTTTTTGATTTCTTTCTTTCATTCCATTATCTAAGGCTTCTCCTTGGCTTAATGTTCTTGGAAATCCATCAAATAGGATGATTTTATCGTCATTTGCTTTTGTTTTAAGTGAATCGAATTTATCCCACAACAAGTCAATTGTTACTTGATCTGGAACTAATTCACCTTTGTCCATGTATTCTTTTGCTTTTAATCCTAGTGGAGTTTTATTAGATAGGTTGTATCTAAATAAATCTCCTGTTGATATTTGAACTGCATTTTTGTTTTCTAAAATTTTGTTTGAAAGTGTGCCCTTGCCAGCTCCTGGAGGGCCTAACAATATAATATTCATCTCTTACCTATTTAAAAACCCTTTGTATTGCTTCATTGTCATCATTGCTTCTATTTGTTTTACGGTTTCAATTATTACTCCTACTACGATGATTACTGATGAACCACCAAATGATATTGTTAATCCCAAAAGCTTTGAAGATATTGCTGGAATTATTGTTAGTAGGGCAAGTGCAATTGATCCTATAAATGTTATTCTTGTAGCAACTTTTGCTAAATAATCACTGGTTGGTTTTCCAGGTCTTATTCCAGGAATAAATCCACCATTTTGTTGTAGTTGCTTAGCGTATTCTACAGTATTAAATTGTATTTGATTATAAAAATAAGCAAATATTAAAATTAAGGCTGATTGAATTATCAAGTAAACAACAAATCCAATTGTAGTGTTTTGGAAAAAGTTTGTTATTCCAGATTGTCCACCTTTGCCAAAAAATAGTGATACTGTTGATGGTATAGCTAATACTGCTGATGCAAAGATTATTGGCATTACTCCACCCATATTTACTTTTACTGGTATATGAGTTGATTGACCACCATACATTTTACGTCCAACTATTCTTTTTGCATATTGAATAGGGATTCTTCTCTCTCCTTCAGATATTAATACGACTGCGATTACTATTAGTACTACTAATATTGCCATTATTATTATCGGAAGATAGTTTACTAGTCCATAGTGAAGTTGTGATTTCCAACGACCTAATGTTTTTGGGAATGATGCTATGATACCCATAAAGATTATTAAACTTGTACCATTTCCAAGTCCTTTTTCTGTTATGGTCTCACCCATCCATGTTACAAACATTGTTCCACCGATTAGAACTACATTCATTACTAATTTTTGGAATGTCGTTGCGCTTGATAAAGCAGCTCCATATAAACCATTTGTAACTGCTATAGATTGAAATATTGCTAAAAATATTGTTACATATCTAGTATATTTTTGAATTTGTTTTCGTCCTTGTTCACCTTCACGTGTTAATTCTTCAAGTCGTGGAATTACTACAGTTAGTAGTTGCATTACGATTGAAGCTGTGATGTAAGGTTGTACTCCTAGGGCGAAAACTGAAAGTGTTGATAGGCCTCCACCTGTTAGCATATTAAGATAATCTACTAATGTGCCTTGGACATTTGAATAAGCATTTTTGAGTGCTTCTGGATCTATAAAAGGTATTGGAATATTATTTCCTAATCTATAGATTAGCAACATTAGTAGAGTAAAATAGAATTTTTTTCTAATTTCTACTTCTTTTGATGCCTTTTTTATTGTTTCTAGCATTGCTTACCTCTTAGATTATTCAGTAATTTCTTTACTTTTTGATGGTTTTACCCATTTTTTTACTTCAATTTCCTCGTATGATCCGCCTGCTTTTTCAATTTTTTCTTTTGCACTTTGTGTGAATTTGTGAGCTTTTACATTTAGTTTTACATTAAGCTCTCCATCGCCTAGGATTTTAACTCCATCTTTAGCTTTGTTTTTCTTTAGAAGTTTGTTTTCAAATAATAGTTCAGGTGTTATTTCTGTTCCATCTTCAAAAACGTTTAGTGTTTCTACATTTATTGTTTCATAGATTTTTTTGTTGAAATTCTTGAAACCTCTTTTTGGTAGAAGTCTATATAGTGGCATTTGACCACCTTCAAATCCTGGTCTTACTCCGCCACCACTTCTTGATTTTTGTCCGTCTTGTCCACGACCAGCACGTGTACCGTTGCCAGATCCTGGACCTCTACCTTTTCTTTTTTTCTTTTGTAATTTTTCATTAGGTTGTAATTCATGTAATTTCATCTTACACTCCTAGTTTATTTCTTTTACTTCAAGCATAAATGGAATTTTGTTTATCATTCCTCTTATTGCTGGATTATCGTCTTTTACAACGCTTTGGCCGATCTTTCTAAGACCTAAAGCTTTTGCTGTTGCAATTTGATCATCTTTTCTACCGATAAAAGATCTTTTAAGTTTGATTTCTAATTGTGCCATAGTTTTCTCCTTAATAATCGAATTCTTCTACCGATTTGCCACGAAGTTTAGCAACATCTTCAACTGTTTTCATGTTTGAGAATGCTTCAACACAGGCATTTATGATATTTCTAGGGTTGTTTGAACCTAGATTTTTTGCACGAATATCTTTATAACCTGCTAATTCGCAAATAGCACGAACTGGACCGCCTGCTATAACTCCAGTACCTTCGCTTGCTGGCATTAATAGTACATGACCACTACCTTTGTGACCTTCTATTCTGTGAGGAATTGTTGTGCCTACTAAAGGTACTCTAATCATGTGTTTTTTTGCATCTTCTCCAGCTTTTCTTATTGCTTCTGGTACTTCTGTAGCTTTTCCAGTTCCGATTCCAACTACTCCATTGGAATTTCCAACTACTACTAGTGCTGCAAATCTCATGTTACGTCCACCTTTTACAGTTTTTGCAACTCTATTGATTGCTACTACTCTATCTTCGAGGTTTAGCTTTTCTACTTCACTTCTTAATAAATAATTCATCTAATACCTCCTACTAAAATTTAAGACCAGCACTACGAGCGCCTTCTGCTATAGCTTTGATTTTTCCATGGTATAGGTTACCATTTCTGTCAAAAGCAACTTCTGTTATTCCAGCGTCTATAGCTTTTTTGCCAATAGCTTCTCCAACTTTACTTGCAGCTTCAAGATTAGATTTTGATGCTAGTCCTTCTGCTACGTCTTTTTGTAAAGTGTTAGCACTTACTAGTGTTATACCATTTACATCGTCTATAATTTGTGCATAGATATTTGTATTTGATTTATATACTGATAGTCTTGGTCTTTCAGGAGTACCGCTTACTTTAGCTCTAACTCTTCTTTTACGAGTTAGTAGTCTTTGTTTTTTGTTATCTTTAGCCATTTTTATCTCCTACTTACCTGTCTTACCAACTTTACGTCTTACATACTCGCCTTCATATCTGATTCCTTTGCCTTTGTATGGCTCTGGTTTTCTCCATTTTCTGATATTTGCAGCGTGTGAACCAACTAATTGTTTATCTATACCTTTTACAATTATTGTTCTATCGTTTGGTACTTCTGTTTCTATTCCTTCAGGATCTGGCATTGTTACTTGGTGTGAAAAGCCTAAGTTCATTACTAGGTTTTTTGCTTGTTTTTGTGCTCTATATCCTGTTCCTTCGATTTGAAGAGTTTTAGTGAATCCTTCAGTTACACCAACTACCATATTTGCAATTAGTGATCTAAATAAACCGTGGTCTATATTTTGTTGTTTTGTGTAATCTTCTGGAATTTTTATAAGAATTTGATTGTCTTCTTCAGTTACTTCAATTGTTTTTGGGAAATCTTGAGTTAACTTACCTTTTGGTCCTTCAACTTTTATTGTGTTTCCTTCGATAGCAACTGTTACTCCAGAAGGTATATCGATTGGTTGTTTACCTATTCTTGACATATATTTCTCCTTACCATACGTAACAAATAACTTCGCCACCTACGTTTTCACTTCTAGCAGCTTTGTCAGTTAAAAGTCCTTTTGATGTTGAAATAATTGCTGTTCCAAGACCGTTTAGTACCTTTGGTACTTCATTTGCTTTTACATAAACACGAAGACCTGGTTTACTGATTCTTCTTAGTCCTGATATTACTTTTTCACCGTTTTCTGTGTATTTTAAGTCTATTGTAAGAATTCCTTGTTTGTTGTCTTCTTCTACGTCAAAACCGTTTATGAAGCCTTCATCAAGAAGAATTTGAGCAATAGCTTTTTTCTCGTTAGAAGATGGTAAGCTAACTTTTTTGTGATCAGCTTTTATACCATTTCTTATTCTAGTTAGCATATCCGCAATTGGATCTGTCATCATAATATTTATCCTCCCTAATTACCAGCTTGATTTTCTTACTCCTGGAATTTTGCCCTCATTTGCTAATTCTCTAAAGCAAATACGGCATATTCCATATTTTCTTAAATAAGCATGTGGTCTACCACAAATTTTACATCTATTGTATTCTTGAGTTGAGAATTTTTGTGGTCTTTTTTGCTTAGCTATCATTGACTTTTTAGCCATTAAGCGCTCCTTTTACTTTGTAAATGGCATTCCCATTAATTCTAAGAATGCTTTAGCTTCTTCATCTGTTTTAGCTGTAGTTACTATTGTGATGTCCATTCCGTGTAGGAAGTCTACATCATCATATTTGATTTCAGGGAAAATTAATTGTTCTTTGATTCCCAAAGAATAATTTCCACGTCCATCAAATGAATTTGGATTGATTCCTCTAAAGTCTCTAACACGTGGAAGTGAAATGCTGATTAATTTATCTAAGAAATCATACATTTTTTCACGTCTAATTGTAACTTTTGTTCCAATAGCTTGTCCTTCTCTTAGTTTGAAGTTAGCTACTGATTTTTTTGCTTTAGATTCGATTGGTTGTTGGCCTGTGATTAAAGCAAGTTCTTTTTTTACTGAATTTAGAAGATTTTGGTTATCTTTAGCTTCGCCAAGTCCAACGTTTATTACGATTTTTTCAAGTTTTGGTACTTGCATTACGTTTTTATAACCAAATTTTTCCATCAATTCTTTAACTACTTCATTTTCATATTTTTCTTTTAGTCTGTTTGCCATAATATCTCCTTAAAACTAGTCGAATTTCTCGTTTGTTTTATGGCAGACTCTAATTTTTTTGCCATCTTCAAAAACTTTGCTAACTCTTACACCTTTTTTTAGTTCTTCTGAATATAATAGAACTTTTGAAGCATTTATAGCTCCTTCTTTTTCTAATCTTCCAGATTCACCACCCATTTGTGTTGGTTTTTGGTGTTTGATATTTATGTTAGCTCCTTCAACTATTACTCTATTTTCTTTTGGAAAAGCTTGTAATACTTCTCCAACGTGGCCTTTATCTTTGCCTGATATTATTTGAACTTTGTCGCCTTTTTTTACGTGCATGGATTCCTCCTATAAAACTTCTGGAGCAAGGGATATTATTCTCATAAATCCTTCTCTTCTTAGTTCTCTTGTAACTGGTCCAAATATACGTGTTCCTACAGGAGTTTTGTCATCTTTTACGATTACTGCTGCATTTTCGTCAAAGTTGATTTTTGATCCATCAACTCTTTTTAAGCCTCTTTTGCTTCTTACTATTACAGCTTTTACTATATCGCCTTTTTTTACCGCTCCGCCGGGTGTTGCACTTTTTACAGAGCAAACAACTACATCACCAATGTTTGCGTATCTTATGCCTGTTCCGCCAAGAACTTTGATTACTAATAATTCACGTGCTCCGGAGTTATCTGCTACTCTCATGCGAGTTTCTTGTTGTATCATTATAATCTCCTTAAATATTAAACAATTTCAGCAGTTTCGGCAATTCTTACTAGTCTCCATCTTTTTGTTTTTGATAGAGGACGAGTTTCCATTATTACTACTGTATCGCCAACTTTAGCCTCATTATTTTCATCATGAGCCTTGTATTTCTTACTTCTATTGATTCTTTTTTTGTAAACTGGGTGTGAAATTTTTTCTTCTACTAAAACTGTTATAGTTTTATCCATCGCATCACTTACTACGACACCACGTTCTACTCTTCTACTGTTTCTTTCCATGAAATTTAAGCCTCCCTATTTATATTAAGCTTTCTTTCAGTTTGAATTGTCTTAACTCTTGCGATGTCTTTTTTGACATTTCCAATTTCAGATGGATTTTCTAATTGGCCAGTTGCAAGTCTGAAACGAAGATTGAAAAGCTCACCTTGTAAATCAAATAATTTTTTATCTAAATCTTGATCTGATAAACTTCTGATTTCTTTTGCTTTCATTTTTATTCCTCCGTACCTGTCACTTCAAGTCTTTTGATGAATTTTGTTTTTACTGGAAGTTTTTGTGCTGCAAGTCTCATTGCTTCTCTTGCTATTTCTTCGCTTACTCCACTCATCTCAAATAGTACACGGCCTGGTTTTACTACTGCTACCCAATATTCTGGGGCACCTTTACCAGAACCCATTCTAACTTCTGCAGGTTTTTTAGATACTGGTTTATCTGGGAATACTTTAATCCAGATGTTACCACCTCTTTTTATATATCTTGTCATCGCACGACGGGCAGCTTCTATTTGGTTTGCTGTCATCCAGCAAGCTTCAAGGGCTTGTAAACCGTATTCGCCATAAGCTAATTGGTTTCCCTTTTGAGCTTTACCTTTCATTCTGCCTCTATGTTGTCTACGATATTTAACTCTTTTAGGCATTAACATAAGTTATCTCTCCTTATATAAATACTATTTGCTAGTATTTTCGTTTGATTTTCTGCTAGGACGTCTATTATTATTTCTTCTTTTTCTATTTTTGTTATTTGCAGGTGTTTTCATTTTTGGTTCACGTACAGCTTTTTCTCCTGGAAGAATTTCACCTTTGTAAATCCATACTTTGCAGCCGATTTTTCCATATTCTGTATCAGCTTCTGCAAATCCATAATCGATGTCAGCTCTTAGTGTTTGAAGTGGAATTGTTCCTTCGGAATATCCTTCGCTTCTTGCCATATCAGCTCCACCTAGACGGCCACTTACCATTGTTTTTATACCTTTTGCTCCTGCTCTCATTGTACGTTGAATAGGTTGTTTCATAGCACGTCTAAATGCTACCCTGTTTTCTAACGCAGATGCAATATTTTCTGCAACTAGTTGAGCGTTGAGGTCTTGGTATTTTATTTCTTCAACATTTATGATTGTTCTTTTACCTGGAGCAACTTTTTCGATTTTTTTCTTTAATTCTTCGATTCCTGCTCCACCTTTGCCTATTACCATTCCTGGTTTTCCAGCAAAGATTGTGATCTTTAGATTGTTTACTGCTCTTTCGATTTCTACATCAGCAATACCCGCATCATAAAGTTCTTTTTTTATTAATTTTCTGATATTGTAATCCTCTACCAAAAGATCTGAGAAGTCTTTTTTGTCAGCAAACCACTTGCTATCCCAGTCTTTGATAACTCCAACTCTATATCCTTTTGGGTTTACCTTTTGGCCCATTATTTCCTCCTAGTCTTCTATATTTTCGATTAGTACACCGATGTGGCTACTTCTCTTAAGTATTGGATAAGCTGCGCCTTTAGCTTTTGGTCTCCATCTTTTCATTGTTGGAGCATCATTTGCATATGCTTTTTTTACATATAAGTTTTCTCTGTTTAGATTGTTATTGTTTTCAGCATTTGCAATAGCGCTTTTTAGTACATCAAATAGTAGTTTCGCACCTTTTTTGTTTGTAAATTTTAGGATGTTTAGTGCTTCATCTACTTGCTTACCTCTGATTTCTTTTGCTATATAGTTAACTTTTAGAGGAGATATTCTTTGATATTTAGCTTCTGCTTTTACTTCCATTTTTATCTCCTAACGCATTTTGCTTTTCATTTCAGTTGCCTTTTTAGCGTGGCCTCTGAAGGTTCTTGTTGGTACGAATTCACCAAGTTTATGTCCTACCATATCTTCTGTGATATATATTGGAACGTGTTTTCTACCATCATGAACTGCTATTGTGTGTTCTACAAATTCAGGGAATATTGTAGAACGTCTTGACCATGTTCTTATAACTTTTTTCTCATTTTTTTCATTTAATTCTTCAATTTTTTTCATTAAATGATCATCGACAAATGGTCCTTTTTTAATTGATCTAGCCATTATATCCCCCTATTTCTCGTTTCTTCTTCTTACTATATATTGAGTAGAAGCTTTTTTGTTATTACGTGTTTTAAGACCGATTGCTTTTTGACCCCAAGGTGTCATTGGTGCAGGACGACCTACTGGTGTTCTACCTTCACCACCACCATGTGGATGGTCTACTGGGTTCATTGCTGATCCTCTTACATGAGGTCTTCTTCCTAGATATCTAGATTTTCCAGCTTTTCCTAGTCTAATAAGTTCGTGTTCTTGATTTCCAACTGTTCCTATTGTTGCTTTGCAATTTAGATGGATTAATCTTGTTTCACCAGATGGAAGTCTAAGGGTTGCAAATTTGCCTTCTTTAGCCATTAGTTGTGCTCCAACTCCTGCACTTCTTACTAGTAGCGCGCCTTGGCCTGCTCTTAATTCGATGTTGTGAACTGTTGTACCTACTGGTATGTCTTTTAGTTCTAGAGCATTTCCTGGTTTGATATCAGCATGTTCTCCTGATAAAATCTCATCTCCAACGTTTAGTCCTTTTGGAGCTAAGATATATCTTTTTTCTCCATCTTTGTAAGCTAGTAGAGCAATGTTTGCAGATCTGTTTGGATCGTATTCTATAGTTTTAACTCTTGCAGGGATACCATCTTTATCTCTTTTAAAGTCAATTATCCTATATTTTCTTTTTACTCCGCCACCTCTAAATCTTACTGTGGTTCTTCCAGTGTTGTTACGTCCACCTTTGCTTTTTAGATCAACTGTAAGAGATTTTTCTGGTTTGTTTGTTGTTATTTCTTCGAATGTTGAAACAGACATATTTCTATGGCCGTTTGAGGTTGGTTTTAATTTTCTTATAGGCATTTAAATCCTCCTTATAGACCTTCGAAGTATTCGATTTCAGCACTATCACTTGTCAATGTTACGATAGCCTTTTTCCAATCTGCTCTTTTACCATAACCAAAACGTGTTCTTACTTTTTTGCCTTTATAGTTCATTGTTCTAACTTTTTTAACTTTAACTCCGTCAAAAATAGCTTCGATTGCTGCTTTGATTTCTGGTTTGTTGGCATTTTTGTCTACTTCAAAAGTGTATTTATTTTCATCTAGCAATCCCATGGATTTTTCTGTTATTATTGGTCTTTTTATTATTTCATAAGGTGATTTCATTAGATAAATACCTCCTCAAGCTTAGCAATTGCATCTTTTGTAATTACTAACTTGTTATGTCTTAATAGATCATATACATTTATAAGGTTTGCAGCACTTACATCAACGCCTTCAATGTTTCTAAATGATCTATAAATTATTTGATCATTTTCAGCTGTAACGATGTAAGCTTTTTTACCAGCATCAATGTTGTTTAAGATTTCTGCTGCAGCTTTTGTTTTAAATGTATCTAATTTTAATTCGTCTAAAACTACTAATTCATTATCATTAACTTTTGATGTAAGAACTGAATAAAGCGCCTTACGTCTAAGTTTCTTTGGAACACTGTAGCTATAATCACGTGGTTTTGGTGCAAATACAACACCACCACCTGTGTAGTGAGGAGCTCTTATAGAACCTTGACGAGCTCTACCTGTTCCTTTTTGTCTAAATGGTTTACGTCCACCACCACGAACTTCAGCACGTGTTTTAGCAGATTGTGTACCTTGTCTTTTATTAGCTAGTTGGTTTTTTACAACTTCGTAAACTGTGTGTTCACTTATTTTAGTAGCAAATAGAGTTTCATTTAGCTCTAATTCACCAACATTTTCTCCTTTTATATTTAATACGTTAACTTTAGGCATTGCTTCCTCCTTAGTTTTGACCCTTTACGGCTTGTTTTACTTCAACAAGGCCACCTTTAGGTCCTGGAACCGCACCTTTAACTAGGATGTAAGAATCTTCACTATTTACTTTAACTACTTTTAAGTTTTGAATAGTTACTCTTTCATTTCCCATTTTTCCTGAGCCTTTTCTACCTTTGAATACTCTAGCTGGATCTGATCCTGCTGCACGAGCACCGGCTACTCTGTGAGATTTTGAACCGTGAGCTTGTGGACCTCTACCATAGTTCCATCTTTTGATAGCGCCTTGAGTTCCCTTGCCCTTGCTTATTGCAACTACATCTACGATTTCGCCTTCTTCAAAGATATCAACGTTAACTTTATCGCCAACTGCTAGGTCAACTTGGTCATTTCCAAAGTTTACTTCTCTTAAATATCTCTTATAAGGTGCGCCTGCTTTGTCAAAATGTCCTCTTTGAGGTTTTTTAACATTCTTTTCTTTCTTGTCCATATAGCCAATTTGAGCTGCGTTGTAACCATCAACTTCATCAGTTTTTACTTGTACAACCACATTTTCATCAGCTTTTAGAACAGTGACAGGAGTTATAACTCCGTCTTCATCGATGACTTGAGTCATGCCTACTTTTGTTGTAAATATACTCTTCACTTGAGTACCTCCTTAATTACAGCGGATTGAACTATCAATCATTCTAATTACAGTTATTATAACTTAATTTCGATATCAACACCTGCAGGTAAGTTTAATTTCTTAAGTGCATCAAGTGTTTTAGCGTTTGGGCTAATGATATCGATTAATCTTTTATGTGTTCTTTGTTCAAACTGTTCTCTAGAGTCTTTGTATTTGTGGACTGCTCTTAAGATTGTAATCTTTTCTACTTCTGTTGGAAGTGGAATTGGTCCAGATACTTCTGCTCCGCTTCTTTTAACCGCTTCTACGATTTTCTCTGCTGAGCTATCGATAACTTCGTGATCGTAAGCTCTTAGTCTAATTCTGATTTTTTGTTTGTTAGCCATTTTCCTCTCTCTTTCTTTACCACCCATCCGGGCGTTTGATATAATTTGGAAATCACTTAGAATGATCTCTAAGCTTGCTAGGCAAAAGTTCCCTTGATCCTTGGCCTAGGATTCAAGCAACATTTTGCTTCAAAGCACTTATATATAATACAACAAGGGAGCTTGCTT
>QWCE01005403.1_pt1 | contig 11739 bp, 7 predicted proteins | sample 1972531 | NCBI WGS metagenome assembly QWCE01 (sample SAMN09866716, study PRJNA288562) | Human gut metagenome isolate term4_stool, whole genome shotgun sequencing... | reverse complement strand
CATCGGGGTCATATAGCCGGGGCGGGCGTTCGGCGGGGCAATGTTCGCCATGCGCCCGTCCGGGTACTGGTTCAGGCGGCACTCCGCCAGCCATTTTTCTGCCACGGGGTAGCAGTCCATCAGGGTCAGGCCGGTTTCAATAAACACGCCCATATCCCCTGTCCAACCTGCGCGTTCGCGGGTCGGGCAGTCGGTGGGAATATCGCAGAAGTTGCCCTTCTGGCTCCAGATGCTGTTTTTGACAAGCTGGTTCACCGCGTCATTTCCGCAGGTAAACGCGCCCGTCACCGCCATATCGGAGTAGACGGCGTGAGCAGTAAACACAGCATCGGTCAAGTCGGCGTCGGTTTCGACCTTGGCGTAGCGGAAGCCCATGATGGTGAAGTGGGGCTTGAAGTGGTTTTTCCCCTCTTTGCAGACAAGCTCCAGCATCTGGGCGGTGCCGCCCTCCTTGTGGCGGGCACGGTCCTGGAAGTTTTCCTGGGTAAAGTTGCCGTTTTCGTCCAGCGCTTCGCCGCAGGTCAGCTTGACCTTTTGCCCGGCGCGGGCGGTCAGCGCCATCTCCACATAGCCGGCGATATTCTGCCCAAAGTCCAGCACGGTCTCGCCGTTGGGCGTTTGCAGCAGCTTGCCGGGGAAGGCTTCGTGTTCCAGAATCGGCACGGTATTCATGCCGGTGATGGGCAGGTCGTCGCGGTAGGCGCGCACGCCGTGCCAGCCGGTCAAGCCGCCTTCGAGCCGTGCGTCATAGACCTCACCCTGCTGCATATCGTTCTGGCGGATCGGCCCGCACTGCGTTGCCTGCATCGAGCCGTCAGAAATGCAGACCGGCTTGCCGTTCACTTCCAGCTGAAACAGAACGCCCAGCGTATCACCGAACAAGTCGCGGTCACCGTCCACGCCGCCTGTGCTGCGGTGCCAGCCGTCACCAAGGGCAACCAGCAGCTCGTTTTCACTGTCACGCAAATATCGCGTTACATCGTAGGTTTGTGCTGCAAGGTGCTTGTTGCCGGTAAAGCTGCCGGGGGCTAAAACCATATCCCCGACACGCACACCGTTCAGCCATACCGCATACAGCCCCTTGGCGGTAATGTACAGCCGCGCTTCACCCTTGGCTGCAGTAAAGGTTTTGCGCAGGTACGATGCCGGACGATGGGGCTTGTACGGCTCGGCTGCACCCTTACCTGCGGCTTCTTTTTCCGCCTGCTTGCGCTCCCAGTTGGGGCGGGCAAAGGCGTTGATGGCATCATCCCCGGGGATGTCGATTTCTTCCGTTTCGGGGTCTACCCATTCACCCTGCCAGTCGCTTTGCGCCAAGCCCGTTTCAAAGTGCGCCTCACTCCACGCGCCGGGGGTGTCGTTTTCGTCCCACAGGCGCACGCGCCAGCACCCACGCACGCGGGAGCCGCCCTCAGTCGGGGCATCGGCGTGCACGGCGGCGCTCTGCACCTTGCCGCTGTGCCAAACAGTCTCGCCGTTCGCGGTCAGTTCAATTTCATAGGCAGTCTGGCGCACGCCGTCAACGCACTGCCAAGACAAGAACAGCGGCCCGGCATCCATGCCAAGGGGCGCGGTAAGATGATTCGTTTTCAGGTTTATTGCTCGCATCGCTGGGTACTCCTTTTCAATTTACTGCCTATATTATAATGGAAATTTCCCGGCGGGCGAACTCAGAAATTACGGATAAGGGATAAAAATTTCAAAAGCATCGAATAATGCATAAATTTTTATTCCACTTCCGGATTTTATGCCCCCCACCGTGCACCACCGGCGGGGATTTTTTATTGACATTTTTGGTCTATCGTAGTAGACTATAGGCAGAGATAGGTCTATTGCAATAAACCAAAAGGAGCTTACCCTATGCTGAACCATGAACCGCTTCGCCTTGCTGACGGCGAATACCGCTTTGCCTGCCTTGTGTGGGACAACGAGCCGCTGCCCAGCGGGCAGTTGGTCGCGCTGGCCGCCGAGGGGCTGGGCTGGAAAAAAAGCACGACCTACACCGTTTTAAAAAAACTCTGTGAGCGCGGCGTGCTGCAAAACGCCGATGGCAGCGTGACGAGCCTTATTAAAAAGGAGGACGTCCAGCAGGCCGAGAGCGCCGCAGTGGTGGACAAGACCTTTGACGGCAGTCTGCCGCGGTTCGTGGCCGCGTTTTTGAACTCAAAGCCCATCAGCGACGCCGAGGCCGCCGAGATCCGTGCGCTGCTCGACGCCGCCCGCTATAAGGAGGAATAGCCATGCGCAGTACCGTTCTTGCCTTTTTGCTGTTGAGCGCCCGCGGCGGTGTGGCCGCGCTGGCGGCGTGGCTGGTCTGCAGGGCCCTGCGCCGCGCCCATGCGCCCAGTCGGCTCCTGTGCTGGCTGTGGCTGGCCGTAGGGCTGCGGTTTGTGCTGCCGTGGGGCATCCCGCTGAAGCTGCCCCGCCCGGAGAGCACCCCGCTGGCCGCTGCCGCCGACACCGTGCAGGAGCTGGGCGAGCTGCCGTTGCTGCCCCCTGCCCCCGCCGCAGCCGCAGCTGCGGCCCCGCTGCCTTGGTACGCCCGGCTGACGCCGTGGCACGCGCTGGCGGCGGTCTGGCTGGTCGGTGTGCTGGTGCTGGCTGTGCGCGGGGCCGTCGGCTACCTGAAATTAAAGCGCTGTGTGGCGCTGGCCTGCAAAACGCCCGACGGCTGCTACGGCGGGGCGTGCGTGCCCACGCCGTTCACACTGGGCTTTGTGCGCCCGCGCGTCTACCTGCCGGACAGCCTGCAAGGCCCGGCGCGGCAGGCTGTGCTGCTGCATGAGCGGACCCACATCCGCCGCCGCGACCCGCTGGTGAAACCGCTGTTTTATGCCGTCGTCTGCCTGCACTGGTTCAATCCGCTGGCGTGGCTGGCCTTGCGCGCCTTTGAGCACGACATGGAGGCCGCCTGCGACGAGGCAGCCGTGCAGGGCTGCACGCTGGCCGAGCGCAGCACCTACTGTGAGAGCCTGCTGCATTTTGCCATGCAGGGACGCCCCATCCGAACCCCCGGAAGTCTTGCCCTCGGGCAGGGCAGCGTGAAAGAGCGCATTGTGCACCTGCTGCACTACCGCCGTCTGGGTGCGGGGGCGCTGGCGCTCTGCGCCGTGGCCGTGGGCGTCAGCGTGACAGCCTGCATGGTGCGCCCGCAGGTGGAAGCGTCCCACGCCGCGCCGGAGCCGCCCGCCGCTACTGCCGAGACTGCAGAGCCTACACCGACACCTGCGCCCACGGAGACGCCCGCCATCATGCCCGCCGCCGCATTGCCGACATTGAACGACGCCGCCAACAGTCCGCGGTTTGCCTGCCCGGTGCAGTACAAATACATTTCCCGCTTCATGAGCGAGGACAGCGGCCACCGGGGCGACGACCTGCATGCCGCCGAGGGCACCGAGATTTACGCCGCCGCAGACGGCGTCGTGCTGACGGCGCAGGAGCATTACAGCTGGGGCAATTTTGTGGAGATCGACCACGGTACCGACGCCGACGGCCTGCGCTGGGTCACGCTGTACGCCCACATGAAGTCCTGCGCCGTGCAGGTCGGGCAGACCGTGACCGCCGGTCAGGTCATCGGGTACGTGGGGCATACCGGCTACACAACCGGCAACGCCTGCCATTTTGAGATGCATGTCAACGGCACGCTGGTGGAGCCGCGCTATTTTACCGCCTACGACGGCAGCGATGCCGCCGAACTGACGCAGGAAAAGGCAGATGAAATCCTGGCCGAAGCTGTGCGCAATGCGAGTTCCGACCAGGTGACTGCCGCCGATGGAGCCGCAGCCCTTTCCGGCGTGGAGCTCTTTACCCTGCCGGTCGCGCCCCCGCCGCAGGTCAGCGGCTATGACCCCGAAAACGGCCACCCCGGCATTGACTTTGCCGCTGAGGAGGGCGCGGAGGTTTACGCCGTTGCCGGTGGTATCGTGACCACCGCCGACTACGATGCTGAAAAGGGCAACTATGTCGTGCTTGACCACGGCGGCGGGCTGGAAACGGAGTATCAGCACTTGAAGTCGTCGCTCGTCTCTGCCGGGCAGTCCGTGGTTCAATGCCAGGTCTTGGGATATGTGGGCAGCACCGGCAATTCCACCGGGCCGCACCTGCACTTTGAGGCACGGCAGGACAGCGCGCCCGCAGACCTGACCGGGACTGCCCTATTAGCGGAGTAACAAGATGAAATACAGGCACTTCCCCGCCGCTGCTCTGGCGGCGGGGCTGCTTTTTTGTACCCTTTTTTCGGGCCTGACCGCTTACGCGGATGATAAAAAGGGCGAATTAACGCAAAAGCAGACCGAGACGCGGCAGGAGTACGAAACCGCACAGTCGACCCTGGAAGAATTGCAAAACGAACAGACGCAGACCGAGAGCGAGGTTGCCGCCCTGACCGGGCAGGCCGCCGAGCTGGCCGGGCAAATTACCGCCGTGACCGACGCCGTGCAAAATGCGCAGACCGTTTTGGACGAGCGGCAGGCCGCGGCGGACGCCGCCCGCGCCGCACTGGACGCCAAGCAGGCCGAGTACGACGCACGGCTGGCCGTCTGCCGTGAGCAGCTGCGCGCGATGCAGCGGCTGGACGGCGGCGGGGCCGTCTGGCTGCTGGCACAGGCCAAAAGCCTGTACCAGCTGCTGACGTTCGACGCGGTTTTGCAGCAGATGAGCGCGCGGAACAGCACGGTTCTGGCCGAGCTGGACGCCGAGGCCGCCGCACTGGAGCAGGCCCGCGCCGCAGCGGACGAGGCTGCCCGGCAGGCCGCCGACGCCAAGGCGGCACTTGAGCAGCAGCAGGCAGCGCTGGCCGACACGCAGACCGCGCTGGAGGCCGCACTGCTCGACGCGAACAGCACACTGACCGCCCAGCAGGCCGCGGCCCAGGCACAGGCCGCCGTGACCGACGCCGCGAAAAAGGCGTATGAGGACGCCACCGCCGCACTGGACGCCTATGTGCGGGAGCAGAGCCGACGCTACACAACGGCGGACCTGCACCTGACGAGCCTTGACTTCCGCTGCCCGCTGGACAGCTACGGGCGCATCACGACGCAGTTTGCCGAGCCGGACCCATGGGGCATCCCCCACCGCGGCACCGATTTTGCCGCGCCGGGCGGCACGCCCATCTATGCGATTGCGGACGGTGTCGTCAGCGCCGCGCGGACGATGAACAGCTACGGAAACTGCGTGCAGGTCAGCCACGGCACCGCGGACGACGGCCACCGGTACGACAGCCTGTACGCCCACATGAGCAGCATCGCCGTGGCGCAGGGGGCCGCCGTGCAGAAGGGCGACCTGCTCGGGTATGTGGGCAACACCGGCAATGTCTACGGCGCGGGCGGCGGGTATCATCTGCACCTGGAGCTGCGCGTGGACGGCAGCAGAGTGGACCCGCTGGGGTTTGTGCCGACGCATTAAATGCCGCGTAGGGGCCGGGCATGCCCGGCCCGCAGGTGTCCCGCTAACGGGCGCTTACGGGAAGGTGCAGGGCCGGGCATGCCCGGCCCCTACGGGAAAGCTAAAAGGAACGTGTATTGCTTTGACCTTCGGAGATTTTCTATACTACACAGGCTTCCATGTGGAATACACCGCGGTGCGCGTTGGACGCGGGCTGGCGGCGCTGGCACACGGCGCGGCGCGGGCGTTGCTTACGCTGCTGGCTGTGGTGCTGCGGCCCGCAGTGCGGGCGGCGGACAGCTTTAAAGCAGCGCTCACCCATCCGCGGCAGCTGGCGGGGTACGCCGTGCCGCTGCTGGCCGCTGGGGTGCTGGCATGGTTCGTGCGCACCGCGCTGGCGCGGCCCTTTGTGCTGCGGGTCGAGGTCGGCGGGCAGGTCGTGGGCTATGTCACAGACGAGCAGGCGTTCGACGCAGCCCGCGCCGACGTACAGGCCCGCCTGACCGGCGTGGTCGGCTGGAACGTCCAGCCCGCGTACACCCTTGTCATGGCCGACGCCGACACCCGCCCCATGACCGAGCGCGAGACCGCAGATGCCATCCTGCGCGCCGCAGGCGGCGAGATCACCGAGGGCACCGCCGTCTATCTGGACGGTGCGCTGCGGTTCGTCACCGACGAGGGCGACCACCTGCGGCAGTTTTTGTACGCTGTGCGTGCGCCGTGGCAGACCGACGGTGTGCAGACCGACTTTGTCCACGCCCTGCGGCTGGTGGACGGCATCTACCCTGCCGCGGCCATCACACCGTACCGCGACCTGACCGCCGCACTGCGGGCGGACGACCTTTTGCAGGTCAAGGCCGTGCGGTACGAGACCGTGACCCGGGAGCTGCCGTTTGAGACCCAGACCATCGAGGACGCGGGGCTGGATTTTGGCAAAACCGAGACCATACAGGCCGGGCAGAACGGCAGCGAGCTTGTCACCAGCGAGATCACAACCGTGGCGGGCGAGGTCGTCAGCACCCGCGTGGTGGATGTGCAGCTTGTGCAGGCCGCCGTGCCGGAGGTCATCCACCGCGGCACGCGGCTGAAAAGCGGCATGATCGGCAGGCTGGGCACAGGCAGCTTTCTCTGGCCGGTGCCGGGGTATTCGGGCATCAGCCGGTGGGCCAGTCTGCCCTATGGACACCGCGGCGTGGACATCACGGCCCCCTACGGCACGCCGATCTATGCCGCCGACGCGGGCACGGTCATTGCCGCCCAGTGGCACAACCACCCCACCATGAGCTGGGGTTACTATGTGGAGATCGACCACGGCAACGGGTACAAAACGCTGTACGCCCACATGTCGTCCTTTGTCGTGCAGGCCGGGCAGACCGTGGAAAAGGGGCAGCTGATCGGCTATGTGGGGGCCACCGGCGCTGCCACGGGTCCCCACTGCCATTTTGAGATGTACTATAACAATGCACTTATCAGTGCGCGGAATGTGTTCCCGGATATGTGAGTCACAAGGCAGACGGGCTGCTGCGGGAAGGCTGCGGGCCGGGCATACCCGGCCCCTGCCGAGTTGTCGACTTAATTTATTTTGCAAATCGCTTTACTTTTTGCTTTCCGTATGGTAAAATTTTTTGCATAGTAAAGCTGACTAAGCTCTCGTTCAGGTGCAATGGCGCACACGAACGGGAGCTTTTTGCCTAAAATGAGGTGTTACCATGGATCACATTGACCGTAAAATCATCGACCTTCTGCAAAACAACGCCCGCGCACCGTTAAAAGAAATTGCCGACCATGTGTTTTTGTCCAGCCCCGCCGTGTCGGCCCGCATGGCCCGGCTGGAAAGCTCCGGCACCATCACCGGCTACCAGGCACAGGTCGACGCGCCGAAGCTGGGCTACATGGTCAAGGCGTTCATCAATCTGGACATGGACCCCCAGCGTAAGCCGGAGTTTTACCCCTATATCCAGAGCTGCCCCCATGTGGTGGAATGCAACTGCGTCACCGGCGATTACAGTATGCTGATAGAGGTGCTGTTCGGTACGACGCAGGAGCTGGATCAGTTCATCAACCACCTGCAGCAGTTTGGCCGCACCCGGACGCAGATCGTCTTTTCGACGCCCGTGGAGCACCGCGGCGTGCCCGTAGCCGAGCCGGAGGAGAAGCAATAAAAAACAAAAAGCCTTCCCCATCGGGGGAAGGTGGCCGAGTGAAGCGAGGTCGGATGAGGGCGAAGCTTGCGCTGTTTCCCGTAAACGGGATATTGCCGGCAACGCGGCCCTCATCAGTCCGCTTCCCCGATGGAGGAAGCCTTTTTCCGTTATAAGTATCCCCCGCTCCGCAGAACAAAGATCCAGCCTGTCAGCGTCAGGGCGGAGAGAAGGGTCGTCAGGGCAATGCAGCTCGAGGTCAGCACACCCTCATGGCCCATGTTCCTGCTCATGACATAGGCGCTCGGCGTCGTGGGACTGCCCAGCATGATGAGCAGTGCGACGAGTTCCTCATTCCGAAAGCCCAGCGCTACCGCGCAGGGCAGGAACACCGCCGCAAGGCCCACGGTCTTGATGAACGCCGCCGCCAGCGTGGGGCCGAGCTTTTTGATGGCCTTTGTCCCCTCAAACGACGCGCCGATGGACAGGAGCGACAGCGGCGTGGTCAACGACGCAATGCTGCTGATGGTTTTGGTTGCGATCTGCGGCAGCGTGAACGGCAACAGCGCATAGACCGTGCCGAACACAATGCCCAGCAGGATCGGGTTTGTGGCCACGCCGCACAAGAGCTGCTTCGGGTCAGGCACGCCGCGCTGCTCGGGCGATTCCAGCATCAAGATCAGCACCGCAAAGATGTTGAAAAGCGGCACACTGCCCAAAATCATGAGCGGGGCCATGCCGGCGCTGCCGTAAATGTTCTGGATGAACGCCACGCCCAGCACGGCGGCGCTGCTGCGGTAGCCCGCCTGCACGAACTCGCCCACCAGCGCCTTGTCTTTCAAAAAACGTTTAGCCCCCACCCAGACGGTCAGAATGCCGACGAGTGTAGCGGCAAAGCAGAACAGCACAAACCTGGGCTGAAAGTCGTGCAGGATGTCCACGCTGCCCATGTCCAGAAACAGCATGAGCGGCAAGGTCACCTTAAAGGTCAGCCTGTCCGACGCCTTGCAGAACGCGGGCGGCAGAAAGCCGAACTGCCCCAGCGCGTACCCCACCACCATGACAAGGAACACCGGCAGGGTCGCGTTCAGGCTGAAAATTAAATTTTGCATGGCAGTTCTCCCTTTTTTTTGCTGCCTTTATTCTACCATTCCCAACAAGTCTTTACAAGGCAGGGATTTTGCAAAATCTTTTTTCGGCAAAAGCCTTGACTTTTCCGGGGTGTTTGTGCTAGAATATCTCTTGCAGTCAATGCAACAAGCGGAAGTGCTGGAATCGGCAGACAGGCACGTTTGAGGTGCGTGTGTCTATGACGTGTGGGTTCAAGTCCCATCTTCCGCACCAAAAGAGAACCCCCATGGCGTATCCCGCCATGGGGGTTCTCTTTTTTCCTGCCACGCAGACTAAACAAAGCCCCCCGGCATCATCACGATGCCGGGGGGCTTTGCGTTTATGGAAGGACAAAGAGAATCGCAGGGTTAAAGCTTAGGCGCGGTACTCCGCGGGCAGCTGGTCGACGGTCTGCCACTTTTCCATGGCATCTTTCAGCTTCATGCCGTTCGCAACCGCGTCGCGGCGGCAGGCGTTGACGGCCTGGATCTCCTTCATCTTCTCGCCGGTCAGGCTGTAGCCCTTCATGGCGATGAGAGTGGCTGCCCAGGCGACCATCGGGATGACGCAGAACAGGACGATAACGACCACATTCATGCCCGGAGTGTACGGGTCATACTGGGTGGGCAGGGTGTTCAGACCGATAAAGGTCACGGCAATGCCGACGACGGTGGCGGACAGGCTGGAAACGAGCTTATCCACCAGGCTGAACAGCGTACCCATGATGCCCGGAATATACTTGCCGGAGCGGTAGGTCTCGTAGTCGGAGCAGTCGGCAACCATCGGAATGGGCATGTCGGCAGTAGCGTAGTATGCGCCGTAACCGATGCCGAAGAACAGGATGAACAGAATCGTGTACAGGTTGATGGACAGACCATTCTCGCCCAGCAGGCTCAGATGGAATGCATCACCGCGACCCCACAGCAGCAGCAGGACCAGCACGCCGACATAGCAGGCCAGCGCCACGCTGACATACTTCGTCAGGCTGGCCTTCTGGCCCTTCTTCTGGCTGGTGCGCACAGAGAGAATGAAGAACGGCACACTGCAGGCGTAGCCCAGCACCATCATGGGCAGGTACAGCCCATCGTAAGCACCCATCATGCAGCCGTAGAGCATGCACAGGACCGTGGTGTTGTTGGCGATGGAGAGCGCCAGCTTCGTGCCCGCGCCCGCGATCATCAGACGCTGCATGGGTTTGTTTTCCCTGATGATCTGCAGATATTCGCTGACCTTGACCTTCTCGGTCTTTTCGCCGCCGATGCCGAAGTACTTGGGCTGATCCTTCTCCCAGATGCCGATGATGGCCAGGATGGTCAGCGCAATGGACATCACAATGCCCACGGGGGCCAGCGTGCGGAAGAAGCCCGCGGAGGAATAGCCGCCCTCATAGTTTTTGGCAAGAATGGGAGCCAGGAACTGCATAACGCCCATGCCCAGCAGACTGCCGACGGTGTTGAAGATCGTGAACAGCGGGCGCTGCTTGGGGTCGTTGGTCAGAACCGTCTGACCGGAACGGGTGCAACTGGTCTGGAAGGTGTAGCCGATGACCCAGACAAAGTACAGGCCCACAAACGCGGCATAGCGTGCCCACATCATCGTATCGGGGATCGTCGGGGTGATGCCGTACAACACCAGAATGCTGACGGCCATGATAAGGTTGCCGATGGCCATGAACGGGCGGAATTTGCCGAACTTACCGTTCGTGCGGTCCATCAGCGCACCGATGATCGGGTCGGTGATGGCATCGCACAGGCGCATGGCCGTGACCATGGCCGAGGCAAACAGAGTGCCCAGCGCCAGTACATTGCTGCCGAAGGTGGCAATGTAGGAAAGCACAAGGACGTAATAAACATTCGTGGCACCGTTGTTCAGCGGAAACAGTACCAGCTGGTAGAGTTTGGCGCGATTGACGCTGGACGCTTTTGCATTTTCGCTCATGGGCTGCTCCTTGTTGTGGAAAAAGAAATCTTACTCAAAAGTCCCCGCCGGGGCCGGCGGGGAGCTTGCGGAAATTCTGTAGAAATCAGGCTTTCTTAGCGGCTTTCAGGGATTTTTTGAAATCCTTGTAGGCCTTGTATTCTTCGGTCTTGCGGAACTTGATGCCGCCAATGATCCACATCACGATGCCCAGCAGGCAGAAGAAGGAGGAGGCACAGGCAATGATGATGCTCATGGTGACAACCGTCGGGCGGGTGACCTTGATGGTGGTGTCGGCACCCACGCCGTTCATGCCGCAGGAGCTGGCGATGGCATACAGGTTGTGGTGGCAGGCCTCGCGCATGGCGGTGACGATGACGGGGTCGTTCTTGTACTGGGGCAGGGTGTCGGTGACGAAGGACATCATGGCATCGTAGATGGACACACCGGCCAGCACGCCGTCGGGACCGTTGACATACTGGGTCAGAACGTTATCGGTGATGACCATGCCGTCGCAGCCCCACTCGTTGCGCAGGATGCCGGTGACCAGACCGTAGTTGCCGCCGGACCAGACAGCGCCCCAGCGGGTGTAGGCGATCATAACGCCGTTGGCGTTGCCGACCTCGACGGGAGCCTGGAAGGCCTTCAGATAAACCTCACGGGCAGCCTGCTCGTTGACCCAGACGCCCAGACCGATACGGTCCTGCTCGCAGTCGTTCAGGGCAAAGTGCTTCATAACAACGTGGACGCCCTTGTCCTGAATTGCCTTGACTTCGTAAGCGGACATCATGCCGGAGAGGAAGCCGTCCTCGGAGTAGTACTCGAAGTTACGGCCGCCGTAGGGGGTGCGGTGAATGTTGTTGCCGGGGCCGTACAGGCAGGCGATGTCGGCTTCCAGGCAGTTGTTGCCGATGACCTTGCCGATCTCGGTCATGATCTCGGTGTTGAAGGTGGCAGCCATCACGTCCTCAGAGGTGAAGGCGGTGGCGGTCAGCTGGCTCTTGTCGTTGCCCAGCAGGCTGGCGGTCAGACCCTGGGGGCCGTTCTCGTCACGGGTGCCGGGGGCTTCCACGCTCTTGACGGGCATGGTCCAGTGGAAGGCGTCGCCGATCAGGGAGTTCATCTCGTCGAAGGTCATCTGATCCAGCAGCTCGTCCCACTTGGGATCGTTGTAGTCCAGACCGATCAT